>Ga0315276_10005227_pt1 | contig 11965 bp, 8 predicted proteins | sample YL17G05_0_MG_FD_204542 | JGI IMG/M metagenome (GOLD analysis project Ga0315276, IMG submission 204542) | Sediment microbial communities from Yellowstone Lake, YNP, Wyoming, USA - YL17G05_0 | ecosystem: Environmental > Aquatic > Freshwater > Lake > Sediment | place: USA: Wyoming | collected... | reverse complement strand
GTGGTATCATACGCGGCGTTTTCCAAAAACCTGAACGCGGTATAATCGAGGACAACCCAAAGATAGGAAGGTAACTATGGCAGACAGAAAAATCCGCGTCCTGGTGGCCAAGCCTGGCCTGGACGGGCACGACCGGGGGGCCAAAGTCGTGGCGCGCGCCTTGCGCGACGCCGGCATGGAGGTGATCTACACTGGCTTGCGCCAGACCCCTGAGATGATTGCCGAAGCCGCTTTGCAGGAGGACGTGGACGCCGTGGGGTTGTCCATCCTGTCTGGAGCCCACATGGTCCTGGTGCCGCGCGTATTGGAGCTGCTCAAAGCCAACGGGCAGGAAAATGTCAAGGTCTTCGTGGGTGGCATCATCCCCGACGATGACGCGCCGCGCCTGCTGGAACAGGGCGTGACTGGCGTATACGGCCCCGGCGCCATGACTGACGTTATCGTGCGAGATATTCGGCAGTCCTGCGCAGTCGAGCCAGTGAAATAGTACGATAGTCTTTGTCAGTATGGCCGCCTCACAGCTTATAAACGCCTCCCTGCAGCCCATCCTGGACGGCGACCGGCTGGCCCTGGCCCGCCTGATCACACAGGTGGAAAACGGTACGCCGCAGGGCCGCCTGGCGCTGAGCCAGCTTTTTCCGGCTACGGGGCGGGCTCATTTGATCGGCGTGACCGGTCCGCCTGGTACAGGCAAATCCTCACTGGTCAACCAGTTAGCCCGTTATTATCGCCAGCCTGCGGACGGTGAAGCGCCGCGCCGGGTGGGCATCGTGGCGGTAGACCCTTCCAGCCCCTTCACCGGCGGGGCTATCTTAGGCGACCGGGTACGCATGCGCGACCTGGCCGGCGACCCGGGTGTCTTCATCCGTTCGATGGCTTCGCGCGGCTCGCTGGGCGGGTTGGCACGCGCCACCGCCGGGGTGGTGCAGGCCCTCGACGCGGCCGGCTTCGAGCTGATCCTGATTGAGACTGTGGGCGCCGGGCAGGCTGAAGTGGATATTGCCAGCCTGGCGCACACCACCTTGGTGGTTGAAGCGCCCGGCATGGGCGATGATATCCAGGCCATCAAGGCAGGCATTCTGGAGATCGCCGACATCCTGGTGGTCAACAAGGCGGACCGCCCCGGCGCCGAGGCCACCGAGCGCGCTCTGCGCGGCATGTTGCAGTTGGGTCACCCCACTCCGCACGTCTTCCGGCATCACGGACAGCTCGAGCGTGTGTTTCCTGGTGAAGAAGAGCCTGCTGCTGAACTTAAGCCAGCCGGCGAAACCCCGTTATGGATCCCACCCATCTTGCGCACGGTGGCCACGGAGGGCACGGGCGTCCCGGAGCTGGCCCAGGCAATTGCCCGTCATGTCTGCCACCTGCGCGAAACGGGCGACTGGCAGCGTCGTGAGCGCACTCGCCTGCAGTCCGAGCTGGACTCGCTTTTGCAAGAATCCCTGGTGAATCGCTGGCGCGGCTCGGTCTCTGAAGCCAGCTATCACCAGGTGCTGCAAGACCTGGTGGAGCGGCAGATTTCCCCCTGGCGGGCAGTCTCTATCCTGCTCGATGGAGGTGTATGATGACGATTATGAGTCGTGTTCTGTACGACGGAAAGCGCCTGCGCCTGCGCGCCCCGGAACGCAGTGATATCCCGCGTTTTGTGGCCTGGCTGAATGATACTGAAGTGACTGCCGGGCTGATGCTCTCCTTACCTATGTCCTTGGCTGACGAAGAAGAATGGTTTGAGAACATGCTCAAGCGGCCGGCTGCCGAGCACCCGCTCGTGATCGAAATCCAACAGGGGCAGGATTGGATCCCAATTGGCAACTGCGGCTTTAACGAAATAGACTGGCGCTGCCGCTCCGCCGAAGTGGGGATCTTCATCGGTGACAAGCAATTTTGGAACCAGGGTTACGGTACTGAAGCTATGCGCCTGCTCTTGCGGTATGGGTTTAATACCCTCAACCTCAATCGCATCTGTTTACAGGTTTACCACAATAACCTGCGCGCCGTGCGCGCCTACGAGAAGGCCGGTTTTGTGCACGAGGGCCGCAAGCGCCAGGGCATGTTCAAGAATGGAAATTACATCGATATCCTGCTGATGAGTGTTCTGCGTTCAGAGTGGAGCGAGGATGCCTAACCGACACGTTCACAACGACAAAGACTTAACTTGCGACATCAAGCTGTTCGCAGGCACTGCCTCTCCCGAGTTGGCCGGCAAGATCGCCGATTTCATAAAACAGCCGCTTAGTGGCCGGGATGTGGTCGAGTTTTCCAACGAGAACCTGTTTATCCGCCTTCACAAAAGCGTGCGTGGCCAGGACGTCTACGTAATCCAGACGACCACCATGCCGGTGCACCGTAACCTGATGGAGCTGTTGATCATACTCCAGACCCTGCGCCTCGATTCGGCGGCGCGTGTCACGGCCGTGATCCCCTACCTGTGCTACGGACGCTCCGACAAGAAAGATATGCCGCGTGTTCCGATCACCGCACGCCTGATCGCCGATATGATCGAAATCGCCGGCGCCGACCGTTATATCACGCTGGATCTTCACGCGGGGCAGATCCAGGGCTTCTTTTCGATCCCAGGTGACGTACTGACCGCTTTCCACATCCTCACTGCTCACATCCAGAGTCTGCAGCCGAAGATGAAAGACCCGGTGGTAGTGGCCGCCGATTTGGGGTTTGCCAAGAAAGGCCGCAACCTCGCCGCTCGCATCGGGGTGCCCATTGCCTTCGTCGAAAAGCGCCGCTCGGGCAGCGATCGCCAGGCCGAAGCCATGACATTGATTGGCTCGGTAGAAGGCCGTGATGTGATCGTCGTGGACGACGAGGTGGACACGGGGGGCTCGATGTCGCAGGCGGTCCGCCTGGTGAAGCAGATGGGCGCCCGTGAGATTTATCTGATGTTCGTCCATCCGGTTTTATCTTCGAACGCTGCCCAGCGCCTGGCTTCTCTGCCAGTGGCTGAAATCGTGACCACCGATTCGGTGCCCATCTCGGCGGAAAAACTAGCGTTGCTGGGCGAAAAGCTGACCGTGCTGACCGTAGCGCCTTTGCTTGGCGAGGTGATCTGCCGTGCTCACGAAGGTCGCAGCGTGGGGGAGATGTTCAGGGAGTGAGATATGCCTGAGCTCCCCGAAGTTGAAACAATATGTCGCATTCTGCGTGAAGGCCAGCCTGGTATCCCTTCGTTGCTGGGAAAGATAATTGCAGGAGTCCAGGTGCTGTGGCCACGCACCCTGGCGAACTGTTCTCCGGACGAGTTCCGAGAGCGCCTGATCGGGCAGTCGATCCAGGTCATTGACCGGCGAGGCAAGTTCTTGCTATTTCAGCTTTCCCCCGATACATTGATGGTCCATCTGCGCATGAGTGGCGATCTGTTGGTGGAGGCGGTCTCCACACCCCTGGCGCTGCATCACCGCCTGACAATCGATTTCCAGGATGGGCTGCGCCTGTCATTCAACGATGCCCGCAAGTTTGGGAGGGTCTGGCTGTCCGCTGACCCAGGAGAGGTGCTGGGATCGCTTGGACCTGAGCCGCTTGACCCGTCTTTCACTGCTCTGGACCTATACCAGCGTTTGCAGACTTCTCACCGCCAGCTAAAGCCCTTGCTTCTGGACCAGAGCTTTCTGGCCGGATTGGGCAACATTTATACCGACGAAGCCCTGCATCTGGCGCATCTGCATCCTCTGATGCCGTCGAACGAGTTAACCCTGTCCCAGGCTGAACGCCTGTGGCGGAGAATCCGCCAGGTGCTGGAAGAGGGCATCCGCCGCCAGGGGGCCAGCATCGATTGGGTGTACCGGGGTGGTGACTTTCAGAACTATTTTCGCGTGTACCAGCGCACAGGAGAGCCATGCCCGGAGTGCGGCACGCCTATCCAGCGACTGGTTGTGGGGCAACGCGGCACGCACATCTGCCCGAATTGCCAGGTTTTGCAGAGATAAGCTGCTCGTGCTTTGGGGGCCGCGCAAATGGAGTCCGACAAAGGAGACCATTATGGAATTATTTCCACTTTTGCTCATCGCGTTTGTGTGCGTGGCGGTTGGAGTGGCAGTGGGAGTGCTGGTGACAAGCCTGATCAGTTCTAAGACGCCTGCCACTCCCGCTCCTGACCCGGTACTGGAACAGGCGGCAGGCTTGTGGCGAGAGCGCCAGACCGGCAGCTTGCTGGTCGAGATGGATGGATTGAAGTTCCATTCTGTTTATGACATGAACGATGGTCAACGCCAACGTTTGGTGAAAGCCGTGCGTGACTTGCGCGCCTGGTCAGGTGTGCCAGAGAAGCCTCGAGGGGAGGAGGCCGCAGCCACTGCGGGTTGGGCGGAGATTGCGACGTTCGTAAGCGAACGAGAGTTGCGGAGCAATCTCCCGCAACATCTCGTCGCCAGTGGGGTGCCGGCTGCGGAACTGGCTGAAGAGGAGCAATTCCTGGACAAGCAGCCCGCACAACCTGTGGCCGAGACGTTCAAGCGTCCCAGCTTAAACCCGGTGGAAGTTATCGCGCGTGCACTGCGGGCCGACGTGCCAAAGCCGGGCAGTCCGCCCCTGAGCATCGCTGGTCAGATTGATGAGATTTTACAGGCAGAGTTGGGCAATCTTCATCACTTGAAAGGACGCGCCATCCGCTTGATGGAGCTACCGGGGAAAGGCATGGTGGTGATGGTTGGGCTCGATCAGTATGACAGCCTCAAGGCGGTCCCAGACCCGGAAATCCGCAGTCTGCTCCAGGCTTGTGTGGAGGAATGGGAAGCCCGGCACACTTAGAATTAATCCTGGTTGGGCTGGTGCCTAACCTCTTCACGTAAGCGATTCCACCAGCCTTTGTCGCTCTTCGCCGGGTAAGAAAGCTGCCTGGGCCGCAGCCAGCACTCTTTCTTGCAGGGTTTTAATAGATAGTCCCAAATCTTCGCAGGCCAGGCGATATTCGTCGCTCAGTTTGATTTGCGAGATGCTGGGGTCGTCTGTATTAATCGTGGCATTCAGGCCCAGGGATATCATGCGCGGCAGGGGGTGGACAGTTAATGCCGCCACCACCCCCGACTGGTAATTGCTGGTGATACACACTTCGAAGGTAGTACCCCGCTCGCGTGCCAGAGCGGTAGCGGACGGGTCTTCCAGCACGCGCACACCATGACCGATGCGCTCTGCCCCTAATTGGGTGATGGCTTCGCTTACGTTCTCCGCACCAGCCCACTCGCCGGCATGCACGGTGATATGCAGACCGGCCTGGCGCGCTTCTTTGAATACGCCGGAAAATAACAGACCCGAGAAATGTGCTTCATCACCAGCCAGGTCCAGCCCGATGATGCCTTTGGCGAACCGTTCTGCCGCCAGGCGCGCCACCTGCTCGGCCAGCTCCGGGCTTTCGTGACGGTTGACGCTGGCGATCAGACGCGTTTTGACCCCAAAATCCGCTTCGGCTTTGCTTGCGCCATCGATCACCCAATCCATAACCTCTCCCAATGGGAATTGCTCGGCCCGGCCCAAAGCGGCAGGCGTAAAGCGCAGCTCCAGGTAGCGCACATTGTCGGCGGCTGCGTCAGCGACTGCTTCGCGCGTCAGGCGTGAGATGATATCGGGAGAGCGGTAGAACAGGCGTAAAGTCTGGAATTTTGACAGGAAGTTTTCGAACGTGAACGCTTCATCCTTGTTGACCTGCACCAACTCCCGCAGCCGGTTCGTATTAGGCAGGTCCAGGCCATGGCTAAGTCCTACTTCGCGCAGGGTATTAAGCCGCAGTGACCCTTCTAGATGGCGGTGCAAATCCACCTTGGGAAGGGTTTGGTAGAATTCGACGGGTAGGGGCGACTGGTGTGTTTTCACGGCTGAATCATGTTCTTTAGAATCGTGACCTTCACGATCATCATCGCCTTCTCCGCCGTCGTTTCTTAGAGGTCGGTTCCCGGTTGTCCCTGGCAGCCGGCTGTCCGGATTTTTGGGATGTCATTGCTACTGGCTCAGCCCCACCCTCTTCCTGCGAATCTTCTGATTCTGCTGAATCATGTTCTGAATCATGTGAGTCGTGTTCTGTACGACCATCGCCTTCTTCTACTAATTCTTCCTGTTCAGCCTCGAGCTGACCCATGTTCTTTATGATTGGTATCTCGGCGCTTATCCTAGCCTGCACACTGCCCAGGTCGCGCGGGCGGTAGGTGAACATACGGGTGACGACCCCCAGGCGCATATTGCTAAGCAGATCCTGGAATAACCCAAAGGCGCGGCTCTTATACTGAACCAACGGGTCGCGCTGAGCATAAGCCTCCAGACCAATCGCCACCCGCAGCGCCTCCATCTGGGTCAGGTAATCCACCCACAGCTCTGTGACTACGCCCAGCATCAATTGGCGGTAGATTTCGGTCAATGCCCGGCGCCCCAGTTCGTCTATGACCTGCTCGCGCTTGTCGCCAGTCACTGCGTTCAGCGGCTGAGCTGAGCTTGTCGATCCTGAGCTTGTCGATCCTGAGCTTGTCGATCCTGAGCTTGTCGATCCTGAGCTTGTCGATCCTGAGCTTGTCGAAGGACCTCCCAAGACGGATTGCAGGCCCCGGCGGGTTTGATCGTCAAGGTCATCTAGGGAGCTGTTCGCCAGTCGCAGGTATTCCACCTGGCCCCAGGCTTGACGTATAGCTGCTTGGGCCTGTTCCAGGTGCTCCAGGGCGTCGGCGGCGATTTCGTCTGGGTCGCGATTTTCGATCAGCCTGGCTGTCGCGTAGACATAAGTCAGGCGAGTAGTGCGCTGCCAGACCCGGCGGTGGGTCTTTTTGTCAAAGGTTGCACGTGCTCCCTGCGGGATGATCATTAGCAGGTTCAACAGCTGCACGCGGGCGAGCGGGCCTTCGAAGCGCGCCATGGCATTCTCCAGATCCTTGGTGATCTGGCCCCCAGACCCCAGGTAGCGCTCCCGGCGGTGTGCAAAAGTGGCTTGGGTTGCGGCTAAAATCCGGTCAGCGAGCACTTGCCAGTCTTCATTTACTAACTGGTTGCTGTTGAGCTCCATTGGTTCTTCCAACCGGTGCTCGACCGCCCCGACCAGGCGGGTGATAGCCTGGGTCGACACGATACTCTCCACCTGGCCGCGCACTTCATCTTCTACATGGCTGGGATCTTCCCGCAGGTCGCGTTGCTGCTCGGGCGTCAGTTTAATTGGCAGGCGCAACGCGCTGGTGAGGTCGTTCCCCAGGTCGGCCGGTCGGCGGGTGTCGGTTTCGTCTTCCAGGGATAAGCCTTCGAAGAAAGTGTCTACTGCCTCCAGACGCTCTTTTAGTTGGCTTTCCAGGCGGTCTTGAGACTGATCCAGCAGCATGTTAACGGCGTGAAGGACATGCTCTTCTTCGGCGTTCAGCGAATCTTGCGCCAGACGCTGCAGGGCCTCCAATGCCCCCGCTTGGCTGATGGTGGCGCCCCCCCGCCACACCTTATCCTCGGGCAATAACTGTTCCACCAGCAGGCGTAGCGGATAGGATGGGAAGAGCTTCCCGTTGATGTTAAAAGGCGGCTGGATCTGCTCCAGCCAGGCCAGCAGTTTCCAGGGGCCTTCGTCATCCTTAAGCGCTTCTGGTACACGCTTCAGCACTTCCGTGCGCAGCATCTCGGTTACATCCTCACTCAGGTCGTCCTTGGTAAATATCAGGTTGCGCTGACCGTAAATTTTGGAACGCTGGGTGTTGAGTACGTCGTCATATTCCAGCAGGTGCTTACGAACGTCGAAATTGGCGCCTTCCACCCGCGTCTGGGATTGTTCGACGATGCGGCTTACCAACCCTACTTCCAGGGGCATAGCATCGTCGATCTTCAGGCGCTGCATCAGGTTGTCGGCTTGCTGGCCTCCGAACAGGCGCATCAATTCATCTTCCATAGACAAATAGAAGCGCGATGAGCCTGGATCGCCCTGCCGGGCGGAACGGCCGCGCAACTGATTGTCGATACGGCGCGCCTCGTGCCGTTCTGATCCGATTACATGCAGGCCTCCTACCGCGCGTACGCGTTCCATGTCTTCCATATGCTTCAAAAAGAAATTGGCTTCGGTATCATGCACGCCGTAGTCGGCTAAAGTGAGCTTCTGCAAAGCCCCACGGCGCTCTTCCAGGGTCATTTCGTACGGGTCGGCATACTTGGCGCGGGACAGGACGCGGTTGACGGCTGAGATGATCTCTTCGGCCAGGTCGCCGCCCAACTTGATGTCAACCCCACGCCCTGCCATGTTGGTGGCGATCGTGACCGCTCCGAATGCGCCTGCACTGGCGATGATCTGGCTTTCTTCAGTGTGTTTGCGGGCGTTCAAAACCTGGTGAGAGATGCCCGCCTGCAGGTCAGCTACCAGGCGTGCACTGTCCGAGACGGATAGCTCAAGCAATTGTAGCAGGCGCTCCAGGTTGGCGCCGTCTTCCGGGTTAAAGGAGATACCCAGGTCACGCGACATCTTACGCAGCTCTGGGGTCTCAAGTTTGTCCAGGGGTTCATTGAGGAATTGCAGCTCTGGGATCTGGCGGCCGTCTTCTTCGCGGTTATTTTTCTCCACCCAGGTCTGGCGCAGCAGCAACACCTGTGCCAGCCGGCGCAGTGGCTCGGCCTTTAAGCGGTTCGAGACGCGCTCGGAGAGCTCAACCGAGGTCGTGCCCACCAGCAACGGCCGGCCGATGACATGGTCGTGCAGGATTTCGCGAGTGATCGCGCGCAGTTTGGATTCTTCGGTGCGGTATACCACGTCTGGGTAGTCTTTACGCTTCCAATATACTGGCTGGCGTTGGGGGTCATCTTTCTGGGTATAGAAGCGATATTTGTAGCCTTGTGCATCCCGCTCTTCCAGCTCCACCAGGTCAGATTCGGGCCGCATGGCCTGGTATTCCAGATTGGTGGGGATGGCTAGGACGCTCAGCTTGTAGATCTTGTCGAACTCTTCTGCTTCGGTCAAGGCTGTCCCGGTCATGCCCGCCAGCTTCTCATACATACGGAAATAGTTCTGGATGGTGATAGTGGCGTAGGTGACGGACTCGCTCTGCACCCGCACGCCCTCCTTTGCTTCAACGGCCTGGTGCAAACCATCCGACCAGCGCCGACCGGGCATCAGGCGACCGGTGAACTCATCGATGATGACCACTTTGCCAGCTTGAACCAGGTAATCCTTGTTGCGACGGAAGAGGTACTGGGCTCGTAGGGCCTGCTCCAGATAGCCTTGCATCCGGTCTTGATATTGGGTGGTTAATTCCGGCGTATCGGGGTAAATTTCTTCGGCTAATATATCATTGACGTGCGTCTGGCCGAGTTCGGACAGTGTGACGGTGTGGTCCTTCTCGCTAGCCTCATAATCCTCCGGGCGCAAGTTCTTGACCACCTGGGCCATGCGGATGTACCATTCAGCTTCATCCTGCGCCGGGCCGGAGATGATCAGTGGGGTGCGGGCTTCGTCGATCAGTACGTTATCCACCTCATCCACGATGGCATAGTAGTAGCCGCGCTGGACGCGGTCATCTACGGACATGGTCATGTTATCGCGCAGGTAGTCGAAGCCGAACTCGCTGTTCGTGCCATAAGTGATATCCGCACCGTAAGCTTCCCGGCGCAATACCATGCGTAGTTGATGCTGGTCTTCGTGCGGTGATTCGCGCTCCAGGTCGACGATGAAAGCTTTTTTGCCGTTTTCGGTGCGTGCTGCCATCTGCAATACACCCACAGTCATTCCCAGAGAGTTGAAGATCGGCGCCATCCAGCGCGCATCGCGGCGGGCCAGGTAATCGTTCACTGTCACCAGGTGTACGCCCTTCCCGGTCAGAGCATTCAGATACATGGGCAAGGTGGCCACCAGGGTCTTGCCTTCACCAGTGCGCATCTCAGCGATTTTGCCCTGGTGCAAGGCGTTGCCGCCAATCAGCTGCACGTCATAGGGTCGCAAGCCGATGTTGCGCTTGCTGGCTTCTCGCACGGCAGCAAAGGCTTCTGGTAGCAGCTCGTCCAATGTCTCGTCCTCTGCCAGGCGGGCGCGGAATTCAGCCGTCTTAGCCTGTAAGGCTTCGTCGCTCAGTTTCTCGCAATCGGGCTCTAAATCGTTAACAGTATCGACTAAATCAGAATACTTTTCAATTTCACGTTTATTGGGGTCGCCTCCCAGGATTTTGACAAATCTTTTTAGCATAAATCTACACCTTCCAGGTGCGATTATAGCATAGGCGGATTAGAATGAAGTTAACAGGAGATTTACGAATATTTTAAGCTAAGCGAAGGGTACGGTTTTCTACCTGCGTGCTATAATTCCTCAACCATCCATGTCATTCGTCCACCTGCACGTCCATTCCGAATACTCTCTGCTCGACGGCTTCAGTAATATTAAGAAGCTGGTGCAGCGCGCCAAGGATATGAATATGCCAGCCCTGGCCCTTACCGATCACGGCACGATGTTTGGGGTGATCGATTTCTATAACGCGGCGACCGCTGCCGGGATCAAACCCATCGTGGGGGTGGAGGCTTACCTGGCGCCGCGCGGCATGAGCTCGCGCGATCCTCAACTTGACAAGAAGGCCACACACCTGCTGCTGCTGGCCGAGAACCAGACCGGTTACCAAAACCTGCTCAAAGTTGCCAGTGCTGCTCAATTAAATGGATTTTATTACTACCCGCGCGTCGACCACGAGTTCCTGGCCCAAAACGCCGAAGGGTTGATCTGCACTTCGGGCTGCATGTCGGCCGAGATCCCGCGTCTGATCCAGGAAGAGAACCTGGATGCCGCCCGCCGCCAGTTGGATTGGTATTATGAAGTCTTCGGCGCGCAGAATTTCTTTCTGGAGCTCCAGCAGCATGATATCCCCGAGCTGGACCGGATCAACAAGAACCTGCTGGACCTGGGTCGCCGCTACGATGCTCGCTTCGTAGCCACCAATGATGTGCACTACATCAACAGCGAAGACGCTCGCTTGCAGGATATCCTGCTCGCCATCCAGACCGGCTGCCTGCTCAGCGATCCCAACCGCATGCGCATGACAGACAGCACCTATTATCTGCGCAGTCCGGACGAGATGAGCCGGCTGTTCTCTGAAGTACCTGAAGCGCTTGATAACACCCTTCTGATTGCTGAGCGTTGTAATATCGACCTGAGTTTCAAGGGCTACCACCTTCCTCAGTTCGACGTGCCGCAAGGCAAGACCGCCGGGAGCTACCTGGAAGAACTGTGTGAGGAGGGCCTGCACCGCCGCTACGGGGCACGCGCCGACGAAGATAGGGTTGTGCGCGGGCGCCTGGAGTATGAGCTGAGCGTGATCCACACGATGGGCTTCGATACCTACTTCCTGATCGTGTGGGATCTGTGCCGCTACGCCCGCGAACAGAACATCTGGTACAACGCGCGCGGCTCGGCGGCCGGCTCGATCGTCGCTTACACCCTCGACATTACCGTGGTGGACCCCATCCAGCACGGCCTGATCTTCGAGCGCTTCCTGAACCCGGGCCGCATCTCGATGCCGGATATTGACCTGGACTTCCGCGATGACCGGCGAGCGGAAATGCTCCAATACACAGCCCGTAAGTATGGCGATGACAAGGTAGCCCAGATCATCACCTTTGGCACGCTGGGGGCGCGTGCCGCAATCCGTGACGTCGGGAGGGTGATGGATATTCCGCTCTCCGAAGTGGACCGGGTCGCCAAGCTCATCCCCAATATCCCGGGCAGGCCGGTCACTATTGAACAGGCGTTAGAAGATGTTACCGAGTTTAAGACGCTCTACAATGAGACGCCTTTCTTAAGGGAGCTGATCGATACTGCCAAGCAGATGGAAGGCGTGGTGCGCAACGCTGGCACGCACGCTGCCGGGGTGATCATCACCGACAAGCCGGTCATCGAATACATCCCACTGCACCGTCCGACGGGCCAATCTGCCGAGGAGAGCCCGGTCAAGACGGTCACGCAGTTTGAAATGTCCGTCCTCGACTCGCTTGGTCTGCTCAAGGTGGATTTCCTGGGCCTGGCGACCCTGACAATCATGGC
>Ga0315276_10005226_pt1 | contig 11965 bp, 9 predicted proteins | sample YL17G05_0_MG_FD_204542 | JGI IMG/M metagenome (GOLD analysis project Ga0315276, IMG submission 204542) | Sediment microbial communities from Yellowstone Lake, YNP, Wyoming, USA - YL17G05_0 | ecosystem: Environmental > Aquatic > Freshwater > Lake > Sediment | place: USA: Wyoming | collected... | reverse complement strand
CCCCCATCCTCTAACTTCTGATTTCCCCCCTAGTGCCTAGTGCCTGTTGCCTATTGCCTTCTTCCGCTATCTTACCCATTTTAACATCAAAACTCATCAAAACATAGCACAAACATGGTGCAAACATAGTACAAACATAGTGCAAACATAGTACAAACCACATCACTTTTCATCAGAATTCATCCAAATTTCGCCGAATTTCGCGGTTTTTTCTTACCTATCTTACCTAATCGTTATAATCGTTACGCAAAAATAAGCACTTACAGCAATTCCAACAACGTAAAATAAGCACTTACATCAATTCCCCGCCACCAAAAATAACGACTTACAAACACACATCTCCTCCCGCTCATGCCTCGTGCCTTCTTCCGTCATTTATTTCTATTCAAAATCGCACCAAAATCCGCTAAAATCACAACAAATCGTGCGTTTTTTTACAAAATTACAGGTTTTTCCATACACACAAGAAAGATTTTATCATGAAAGTATTGTTAGTCGGCGGCGGCGGCCGTGAACACGCAATCGCTTGGAAACTATCTAAGTCCAGATTATTAAAGCAGTTATACATAGCTCCCGGCAACCCCGGCACCGCCCAACTCGGCTCCAACATAGATATCAGAGACTCCGACATCCCCGCGATCGTTAAGTTCTCCCAGGACAAGAACTTAGACTTAGTAGTCGTCGGCCCGGAAGACCCATTAGCCGACGGCCTAGTTGACGCCCTGACCAAAATCGGCATAAAAGCCTTCGGCCCCACCGCCGCCGCCGCCGCCATCGAGGCCGATAAAGCCTTTGCCAAAAAGATCTTACACGCCGCCGCCATCCCCACCGCCGAAGGCCGCATCTTCAAAAACTTCGACGACGCGAAAGCATACATCGCATCACGAGAATCGGGCGTAGTCGTCAAAGCCACCGGCCTGGCCAAGGGAAAAGGCGTTTTCGTCTGCGACGACCCCGCAGACGCCATCCTGGCCGCGGAAAAAATTATGCTCGATCGCATCTTCGGCGATGCCGGCGAATGTGTACTCGTCGAAGAAAAACTGCTCGGCCAGGAAGCCTCGATTCTCGCATTTGTTGATGGGCACAGTATTTACGTTATGGAATCGTCTCAGGATCACAAGCCCCTCGGCGACGGTGACACCGGGCCAAACACCGGTGGTATGGGTGCTTATTCACCCGCGCCGATCATAACTGACAAACTGATGAGCCAAATCGAGCGGGAAATTCTCGTGCCGGTCGTTGACGGTATGAATCGCAACGGTAGTCCTTATAAGGGCGTACTTTATGGCGGGCTGATGATAACCGCCGGCGGCCCCAAGGTATTGGAATTCAATGCACGGTTCGGCGATCCGGAAACGCAGCCGATCCTGATGCGGCTAAAGAGCGATCTGCTGGAAGTGCTGTTAGCCGTTTGCGACGGCACACTCGATAAGGTTGATCTGCAATGGGACACCCGGCCGGCTGTTTGCGTAGTAATGGCATCGTGTGGTTATCCGGGAAGTTATGAAAAAGGCAAAGTTATCACCGGCATCGAACATGCGGAGAAAAATCACGATGTCAAGGTTTTCCATGCCGGTACGGCGATGAAAGATGGCCGGCTTGTCACCAATGGCGGACGGGTGCTGGGCGTTACGGCGATGGGCGATACGATTGCCCAGGCGCAAGTGGCGGCCTACCAGGCGGTTAAGCAGATCGACTTCGAAGGCGCCTATTACCGTACGGACATCGCCGCCAAGGCGTTAAAGTAGGCTGGTAATGACAACCGCATAGATTAAGAACCTATCCAAACGACAGGATAGGACAGGGATGGTTGTTAATGTTAGTTTGACAGTCTATGAGGAAGTTGGGTTAATTGAGAAAGTGGATGGTTTTTGGCAAATAAACGGCGGTTAGTGATAGTATCGGGTAGTTTTCCGGAGATAGTCTGCGGTATTTCGCCCTACGTCAGGCGGATTGCCGAGGTTACCGCCCAGTTGGGTCAGTACGATATACATGTACTGACCAGCGCCGATCCGGCGGTGGATCAGGATATCGCCAAGGGTTATCAGGTGCATCCTCGGATAAAGAAATGGGGATATGTACAGGCTAAGAATATTTGCCGGGAGATTCTTGCGCTGGCGCCCGATGCGGTGAATATCCAGAACCCAACGATCAAATACAATAGATGGAATTCCGCGGTTATGTCGGTAGTAGGCCCGCTGCTGAAACGTATGGCGCCGCAGCTTCGGCTGGTGGTAATGCAGCACGACATTGCAGTGGGCAAGCCGATATTTCGACAGCGGTACCGTCCTTTGTTTCGTGCGGCCGATGCTGTGATTGTTTCTAATAGTCGTGACTATAGTGCTGTCCGTGCTCAGGGGATTCGGGAAAACAAGATTTATCGTGCGCCCATGAGCAGTTACTTCCAACTGCCCGCCCGGGGCAGTGATGCAAGAATCAAGGCTCGTCAAAAAATGGGGATTCCACAGGATGCCTCTTGTGTGGCGTATTTTGGATTTGTGCTGCCGGGCAGGAATATAGATATTCTTATCGGCGCTTTGGATATGCTGCGTCGGGCTGGACGGGATGTTTATGGTTTGATTTTAGGCGGTCCTCACAACGATGCTCCTGACTATTACCGGCATTGTCAAAAGCTGGCTGAGGAGTTGGGTTTGGCCGAGCATATCATCTGGACCGGTTTTGCCAGCGATGATCAGATCGCTGACGGTATGATGGCCGCGGATGTTTTTGTGAGTCTGCCCGAGCGTGGTGCGGATATGCGAAACACATCTATTATGACCGCTATCCAGGGTCAACTGCCCGTTGTCACCAGTCGCAACGAGCGCTACTACATCGATGAAGACCTGGGAAATCTTGGTTGCCGGTGCGTAGGGCCGCGTGATGTTAAGGGCGTGGCTGAGGCTGTCGAAAACCTGTTGGATGATCCGCCATCGGAAAAATTACTGGCCCAGCGAGCCGCGGCATTAGATCCGCAGGCCGTCTGGGATAATCATATAAAGACGATTGTCCGAGCCTGCCAGTAAGGAAATAAACTCAAACTGACCGATTCTAACGAATCGGTTAGTTTGAGTAATAAACGTATATGTCCGATACCAGTGACAATAAAATTTTCAACCAAGCAAGCCCGCAAGAAGATGTTTACGCCCAAAAGCTTCTTGATGACTGGCCCGCAAGTGAGCTGCTTATCGCTAACCTGAGCGCTTTGCGTGGGAGAGATGAGGTCTTGGCGGATAGCATAGCGACGATGGCAATCGGCGATAGAGCGGAAATAGTGGTGGCCCGGGATGGTTCGGTTACGTTTAGGGTCCGCCGGTCAGACGGCCGATATCATTGGCTGGGTTACAGCAGTGTTCCACTGATTGCCGCCCGCGGGAATCTCCAGCGAACCAGTATAGGCAGCGGCAACCTGGCTATGAACGGTATCGGCAACGGCGCCAGCGGGCAGTTCATTCTGCAGGAGATGGCGCCGTATCAGTCGCTGATAGTGATCGAAAGCAATCCTTTGAATCTGAATCTGGTTATGCGTCTGCGAGATTTTACCGGTTATTTGCGTCGCGGCCAACTGGTACTGCTGTTGGGTGATGATCCCGTCAAACTATTGGAAGACTTTTTCGCTACGCATCCCGGCTATAGCCCCATCAGTAAAACCACCACCTGGGCCTGGCTGAGCGATCAGGAGAACCAACTTTTCGCCCAGCAAGTGACCTGTGCTATGGAGCGGGTGATACAAAATGCCGCGGCAGCCGTTGATGAGCTTTGGAGCCGACAGCAGAAACGTGATCAGGAAAGGCCGCTAACGGAAACATTAAAACAATTTTGTTTGTCCGGCGAGAGTGACATTCAAAAGCTGCGTGCGGCCAACTGCACCAAGGCATATACCCTCACCGACTATCGTACCAGCCGGGATGTACTTAGCGGACTGGCACAATTGGGGGCGTCCACCGATTGGATGGCGCCGGATCGGCCGGATGTTGTCTCGCACTACTGGCAGCTAAGTCGGCTGGATCGGCTGGCGCCTCATTTGATTATATTGGTGGATACGTTGCGCCGTGACATATCAGCTTTTCTGCCCAGTTCGGCCGTCTGCGTAACGATCCTGCGCGAACCGCCTGAGACTATTATGAATCCACAATCACAACCGGCCGAGCGAATCGGTCCCAATGATTTTATTTTCTATACCCACAGCGATGAATATGAAAAGCTTCGCCGGGCGAGTCTGCCGGAGGAACGCCTGGTCTGTCTGCCGCCGGCGGTCAATGAAGAATTGTTTGCTCCAGTTGAACTGGATTCCGACGATATGGTCCGTTATGGAGCCGATGTGGTATTGGTTGGCAACCGGCAGAGTCTGGATCCGCAGAGGTATCAAATTGAACTGTCCACCCATCAAAAGCTATGGCATACAATTATCGAAGAAATTCAACGGTCTCCAGGTGATTATCATTGCGGTATGGCACGAGAATATCTTACGCGAGCACAGCGATGCGGTGTTGAGCTACGTGAAGACGATATGGTCGAGCTTTACACGAGACTGATTCAAGAGTATCTCGGCGAGGCCGCATTGCAGGATATCTACTGTGATAGTCTCGATAAAGCCGGCTTTAATTTGCGGATTTGGGGATGGTCACAGTTGCCTGGGCAGCATGGGCGAGGGCTGTCGCATTGGCAGCAGTCGCCAGTCGGCCATTTAACAGCCGGGACTGTCAGCAACGGTCCGGAACTGAATAAGCTTTATAATGGCGGTAAGATATTTCTGCACATTTCCGGCAGGGGTCGGCCGGACAGTTATCTGCTGGACGGTATTGCCGCGGGCGCCTTTTTCCTGGTCAAATCACATCCCCGTGACAGTCAGGCCGATGGTCTGAGCAGATTCTTTCGGTTAGGCAGCGAGGTGGTTACCTTCGATAGTCCAGGTGACCTGATAGGTAAGGTTCGCTATTATCTTGATAACGAACATGAAAGGCGAGCTATCGCACGGGCCGGACGTGAAAAACTGCTGGCCCATCACACCTACCGACATCGCGGGTGCGAGATGCTTGAGGCAATGGCAAAACACCGTGTGTGAAACATGTGTATCATTTCATTTGCAGTTTGGTCCAGGTTTTGGTCAGGAAGACGGCGGCGGCAAGGGCGATGATGGTGCAGATTACGGCGGAGGTGGTTTTTGAGTATATGTAGAAGCCGACGGCGAAAACGGTGCTATAGACGGCGAAGCAGCCGGCGACCATGCAGATAATTCCCAAGGGCAGATCGCCGGGGCGTGCGGTTTCTTTTATTGGGTCGTTGTCAGCTTCGGCACGGCGCAAAACCGCGTTCCAGCCGTTGCCGCCTGGGCGGATCAGACGATAGAACTTTCGCAGCGTTTGACTGTCGGTAGGTCTGGTTAGAAAAGTAACGATCAGCCAACAAGTGGTAGTTATGGTTACGCCGATGAGCAGTTCCTGTGACGAATCAAAGGTAGCCCATTGGCATTTCCTGATAACAAGCAAGGCCAGGGCGACAAGAAAGGATACGATCATGCCGGCCAGTTCGGTGAACGCGTTGATCCGCCACCAGAACCATCGCAGGATGAAGATCAGGCCGGTACCGGCGCCAATCTGGAGCATAATATGAAATGCCTGCAGGGCGTTTTCCAATAGAAGAGCCATAGCGCCGGCCAGTACGGTGAGCACAACGGTTGAGATACGTCCGATGAGGACAAGCTGTTTCTCAGAGGCATCGGGCTTGATGAAACGTTTATAAAAATCGTTAACGATATAAGAGGGTCCCCAGTTGAGGTGCGTGGACATGGTGGACATATATGCGGCGATCAGCGAAGCGACGACAATACCGAGCAGACCGGGTCGCAGGAAGGTGAGCATAGCGGGATAGGCCAAGTCGTTTTTTACAATGTCTGGGTCAACGTGTGGGAAGGCGGTCTTAAGAGAGGCGATGTCCGGATAGACGATCATGGAAGCAAGGGCGACGATGATCCATGGCCAGGGGCGCAGGGCGTAATGGCAGCAGTTGAAGAGCAGGGTGGCGCCAATGGCGTGTTTTTCGTTTTTGGCAGAGAGCATTCGCTGGGCGAGATAGCCGCCGCCACCGGGTTCGGCGCCTGGATACCAGACAGACCACCACTGAACGGCGATGGGGATAATAAAAACAGGAATAAAAAGTGTTGGGTCGGAGAAATCGGGCAGCAGAGAAAGCCTGCCTACGACGTTTTCGTGGGTTATCAGGCCCGTTAGACCGCCGACTTGGGGCAGGCGGCAGGCGGCGACGGCGGCGACGATAGCGCCGAACATGGCGAATATAAAAAGGAAAAAATCGGTAATCAGCACGGCTCGCAAACCGCCTAAGCCGGAATAAATGACGGTAACGACCAGAGCGACCGAGATTGTCTGTACAGGTGAGAATTTGAGCATGACGCTGCCGATTTTGATGGCGGCGAGTGAGACGGTGGCCATGATTATGACGTTAAAGAAAACGCCCAGGTAAATCGCCCGAAAGCCGCGAAGGAAGGCGGCGGGTTTGCCGCTGTAGCGTATTTCGTAGAACTCGACGTCGGTCATCACACCGGAGCGGCGCCAGAGCTTGGCATAGACAAAGACGGTCAACATGCCGGTCAGAAGAAACGCCCACCATAACCAGTTGCCGGATACGCCATGAGTGCGGACCAGATCGGTGACGAGGTTGGGGGTGTCGGTGGAGAAGGTGGTGGCGACCATGGAGATGCCCAGCAGCCAAAACGGCATGTTGCGCCCGGAAAGGAAGAACTCGGCGGAGTTGCGGCCGGCATGTTTGGAAGTGATGATGCCGACCAAAAGTATCGCGACAAAAAAGAACGCAATAATGACCCAATCAATTCTTTCTAAAAGCATACTAAATCCTCTACGTTTTATAAGATGGTTTTTCCACGGGTAAACGTAAAAATTCTCTTCGGTCTATCATACACACTCCCTATACGGATAGTCCAGGCTCGAATGCGGCTGGGCCGGGTTGCGTAAGGAAAAAACTCGATTGGGCTGCGAACTGAGGAAATTTTTCATGGTATTGTTCAGCCCAGTTCTGCAGAAATTTTTTCGCTGTATCGATTGCGGTCAAAGCCCAAACGCTCCCTCCGAAACCGGCGCCAAAAGCTGAAGCTCCGATAGCTCCCAATTGACGGGCACAGTGGGCCAGGAAAATCGTCTGTTCGACTTGATTACCCAATTTGTTTTGAGCCAGTTTCTGCGAGCGGTCAACCTGCGCGGCGAACTCGGCCATGTCCTTTTTGATGAGCGCCTCGCCAGCGGCCGGGATAATCTGTTCGCTTTCAGCGTAAAACTGCTCGAAACGATCTGTCAACTCATCCGCGGTAAAATCACTATGACTGCACCTTTGCAAAATACTTCGCATACGGTCAGCCGCATCGGCTGAGCTTGAAATCGCCGCGGCCAGATGCGGATCGTCACGGCCGGTTTCGTCCCGCCATATTTGTACAACCGCTGATGCCAACTGCGAGGCCCGATTATATTTGGCCAGTGCGGCGCCAGTTTTTTCGGCAATAACGCCGCTAGTCGCCACGGCGAAAATGTAACCCGCCGGGACAGCTATCAGTCGCTCGAACCTGACCGGGCAATAGGAATATTGACTGAGCATCCCGGTTTTGCAGTTGAGGATGGCGGTGTGGTCTTCACTGCCGCCGAATGTGCCCACGCCTTTATCGCCAGTCAGCGCGGCAAAGTTTTGGCCGTTCTCGATGGTGGCAAGGTATCCCGCCAATGACTCCATACCATCGATATTGCTGATGTAGGCATCATGGCGGTCGAGATGGTTTATGCGGGAAAGGGCAAGAAATATCGCAATCATCAGGGCGCTGGAACTGCTCATCCCCGCGGCCGGGGGCAGATCGCCGGCAAAAGCGATATCAGCTCCGCAAAGCGAACCCGGAAAGTTGCGGCTGATGCGACGGGCGACGGTCATGGGATAGTTGGACCAGTGGCCGGTTTTGGCAGCCAGTTGCGAACTCAGGGGAAACGCGACTTCTTCATCGCTGGCGGCGTCGGTGATCCGAACAGTGGAATCGTCGCGTCTGGTCGCGATCAAGCAGAATCCTCTATCAGTCGCGGCGACTATGCTGCGGCCGCCGGCGTAATCGGTGTGTTTGCCTAATACCTCAATTCGGCCCGGCACAAAAAATGCGTTAGCTTCGATTTCATCCGCGATACCCGCTTGCCTGAGAGCCTGTGCTGATTTGTTCAGGAGCTCGGCCTTTTCCGCGGCAGCCTGCTCACCCAAACCGGCACGCACAAGCCTGGGACTAATTATGGCGGGGTCAAGAAACTTATACAACGGTATCGAGCGGCTCATTTATCAGCGTCTCTCCAGGTCGGTTGTTTCCGGATAGTTGCCTGCCGGGTATTTCATGGCGCATTATAAATCAGATTGGGCAATTGGGGTGTAAAAAAAAACGGTGGAGCGTCTGCAAAGCTCAAAATACAGCTAAAATGGCCGGGGCATGTCTGCCAAATAGAAATTCCCATCCCATCGAGTGCGGCAACCGAGCAAAAAAAATGGCTACGGGATGCTGCACAACTGGGGGGGGCAGTCGGCAGCGAGGAGGAGGACCCGTAGCCAATACTAACTACCATCTACTATCATTTTATATGATAATGACGCTTCGTCAAGTGTTTTGTTGGTATTTTAATTGACCGGGCCGGGCGAGATATTTCGGCATAAAGGTCGTAACCTATTGCACAATATAGAGTTAAGTCATATTTTGCGATATCAGCCGATCTGCATCGCGGTTGCAATAAATGAGATTATCGCCGCTTTTTGTTCTGCCGATACTTTAGTTGGCGGAGAGAGATGCCGGTTTGGACTCTACAGACGACAGTCAGGGCCGTAGGGGAACAGGAAATGTGGAAAATTATCCTGTACATATAGGACAATAAGGTGTATGCGGTTTGACGATGGGCAAAATGACAGGCATATCAGGGGACCGAGCGGATGGTTTTTTCCTGTAATGTTTATTATCGGACTGGCGGTGTTGGGTGTTTTATCCGTAAGGCAGTACCATCAAATACAACAGCTAAAGCAGGCCAATGTTCAGACCCGCAGCAGCGATTGGGCGAATCATCTGGTGAACCTGCAACGGCATGTTGATCGGGAGATCGAGCAGTCCAATCAACAGGTAAACGAGATTGCGAACTGTTCTTATAATTCGGAAAAGATCGTGGCTGATCTTTCCGGCGGAGTGTGCCTGATCCAGGGCGAGTATATGTTTGTCGATCCGAAGACAGGATTGCCGCTACGTTACGCCGATGAGGCAGGAACCCGGCGAAATCAACCATTTTCACCGCTTTCGCATGACGGACAGATACAGGCAATCTCCCCTAGTCTGAGTATAGAAGGCGCCGGCCCACCGCTGGTTGTGCAATATACCGGTACCGGCTTTCTAATCGACCGGCGAGGCTACATCGCCACCAATAAACATGTAACTTCACCCTGGCTGGTCGCTGAGGAATATCAACTGATTCTGCAGGCTGGATACGAAGTGCAAATGCTGCTGTTTCGTGCGTTCTTTCCCAACCATACCAAGGGGTTCGATCTGGAAGTGATTCGGTCGGCCCAGGAAGATCTAACTATGCTGCACTGCCGGCTTGACGGCACGATGATACCTGTTCTGCCGTGCGCCGATAAACAGGACGCGTTGAAGGTGGGCCAAACGGTTATCGTGTTGGGTTATCCGACCGGATTCGATTTGCTGTTGGCCCGTTTGGGGCGGGATGAACTCGAGCAGATTGTGGGTCAGAAGGGCAGGAGTTTTGAAGAAGTGGCAATGAACATGGCCGAGCGTCATCTGATTCAGCCGGTGGCGACGCGGGGAATGTGCGGCCGGGTGAGCGCCGGCAGGATCGTCTATGACGCCCCGACCGCTATCGGCGCCTCGGGAGCGCCGGTCATCGGCAGTAACGGCAAGGTGATGGCAATCAACACGGCCATTTTGAAGGGGTTTGCAGGAACCAATTTCGGGATACCAATCGGCCGAGCACTGGAGATGATGGACCAAATTACGCATGACAAGCTGAAATGAAGGTAACCATTTGTAACAAAGGCATTTATGCGTAATATACTTGATACTGCCACAGGGTTGGGCCTCCCCTTCCAGCGACAATCTGTACAAATCGGCCTTGTCTGACCGATATAGTGGGAGAAGGTGTCGTTGACGCCGTATGCGCGAAAGGAATAAATATGAATTGTCCGTTTATTGATTCGAATAATCCCCATTGCAGCGAAAGCCTTAATATAAATCGTCTGGATGAGGCTTTTGATCTTTGTACCAACCACTATACGATGTGTCCGCTTTACCTGCAATTGAGCCGGGACCAACTGGAAACAGTCGGCGTCGGCGTAAAACAGTTTGACAGCAAAACGCTATAGTCACAATTCGGTGGAACCGAAAATGGCTGATGTCGTAACATGCCTTTGGCCCCTGACCCAGATAAAACCATATCTTGATTATCTGCACATCGAGTGCGGACTGGCGGACAATACGGTCGTCGCTTATCGAAGCGATCTGCAGCGTTTTGCCGGTTATTGTCTGGATAACGACCTTACCGATCCCCATGCCATCAATCCATCGGCCCTCCAGAACTATCTGCGGTATCTTTTCCATCAGCAACTCGCCTCGACCAGTATCGCCCGGCACCTGGTGGCGGTGCGGATGTTTTTACGTTACCATGTTCTGTTCGGTCTGCTGGACAAAGACATCTGCTCGGTAACCCAGACCCCTAAAACATGGCAGCGACTGCCCAAAGTCATCAATCCCAAACAAACCGTCGATCTGATCACCGCGGCCGATCCGGAAGATCCTCTTTACCTGCGCGACCGGGCACTGATGGAAATGCTCTATGCCACTGGTATGCGGGCCTCGGAGGTTGCCGGCCTGAACATAGAAGATGTGAATTTTCAAATCGGATACCTGCGATGTTTCGGCAAAGGACACAAGGAACGAATCATACCCGTTCACAAAACCGCCCTGGATTTTCTGCAGCAGTATCTCGAGCAGTTGCGCCCGCAACTGGCCGGACAGGAAAAAAATGGCCAAGAAACAAACCTCCGCAAGACCAGCCTTAAACCAAAGATAGTCAGTAATGTTTTTATTTCACGGACCGGCAGACCTCTAAGCCGAATCGAGGTTTGGCGAATCGTACGTAAGGTAGCGATCAGGGCAGGGATGACGAGTAGAATCACGCCTCATACATTGCGGCATTGTTTCGGATCACATCTGCTCCAGGGCGGCGCCGACCTGCGCAGCGTGCAGGAAATGCTCGGCCATGCCAACGTGACCACCACCCAAATCTATACGCACGTTGACCAGGATCGCCTGCGCAGTATGCATAAGAAGTACCATCCGCGACCGTGAAGAATGTGGGGCAGGCAAAGCAAAGACCCGTTATGGTTATTCTATGGGTTTTTCCGGCAGGCCAAGCTCGCGACGCAGTTCGTTATCCCGTGCGATAGCGGCCTGAAAATCTTCTTTTGAACATCTCTCGACACAAGTGCTGGCAAAAAGAACGTTAATGGATACATCGGGATGGTTTTTGAGTTTGTCGTAGGCCAATATCATATCACCGGGGGCTGAGGAGTCCAGATCGGCTCCGCGATAGATGTATGAAATTTCACCTGCCTTATCATCGGTACAGCGACAAACAAACGCTCTCGGATCTACATCCGCTTTCTCAACTAAGATTTGCAAATCTGGTGGATTTTGCTCGCCGAAATCGTGCTGGTACATCATAATTGACTTGCCGATGCCACTTAGTTGGCTGTAGCACATAGTTTCATTATCCAATTCGTGTGGCCCACTTAAAACTAGCCCAACTTTCGCAGTTGAGGCGGGGAATTGCGATTTTTTTAATTTTTTCCCCGCGTAGCGTTTCAAAATCGCCATAAGTGTTCCAAAACCCTGCGTGGTGAAGACCTACCCTATTGCAAGCCT
>Ga0315276_10005221_pt1 | contig 11972 bp, 11 predicted proteins | sample YL17G05_0_MG_FD_204542 | JGI IMG/M metagenome (GOLD analysis project Ga0315276, IMG submission 204542) | Sediment microbial communities from Yellowstone Lake, YNP, Wyoming, USA - YL17G05_0 | ecosystem: Environmental > Aquatic > Freshwater > Lake > Sediment | place: USA: Wyoming | collected... | reverse complement strand
TTGACGGAGATGACCTGCCCGGTGATATAGGAGGCATCGTCCGAACAGAGAAACCGGACAACTTTCGCGACCTCTTCCGGTCGCCCGACCCGGGCCATCGGTATCAGGGACTTGAGGTTCTGCAGCGGGAAATTCTTGATCATATCGGTATCGATCAGACCCGGGGCTACGACGTTAACGCGCACCCCCAGGCGCGCAACTTCAGCCGCAATCGCCCGGCTGGCTCCGATCAGACCGGCCTTGGCCGCCGCATAGTTGGCCTGTCCCCGGTTACCCATCATCGCAGAAACAGAGGCAATGGAGACGATAGCCCCTTTTTTATCCATCACCATTTTTTCGAGCACCGGCCGGGCGATATTGTGAAATCCGTGGAGGCTCGTATCAATAACCGAATGCCATTCCTTCCTGGACATCAACACAAAAAGCTGGTCGGCCGTGATGCCGGCATTGCTCACCAGCACGTCGATCGTATGATGACGTGCAATGATTTGGCTGACGGCTGCCTGGGTGGCATCAAAATCGGCGACGTCAAACTGCATGATCTCTCCCCCGGTGCCCTGAGCTTCGACCATTCTAAGCGTTTCTGCCGCACCGGGTTTATCGGACCGGTAATTGATCATGATGAAAAAGCCGCAGCGCGCCAGTTCGACGCATACGGCCCGGCCGATGCCTTTGCTCGCACCGGTTACGATGGCCAGTTTTTGCCCTGGTCTATCCGTCATAAATCCCCTCGCCACCATGTCGATGAACAGGATGTGATGAAAAGAAGCCCCGCGGGTTAAGGCGGCGCCGGTCGTATCTGACAGTTTTCACGCCGTGGCATCGGAACGCAGCAGTTGGATAGCTATTTCAGCAACGATCTGTGTTTCCATTTCGACCGTACCATAGATGTCGCGGAAACCTTCGAACTCCATCTGGTTTTTCGTCCGGGCGATGAGCCCCGTGCCGAGGGGAATGGCGTTCACCGCTAGGCGGGCCTGCCGGATGCCTACAATCCAGCCTTTCTTATCGGCCGCAGGGCCGTGCAATTTTTCCCGGATCCACCCGTTATGGATCCCGGCGGTCTGGGCCACCAACTCTATCAGCACGATGGCATTGACATCCCGGCCGTTGAAAAACGGCCATCTTTCCGATACAACCGACCGGGTCACGGCGCCGTCGTCATCCACTTCAAGAATTTCGTCGATCAGCAACATTCGACCCCGGTGGGGCAGTATGTTTTCGGGCCGCAAGTCTTTCGGGTTCATTCCGGGTCTGGTATTCTCAAGGAAAAAGATTGAAAATATGTTTATTATTCAATAATATTATCCGTTAAAGTCATTTCCAGCGCAATAAAGAGATACAATAATTCGCCGGTAGTGTAAATTGTTATTGGCATATACGACAGACTTTTTAGATTGACAGTCTCATTGAATAAAGGAAGGTGAATGGAACAACTGATAAACGAACTTAAGGTCAGGATAGTTGATATCCTGGATCTGGCTGGTGCATCGCCAACAACTATGGATGCCGACGGTCCTCTGGTGGGCGGTACGCTGGGGCTCGATTCCATCGACGTGTTGGAAATGGTCATTATGATCGAAAAGGATTATGGGGTTCGGATTGATAATCGCGAACTCGGGGAGAAAGTCTTTGCGAGTCTAAAAACCCTGGCCGCATACATCTATGAAAACTCCCCACGGCTGAAAAAATGACCAGAGAGCGGGCCTTTATAGCCGAAATGGGGGTCGTAAGTCCCTTTGGCCCCGGCGTTGCAAAAACCCGATCCGGCCTTGCCGGAGGGCTGAGCGGTATCAGGCCGCTGAGTCTTTTTCAAACACCGGGTAATATACCGCATCCGGTGGGCCAGGTTCGGTGTCAGCTTGGGGAGCACTCCATTTCCGGATTCAAACAGCCGGTGATCGAATATCGAAAGCTCGCCGGGGAGTTTGAATCCGCATCGGCGGTGTGGCCCGCTTCCCGGGAAAAGGCTGCCGGGTGGTGGGGTTCGGCAAATCGGTCACGGCCATAGAGGTTGGACGGCAATGAGAGTGCTGCTGGTTTCCGCCAATACGCACACACAGCCCTATCCGGTGTACCCGCTCGGGCTTGATTATGTGGCCGGTGCGATAACGGAGCGTCATCCGGTTTGCATTGTGGATATGAATGCGCAGGAGGACGGGAAGGCCCTGGCGAAGGTCATTGAAGGGTTTGTGCCCGAGGTTATAGGCCTTTCCATCCGCAACGTCGACACCACGGACATCACCCATCCGGACGGCTTTTTCTCAAAATACAAGGACCTGATCGATGCCATCCGCGCGCAAACCGCTGTCCCGCTGGTCCTTGGCGGGAGCGGTTTTACCATCTTCCCGGAACCGATGATGCGCGAACTGGGTGCCGATTACGGAATCATCGGCGAAGGGGAACGGTTGTCGTTGCTGCTGGATGCTTTGGAGTGCCGCAAAGATGTGCCGCCGATTCCCGGCATCGTCACGCAACACTCCGCGGCGGTTGTACCTCCGCCGTGGTCCCGCAAGATCACGAGAAGGTTCGACCCATGTCTGCCCCATGTGGCGTTTTACCTGAAACGGGGCGGGATGCTGAATCTTCAAACCAAGCGGGGGTGCGGCTTCAATTGCATCTACTGTACCTATCCCTTCATCGAGGGACGGACCCTGCGGCTGTTCGACCCGGAAGAAGTGGGCCAAACGGCACGCCAGTTGCAAGAAGCGGGAGCCAGGTATATTTTCGTAACGGACGCCGCTTTCAATTCCAGCGGCTCCCACAGCATTGCCGTGGCCAAGGCTTTCAAGAAGGCCGGCGTGAGCATTCCCTGGGGGGCATTTTTCGCCCCGGTCAGCATAGACCGCGATTATTTCCGGATCCTGGCTGATGCCGGGTTGAGCCATGCCGAGTTCGGTAGTGAGTCGTTGTCCGACCCGGTGCTGAAGGCCTATCGCAAACCCTTCAGGGCGGAGAATGTATTCAAGGCGCATGCAGCTGCGGTAGAGGCCGGCCTTCATGTCGCTCACTACTTCCTGTTCGGAGGGCCGGGGGAAAATTCCGACACTGTGAATGAAACCCTCGAACGCATCGAACAATTGGGTAAGTGCGCCCTGTTCCTGTTTTGCGGGATGCGGATCTATCCGCAAACCGAGCTCAACGACATGGCTCGGCATGAGAGACAGGTTGATGACACCCGGAACCTGCTGGAACCGGTTTTTTACCAGTCCTCCCGGATCGGGAGCGAAGAGGTTTTGACCCGGGTGAGGCAGCAGGCCAATGGACGATTGAACTGGTTGATAGGTGACGGCGGAGAGTCAGCGGCTCGCATCCTATCTAAAATGCACGCGCGCGGGCACTCCGGACCGTTGTGGGAGTATCTGATTCGATGAATGACGCGCTCGCATGGTATGTGTTGGGTCGGGTTGAAACCTTCGATACGGGCGAAATGCACACCGAAGTGCGAATCCCCCCGGAATCGCTCTGGTTTTCCGGTCATTTCCCCGGAGAGCCGATCCTTCCGGGAATTGCCCAGCTCGGGATCGCCTACGATGCCGTGTGCAAGGCGCTGGGATGTCAAATCAGCATTACCGGTTTCAGCCGGGTCAAATTCAAAAAAATAATCAGGCCTGGGGATTGCCTGAAGGTTATTATTACGCCCAAGGAGGACAGGGGCGGCGTGTATGTATTTCGCATCGTCGCCGGAGACGATCTCGCCTGCAGCGGCACCATGACGTTGGGGAAACGAAACGATACTCTTGAGCCCTGATGGGGTCAAAATTTTGAGAACAAGGAGCACGGCATAATGACGAGGGACAATCGCATTGATAAAATTCTTCTCCGGGTTGCCGAAATCATGATTCAGGAGCTGAAACTCGAAGACGTGACGCCGGAAACATTTGATCCCGCCATCGACCTGGTTGATGAAGTGGGTATCGATAGCATGGATTTGGCTACCGTGGCACTGGTGATCCGCGATGAATATCGCATTAGAATCGATGAGGATGACTATCCCAAGCTGACCAGTGTTCAGTTGATCTCAGAGTATATCGAACGGAAATTGAAAGAAAAGGCTGCCGAAGGGGCCGCGGCCTAAATCCGGAGAGAATCGTGGTGATGTCAACCGAAAATAATGGTGGTGGAGGAAACCCGCTGCCCGAAAAAGAATGGAAATTTTCGGAAATTCTGACCCAGCCCAGGATTCTGGAGCGTTGGCAGAAGGTCAAGAAATGGTTTTTCCTGCGGGAATCCACCTATGACATGACCAACCGCTGCAATATTCGATGCGACGGGTGCTATTATTATGAGGGGGATAAACAGTTTGCGCGGGAAAATAGGGAGTTGGAAGCTTGGCGCACACTGATGCAGGCGGAAAAAAAAAGAGGGATCACTTATGTTGTTCTGGCCGGCGCCGAACCATCGCTGGTCCTCGATCTCTGTGAGGTCTGCCATCAGGAAATTCCTCTGGGAGCTATTGCCACCAACGGGCTGATATTTATTCCGGAGTCGATCCAATACAGGATTCACATTTCCGTGTGGGGGTCGGATGAGACCAGTCTGAACATTCGCAATGCCAAGAACATGCTCCAGAGACAGATCAAAAACTACCGGAATGATCCCAGGGCTGTTTTCGTCTATACGTTTACACGGGAGAACATCGACCAGGCCCAGCACGTCGCAGAGATTCTGGCAGCCGACGGGTGCCGGCTGACCTTCAACATGTTCTCGGCGCCGATGGGTTATGACGGCAGTCTGCGCCACACCGCGGACTCGCTCAAGGAATGCAGAAAAGCCATGCTCGGCTTGTTGGAAAAATATCCGGGCAACCTCCTGTTTTCTCCATACAGCGCCGTCGCCCACACGCACACGTCAGGGCTGCATGAACTGTTCAGCTGCCCATATCCGCGCATGAATCCGTCCACAGCTATCGGGCTCGGGCGCTCTTTCCGACAGTATCGGACGGACCTGTCCTGGAATCGAAGTGCGGCCTGTTGTGTACCGGATACCGATTGCAAAGACTGCCGGCATTATGCCGCAGGCAGTGCGGTGGTCACGGCCCGGATGTTCCGCCACGCCACGGATCCGGATGTCTTCAAAGCCTGGCTCGACTATGTGGACACTTACCTTGCGGTCTGGGTCATGGGATATGAAAAAGGGCCCAACCTATCCGATATCCCGATCGCTCCGCCCGGGCATGGGCTATTCTAATTTTTGACCGCAAGCCCGCAATGGCAGGCTCTCAAGGAGCATTTTAATGAAGACCGTCAGTTCGTTGCTGAATCCAGAATGGTATGAGCGTTATAAAAAGATTTCCAAATTAAACATTCGAAGCTCCATCTACGATGTTACCAATCGGTGCAATCTGCGCTGCAAGGGCTGCTTTTTCTTCTCCTCGAACGAACACAAGGCGGCCCCCGAGGAAAATGATATCAAAAAATGGGAGGCGTTTATCGACCGGGAAACTGAGCGGGGTGTGAACCTGGCCATATTGATCGGCGGAGAACCCACCCTTTGCCTCGACCGGGTCGAGGCCTTTTACAAGCGTCTATCCACCTTTTGCGCGACCAACGGATTGATTAAAATTCCCCGGGACCGGTTTCCGGACATGATACTGGGAATTTCCTTGTGGGGGGACGAACATGATGAAAAGATTCTGCGCGGCAAAGACACCTTCGGGATATCGAGCCAAAATTACGAGGGAGACCCCCATGTCTACTATCTTTACACGATTACCCCGCGACAGATCGGAAAAACAGAGGGGGTCATTCGCAAAATAAAAGACGTGGGCCTGAAGGTCCACATGCAGCTTCTTTCCAACGATGAAGGTGTTAGCGGGTTTTCATGGATTCCGGAACAACTCGATGAGATTCGCGCCGAAATGGATGCGATGCTGGACGCCTATCCGGACACCCTCATATCTTCAAGATATTACCATGAAATCATTACCACCGGGAAAATGATGGGCCGGAGCTTCGGTTGGAACGAGTGCCCCTCTGTGACTCAGCCTCTGGACCACCGCAGCCCTCCCCCCAAACGCTTGATCGAATTCATCCGGTGGGCATCGGACCTTAACACCATGCACCGCTGCTGCACTTCGGAAACCAGAGACTGTGGTACCTGCAAGGACGGCGCTGCGCATATGAGCTGGGTCATGGTGAACAAGCGTGCGCACATCCGTACGACCCGGGACTTGCAGAATTGGATAGAAGTCTACGAAATGTTTGCCAAGCTCTATCAGTTTATGCCCTGGTAAGTGGTATGCCCCTCCGGCTTTGTTTTGACGTGAATTATGTCATCGAAAAAAAACGTTATTGTGGGTTATGATGCGGTTTCCGCGCTGGGGACGGATCTTGCAACCCAGTGGGAGCGGGCGGCACGGGGAGAAAGCGGAGTCGGCAGACTGACGCGCTTCCCAATGGCGCGCGACTTCCCGGTTCAAATTTCCGGAGAAGTTGCAGAAATCGATATCACCCCTTACGCCTTCTTGAACCCCCGCAACCTGGCGCTCTGGCCGTCGCCGATTTTTAAATACGCCATGCTGGTGGTGCACCGGGCGCTCGCCAACAGTGGTATCGTGATCACCCCGGAACTGTCGCCCAGGGTAGCCGTTACCTTCAGCTCGGCGATCGGCGGCCAGGATGCCATTCTGGCCGCCGACCGTCGAATGATCGCCGAGAGCAAGATGCCGCCGCCATATGCCAATCCCAATTCATGCATCAACATGGTGGGCGGCAAAATATCCATTTTAACAGGGGCGACCGGCCCCATTACGGCGACGATAACGGCGTGTGCCACCGGCGTGACGTCAATGATCATCGGGGCCTTGCTTCTGGATGCCGGGCGGGCCGATGTAGCCATTTGCGGCGCCGTTGACTTTGCCCTTGTCGAGCCGATTGTGGCCGGGTTTGCGACGATGAACGGCGCCTATCAAATCAAACCCGGCCAGATGGACGAACCGCCGGACAGAGCTAGCCGCCCTTTCTCAATTGATCGCCGGGGCTTTGTTATTTCTGAAGGCGCCGGCTGCATCATCTTGACGACCCAGGCCTTCGCCGATGCGCACGGCCTGAGCTATGCCATCGAAATCGCCGGGTGGAGTATGAATTCGGACGCGCATCACTTTGTGGCGCCCTACCTGAGAACTGTAGCGGGCTGCATGGCTGACAGCATTGACGATGCTGGGATATCCGTGCAGGACATCGCCTCTGTGAATGCCCACGCCGCATCTACCAAAATAGGCGACAAGGTGGAATATCAGGCCTTGAAAGCTTTATTTGGGGATCGGATTCCACCGGTCACGGCGAACAAGTCGATGATCGGTCATGCCATGGGGGCCTCCAGCGCCATTGAGTCCATCTTGGCCATGGAAGGGATGCTTAGGGGCACGGTCCTGCCGACGATTAATTATACACCGGATCCAGAATTGGTTCTCGATTGCGTCCGCGAGGGGGCCCGCCGCATTCAGCAGGAGTTCGTATTGAAGAATTCTTTCGGCTTCGGCGGATGCAATGCCTGCATGGTCTTGCACCGAATCGCATAGCAGCCTGATTGACTGAAAAAATGAAAGCACCTCTAAATAGACGCGTCTTTGTTGTGGGGTACGGCGCGGCCACCCCATTGGGCAAGACGTTTGAAACGACCTGGCAGCGGGCGGTGAACGGAGAAGCAGGTTTCAGAAGGCTGACCCGGTTCCGGATGGATTCGGGTTCTGCCATTGTGGGGGAGATCCCGGACTGGGATCCGATGGCTCTTGATTTCATGGCCCCGAGAGAGGCCTACAACTGGAATGCCGGCTATGTTTTTCTGACCATGGCCGTCTGCAAGGAGGCCCTGCTTCGTTCGGGATTGGAAATCAACAATGACACCGGCCCAAGGACCGCTTGTCTGATCGGATCCGCCTTGAATGGCACGGATGCTTTTCGGGTCGCCATGGACAACTATGTGAATCGGGGGCCGATGAAGGTCAGCCCCTATCTGTTGCCCAACCTCTGCGCCAATCTTCCTTCCAGCAAGGCCGGCATTCTGACGGGGTTTACCGGGCCGATATTTTCTCCCCAGGGGGCTTGTGCTTCCGGAAACCACGCCATCGGTATCGGTGCCAGGATGATCCGGGACGGTGATTGCGATTTTGCCCTTGTCGGCGGAGTTGATTTCTGTCTGCTGCCTGAAATCATTCAGGGATTCGCCAATATGCTGGCCAGCATTTATGTCGGCCCCAAAGACCGTGCCTATAATGATCCGACCCAGGCATCCCGTCCGTTCAGTGTCGACCGAAAAGGTATCGTTCTTTCCGAAGGGGCGGGGGTTTTGGTCCTGGCCGCCGAAGAGAAGCTGTCGGCTTTCGGCTTGACACCGAAAGCCGAAGTGATGGGAATCGGTTGGACCTCTGATGCCCATCACTTTACATTGCCCAATGCCAAAACGATTATCCGGGCCATCCAGGAAGCTATCCACGACGCCGGTCTGGCACCGGAAGACATCGCTTATGTCAACGCTCATGGCACATCGACCCAGAAGGGCGACAAAATCGAAATCGAGTGTCTGAGAGAAGTATTCGGTAAAAACCTGGGAAAAATACCGGTATCTTCGAACAAGTCCCAGATCGGGCACACTCTGGGGGCTTCCGCCGCGATCGAGGCCGCGCTGGGGATCGAGGCGATGCAGCAGGGGCTGATACTGCCGACGGTGAACCATATTCCCGACCCTGAACTGGAAGATGTGGACGTGGTCCCCCATTTCGCCCGCAGGCATCGGTACGAGTTTTTCTTGTCCAATGCGTTCGGTTTCGGTGGTACCAACTGTTGCATCGTATTCAGAGGAGTATGATATGAGACCGAAACCTTTTGTCCCTGTAGCGCTTGACAGTGACACGCCATATGTCAGGGATGAAACAGAGGGGTTCGTATGGCATTGCAGCAGGCTCAGGACCCTCTATGCGGATACCGACCGTTCCCAGGTGGTTTACCACGCCAATTTCCTGCGCTATTTCGAATTCGGACGGGCCTCTCTGATGCGCGAAACCGCTTACTCTTACAAGGAAATCGAGGAAAGCGGCTACATCTATCCGATCATACAAATCGGTGTCAGCTATTTCAGCCCGGTCTACTACGATGACGCCGTGTGTATTTACACCCGGCCCGCGCTTCTTGAAAGAGTGAGGCTTCGTTTCGATTATGTGGTGACGCATGAGCAGACTCAAGAGATCGCCTGCAAGGGATTTACGCGGCATTGTGCTGTCAATGCCAAAAAAACTCCAGTGGAAGTAGATGAAAAAACGGCCTACCTATGGAAGATTTTCCCAGAATAATCGAATCCGCGCGCTTACCCCTAGATATTCCGATCCGACCCTACTTGAATGATCATTGCGTTGATGGCCACGCCGTATTGCCCGCTGTGGAAGCCATGGAAATGCTGGCTCAAGCGGTCAAGCGTTTTCGTCCGGGAACAGATGCGACCGCCATGACCGGGTTGCAGTTCGACAAATTCTTATACCTTGCACCTGAAGCCGATCGAGTATCGGCATTCTGCGACATTTCGGTCTATGAGAACGGCGATGTCAAAGCCGTGATGACGACGCGAACCCAATCGAAAAAAGCGGCCCTGGCACGGGTCAAGGCTCATGCCACTTTGATATTCCCCCAACAAGAGCCTCTGATACCGAAGCTTGCATTGGATTTGGCAGCATCTCTGGAGGGGGTCTGTTTTTCCGTTCAGGCTGAGAAAATCTACCCGGACCTTATTCCTTTCGGACCGTCCTATCGAAACGTGGCGATGCTGCACGTCGCCAGGCAAAGTGCCATTGCAGAAATCAGGACTCCGGTTGACGAGACGGGCGCGGAAAAATCGAAACAACTCGGGTCCCCGTTTGCCCTCGATGCGGCCTTCCACGCCGCCTGTGTCTGGGGGCAACGTTTTGCCGGGGTTGTCGCTTTCCCGGTTGCCATGGACCGGCGCAGGGTATACGCACAGACCCGCGCCGGCGAGACCTATTTTGCGCACGTGATTCATGCCCGGACCGATTCGGGCCTGCTGATTTTCGATCTGCGAATTTATGATCGTGACGGGTGCCTTTACGAGGCCTGTTCCGGCGTTCGCATGAAAGATGTTAGCGGTGGGAAGATGACCCCCCCTCAATGGATTAAAATCACGGAGGCGGATCAGACAACGGACCGGATGGCTGCCGGGTGTAACGCCTTGACGGTGATTGAGTTGATAACCGTAGCACCTTTTGCCGACCAGGTGCTGTCGGCGGATGAGAGAAAGCGCTTTGAAAACATGAGCGACCGGCGCAGGAAAAGTTTCCTCGCGGCGCGCCTGGCGTGTAAGCGGCTTTCCAGAATCCTCTCAGGCAATGACACCCAAACCGATCCCCGGGCCATCACCACCGTTTGCGCAGACAGACCGCGCCCCTGCTGCCCTCTGACCGACGGGCGTTCTGCTTATTCATGTTCGGTCTCGCATGACGACCGGTTCGCCGTGGCAGTGGCCGCCACCGGGCGGGTGGGGGTTGACGTGGAAAAAATGTCCGAGCGGGTGTTGAAATCCCGATCCTTGTACATGAGTGAGCAGGAGCAAGCCCTGGCGCGGGAGTCACGACTCGGTGAAATCGAAGCCGCAATTAGAATATGGTCGATTAAAGAAGCGGTGACCAAGGCCCTTGACATCACCCTGACCGATGCGTGGAATCGCGTTCAGGTTCGAAGCGTTGGTTCTTCTGAGAGCAGGTTTCAAATTGACGACCAAGACCCGTGCACTGCGGTTCATGCTGCGATGGGGCGGCATGTTTTTACGCTGGTTTGCCGGCTGTGAAATTACTTCCAAGATCGTGTCCTGAAAGTATTTACAGGGTGTTCAAAAACAAGCATCAGGCCGTCAGCCAAGGCGGGCGGCGTTTTGGAAAGCGCAGCCTATTCAGCGATAGGTGAGCATTTACAAAAGCCGCACAACGCCGGATCACGGCCTTAGGCGCGGTTTTTCAACACCCTGTTAAGCGCTTAGCGCAGTTCCCGTGGAGGGCAGCATGATTAACATGTGGCTGACCCTAATTTTTCTGTTCATCCTAAGCCAGTTCCCGGCGGGGTGTGCAACCGCTTTGCCTAAGGATCATGTGGAGGGCGGCAAAACCTACAAAAACGCCGTGGATATCCGCATCAACGGATGTCGTCGCACCTATCTTGTCCATTTCCCGTCCGGCTATAAACCGGAAACCCCGCTGCCTTTGGTCGTCGTCATCCACGGGGCTTTCGACACGGCTGAGGGTATGGAAAAATTCTCCCGTTTCAGTCAACTGGCGGACCGGGAAGGGTTTATGGTCCTGTATCCCAATGGGATGGGCATCCTGGGGTTTCTGCAGCATTGGAACGCCGGACACTGCTGCGGAAAAGCGGCAGACGATCATGTCGACGATGTGGGATTTGTTGCCGCAACCATTGAGGATGTGTGTGGCCGCTTTAAGGTTGATCGTGGCCGTATCTACATGGTGGGGTTTTCCAATGGCGGTATGCTGACGTATCGTTTTGCAGCGGAGCGAGGAGATCTTTTGGCGGCCGCTGCTCCCATGGCGGCATCCATCGGCGGTAAGCCTTCAGAAGACCTCCCGGAATGGCGCATTCCCGAACCCGTGCGGCCGATTCCCATCATCGTGTTTCATGGCCTGTCGGACGATGACGTTTCCTATGAGGGGGGAGTCAGCCGCCACAGAGGCGGAACCCGCTCGTACTGGTCTGTTGAGGAATCAGTTCAATTTTGGGTCACCCGCAATGGGTGCAGCCCCCAGGTCGTCAGCAAGGACTTGAATGCCGGAAGTGTTCTGCTGAAGTCGTGGGTGGATTGCAAAGACGAGGCCGAAGTCGCCCTCTATCTGATCAGGGATTGGGGCCATGTCTGGCCGGGTAAATATTTTACGGCAGCCTTGGCAGAAGGTGACCCGTTAAAAAATTTTGACGCCGCCGAAATCATCTGGAATTTTTTTAAATCGCATCACCGGCAAC
>Ga0315276_10005218_pt1 | contig 11975 bp, 12 predicted proteins | sample YL17G05_0_MG_FD_204542 | JGI IMG/M metagenome (GOLD analysis project Ga0315276, IMG submission 204542) | Sediment microbial communities from Yellowstone Lake, YNP, Wyoming, USA - YL17G05_0 | ecosystem: Environmental > Aquatic > Freshwater > Lake > Sediment | place: USA: Wyoming | collected... | reverse complement strand
GGCCAGGATGAGACAACGTTTGCCAGGGTGTTTGGCAAGTGCAACTGGGCGTTGATGTTTATCCTTGCCGAAAACAATAGGACCTATGCCAAGCTGAGCTTTAATGTCGGGCCAAAGGGCGAAATACTAATCCCCGTTGAGGTAGATTACAGCCAGGCCTTTGGACCAAGCGACCACAAACTCTGGGATGATGAGTACCAGGCCAATGTAAGCCATGCAGCATGGCTCAGCGATTTTGACCTCTTCGCAGGGGAAACGGCTGGCTCGAAGGAATTTCTGGCCTTCGGTGGCAGGTCATATGACTTCATCGGCGAGCTTGAGAAGCTGGACCCTATAGAACGGCAAATGGTACTGGATGAACTGGCTAACAGGCCTGATTTATGGAACGAGGGGGAGGTGATGTTTATATGAGTACAGACACGCTTCAAGAAAGATACAGCCGGCAAAAGGATATCATACCTGCTGACAGGATCGCTTCGTGTAAGGCGACAGTCATAGGTGTCGGAGCTATTGGAAGGCAGGTAGCATCACAACTTACCGCGATTGGAATACCATGGCTGCAACTTATTGACTTTGACATTGTTGAAGAAAGCAATCTGGCCAGCCAGGGGTATTTTGAGGATGACATTGGCAGACACAAAGTAAATGCTACGGCGGACCTTTGTCAGAACATCAATCACCACCTTGAAGTTCATGAAATCAAAGAACGTTTTCGCAGGAGTATGAAAATCGGCAATGTTGTTTTCTGCGCTGTCGACCAAATCGAGACCAGGCGACTAATCTGGGATGCCGTAAAAGACAAAGTAAATTTCTTCTGTGACGGCAGAATGAGCGCCGAGGTATTGAGAATATTGGCTGCCTGCGATTCCACATCACGAAAGCATTACCCCAACACTTTATTTGGCTCAGGAGAGGCCTTTGTAGGTCCTTGTACAGCAAAAACCACCATTTACTGTGCCAATATCGCAGCCGGCTTGATGCTGGCTCAATTCACGCGATATCTGAGACAATTACCTATTGATTGCGATATCCAGTTGAATCTCCTGGCTTCAGAGCTGACTGTGGGTGGGGGAAGGTGACTTCTCCCATTTTTTCCCCGCGGCCGCTTTTTCTGGCCGCGGTTTTCCCACCACTTAGCGATAGCTATGCCAAAAGTCCAACGGATATATAAAATGTTTGCCAATTTTTCTATTTTTATAAGTCCCTGATATTACAACACTTATAGAATAAGAATTTTTGTAAAATTGGCAGATAATGAGCCTTGCAGTTGTAGTGAAGTTGTAAGTGCTAAAACAATTTCAAGCCTCTGGAATCTGTTCGGAAAACCGCGGGGCCAAAAGATTCTGGGGGGTCTATTCAGCAGCATACTTCGCGACATAATTGAATTTCTGACCGCCTAATGAGGCATCCACCATCAGGCCCACATCCGTCATCATGAACACAGCCATACCCGACTGGTAATCTGCTTTGGCGGCGGCACCGGAGCTTAAGGCTACCCCTGTAACCTGGGCCGCAAACGTGTAGTCCCCTGTTTTGAACCTGTCGAAGTCCTCTTTGTCCCTGAAAAAGATAATCTCGCGGAAATACTCGCCGCCGAACGAAAATCCAAGGGTCGCCTGAGACATCCGACAGTAACCAACCATCTTATTCTGCTCAAAGACCTCTCCCTGACCACTTGCGCCGCCTACCCATAAACCGCCTTTGAATACCTTAGGCATGACAGCGTAAGCATAGGAATCCCGGAAGAAGCGGTCTATGCCGGGGTCTGTGCTCTTGAATAAAGACACCGCACTGGTAACCTCCGCCGTCAGAACAGCTTTCTTTTCATCTGTTTTGGGAACGGTTGTACATCCCCCCATCAGATACATCATGATGCATAGTGTGGTGATGATAGTAACCTTCTTCATAAAACAGCTCCTTTCTTTAAACTAAAACCACTAAAAATGATAGGTCCACTCGATACCGATAACATTAATATTATTCCATTCTCCGGTGACCGCTTTCGCGGACTGAAAGCCGTAATAAACATCGGTTTTGGTGTGCTCCGTTAATCTCATTACGAAACCCAAATACACCATATTTTGGCTGAAACCCGTCCCGTCGAGGCTAACAAATATTTCATCCGCAACATAAGGTTTAATTTTGCCCGTCTCTAACAGTCGCAGACCTCTGGTATCCCCTCCCTCATAAGCACTGTCGAGTGTGAACTTATTTCTAAAACGCCAGATATCAGGGGCATTACTTCTGTCCCTGTACTCGATTCTCACCCTGTCACTTATATCTCGCTCTAAAACTTTGCCTCTCACAATCGCACTTAAAGACGGCCGATTTTCCCCTGTGTGTTTATCACTGCTGTTTTGGCTGTTGATTATTGTGTAATTGGCCCCGATATCGAGCCAGTCAGCAAGATGTTTATACAGAACTCCCACATCGGAGCGATTCTGGAAGAGTTTTTCGGCAATGCCGTAACAACGCAATTCCTCTCTATAGCTCAGCGTCCAGTCTTTATCCATCTCCCATGCAATTCCCGCAGAGGTGCGCAACTGTAAGTCATCATTATAACCATAACAAACGACGGCAGGCAGCAGGAAGCTCAGGATAACAAAACGCAACAGATACCTCATCTTAACCACCTAATCATCGCTCCTTTTGAAATTAAGCCCAAGCCGAGCGTTACTTCCTAATCGCTTCATTGTAACGCTCCCGCAATCTCGCACCCCACTCATCCATAATCTTCTTCGCATTCTCCCAATTATAGTATTCACCGAGAGCTCCACCCTTTTGCTGTGTTTCAACAAGGGCTGCTATCTGCTCGCCGGTTTGTGAATCAATAAATTCGATTTCTACCGACACACTGCTCATACTGAAGGCGGAAGCCTTCTTTACATTGGTCATCGCTGCGCGAATCCTTGCAACACCTGGGCCCGGGGCTACGGCTTCCACATAATCCGGAATCGCATATACTATTACGTCCCGCATATATGCCCTGAGTTTCTCTACATCTTCCCAGGTCTTTACATCGCTACCCGTTCCATATTGAAAGAGCACCTTTACAGGGTCAACGATAAATCTTCTATAAACCTTCATATCAATGTTTGGATTTATATACCTGGAACTGGTGTCTGATATTCGCACAAGTTTTGAATAGTCACTCAGAAAATCCGCGTGGCTCAATCCTGCTGAAGAGGAAGTTGACTTACAGCCGCAGAATATCGACATAAAACAAATCGCAAACAAGATTAACAAGCTCGCTCTTTTCATATTGTTATCTCCATATTCATTTTTCTCTTATTGGACACAGGTTATAAGCCACGTCAATGCAGTCCTTTTCATTAGATTCTCAAAGCCGAATCGAAATCTTTGAGACGCTCTTTCAATCGCTTTGCCCAGCCATTCATTATACCCTTGGCGGTGCCCCAGCCGCCGAGGTTGGAAAATGGTATCCGACTGTCTTTCTGCAACTCGACAACCGCGGCATCCATTGCCGCCACACCTACACCGTCACCCAGCAGACTTGCCTACGGGAGAACCAAGCCATGCATAGGTCTTATACCCGCTGAAATTGGTACGGTCGCACAGCCGGAACACCACACAACTATAATTAACAGCAGTACATGACTTTTCTATATTTTGCCTTTTTCCTTTCATTATTTGAGTTTGCCTTTTTTAACTTCTGGAAGAGCATTTTTCCATAAAACTACCTCACAGCCGGCTCTTCCGCATTTACTTCTGCTCAGCAATATAGTTCTCGCTATAATTAAATTTCTGTCCACCTAATGACGCATCTACCATCAGGCCTTTATCCGTCATCACAAACACAGCCATACCCGACTTGTAATCTATCTTGGAGGCAGCACCGGCGCTTAAAGCTACGCCTGTAACCTGAGCTGAAAACGTGTATTCCCCCGTTTTGAACTTATCGAAATCTTCCTTGTCCCTGAAGAATATAATCTCACGGAAATACTCGCCGCCGAACGTAAATCCAAGAGTCGCCTGAGACATACGGCAGTAGCCAATCATCTTATTCTGCTCAAAGACCTCTCCCCGACCACCGGCACCGCCTAACCAAATTCCGCCTTTGAATACTTTAGGCAGAACAGTGTAACCATAGGATTGCTCGAAGAAGCGATTTATTCCCGGGTCTGTGGTCTTGAATAAAGACACCGTACTGGTAACCTCAGTCGTCAGAACCGCTTTCGCTTCATCTGTTTTAGGAACGGTCGAACACCCTCCCATCAAAAACAGCATTACGCACGGTGTGATGATAAGAATAACTTTCTTCATAAATCTACCCTTTTCTTTTTTCATAAAACTGTTCATTTGTTTACACTTCAGATGTGCGCAATCTGAAGTAACTATCGACACCGTAACAAACAACGGCTGACAACAGAAAGCTCAGGACAACAAAATGTAGCGGATATTCGGCCTTAATAATCGCTGTTCCTTAAATTAAGACTTATCCTTTTGCGTTCAGGACGCTTACATATTGTCAGCCGTTTACATTACAACTATTTCCAATTACGATTTACTTGCCTTTTCCTTCATCGAGGCGTTCTTTCAACCGCTTTGCCCACCCGTCCATGACACCCTTGGCAGTGCCCCACTCGCCGAGGTTGGAAAATGGTACCCGGCTGCCTTTCTGCGACTCGACTACGGCTGCAATCTGTTTACCTGTCTGTGAATCAACAAACTCTGCTTCCATTGCCGCTCCGCCTACACCGACACCCAGAAGACTTGCCTGGGGCAGCGCATTCAGCGCACCGGTTTCCTGGATATCTGTAATTGCCACGCGAACTCTCGCTATACCAAGACCCGGTTTGTACTCAACCTGGTACCCTGCATCGGTGATTGCCTTGACAAGCACATCGTGGAAATAATTGGTCAAATCCGCCATATTCTGCTCGGTTAATTTGCCTTCGCTTTTCATCTCTATGGCTTTGGCGCCTTCCTTGAAGTGTACTGTCACCGGATCCACAATAAAGCTCTTGTAACTGCCAAATACCGACTTGTCGCTGTATCGGTAGCTTGAATCTGACGTCGCCTGCAGCTTTGAATAATCGCTCAAAAATCCTGTCGTGTCAGGGCCCTTTTCCCCACATCCACAAATACCCGCCAGAACGACTGACGCTACAACCATTAGTACACTTGTCTTGTTCATTTTTGTCTCCTTAAATTATTTGGTTTTGTTACAGTTTACACACTTGTTATTTTTATCGTTTTGGAGTTTGTTCATATCCTGTTTCTTGCACCGGTGACTGCATTTGCTTCTGCAGTTCGAACATGGGTTGCTGGTTCACATGGAGATAGCCCTCTGTTGCACGGTCCAAATCTGCGATGAGGAAAATCACAGATGAGAAGGTTAATGCCAGCACAATATCTACTTTAAAATTGCTCTTGCCTGACAGGCCAACCTGATACCCCACCATTACCATGCAAAGAATGGTAATAAAATACAGGGCATACCAGATGGTCGTCGGGATGTGATACTGCATAACTGTCACCCGACTGTTGTGCAAGTCTATCATTTCGTTGAGCGAACTGATAAAAAGAGCGTAAATCTGCGACCTGCTATCTGCTTGAGCCATAGCGACTGCATGTGACCACATCCGGTCTTGCAACATCTGTGAACGAGAAAAAGTTTCCTGAAGCTTTTTCACCTGCTGGAACATATCTTCTCTTGCCAGATTTGCGCGTATATCCACATATTCACGCAGCAGCTTGCTGATTTCGCTTCGGTGCGGCTCCAGGAGCAGTCCCGCTCGCAGATAGGTGGTGCCTATGGCGTTGACTTCATCAAGAAGAAGCTGTTTTCTGGCCTGGAAGCGTTCCGACGCAATTCCAAATGTAAAAGCAAGCATAAAGGCAAGTAACCCGAGTGTGGCGCCTGTGATTGTGCCGAGCGGTGCTTCGGCCTCGTGTTCGGGCTGACGTCTCCTGCGCTGCCCCACAAACGTCCCAATCCCGATTGTGAGCAAAACCAGGGCAACAGTAAGGCCGAATACGCCCCAAAGCGGGATTTGGTCCAACCAAAAATCAGATTTCATAGTGTTCTTTTCCTACATATCTTAATTCAGTATGTTCTGATAAGACACATATAAAACCACCCTGCATATCATCTCAACCGCAGTTCCTTTACAGATTCGCCAGCCGCAGAACCGCGACTGAATGCGACCGCCTTGCCTTCGGCCAGGAGTTTTACCGGGTCGATGTATCCGTAGAGTTCAATCAGCTTTGCAACGAGGCCTGTCCATCCGGTCTGGTGACTTGCGCCAAGTCCCGCGCCATTGTCGCCGTGGAAATACTCGTTAAAGAGGATGTGGTCGCGCCAGTGGGGATCAGTCTGGAACTTCTCCGTGCCGCCATAGACGGGACGCCGGCCATGCTCGTCGCGGGTAAATATCCGGGTGAGGCGCTCCGCGATCTCCTTGCTCACCTCGAACAGGTTCATCATCTTCCCTGAGCCCGTGGGGCACTCAATCTTGAAATTGTCGCCGTAGTACATGTAGAAGTCCAGGAGCGCCCGGATAATCATCACGTTCACAGGCATCCAGATCGGCCCCCGCCAGTTGGAGTTGCCGCCGAACATACCGGTGTTCGACTCCCCCGGCAGGTAGTCCACACGGTACTCTTGGCCTTGCGCGTGGAAGATGTACGGGTGCTTCTCGTGGAACTTGGAGAGCGAGCGGATGCCGTAGGGACTCAGGAACTCATTCTCGTCGAGCATCTTCGTAAGGATCCGGCGGAGCCGCTCCGGGTTGACCAAGGCAGCGATCCCCCGCTCGGCCACACCGAAATGACCAGGGCCTGTGGGGTGGATAGTCTCCCCAAGCTCGGGAATCCGGCGCATGCGTTCCCGCAACTGAGCCATCGCCCGCGGGACGCGATCACGCTGCCACTTTTCGGTTACCGTCGTGGCGCACAGGGGGAGTAGCCCCACCATCGATCGCACCTTGAGCCTCTGGGAGCTGCCATCGGGAAGCCGCAGCAGGTCGTAGTAGAAGCCGTCCTCTTCGTCCCACATGCCGTCTGACCCGGGCCGGTTCATGGCCGCGGCGATATAGTAGAAGTGCTCGGCGAACTTCGGGACCATGTCTTCGTAGATGGGGTCGTGGGCGGCAAGCTCCACGGCGAGTTCAAACATGTTCTGGCTGAAGAGGGCCATCCAGGCCGTGCCGTCCGCCTGTTCGAGGTGGCCGCCGGTCGGAAGCGGGGAGCTGCGGTCGAAGACGCCGATGTTATCGAGGCCGAGGAAGCCCCCCTCGAAGACGTTCTTGCCAAAGCGGTCCTTGCGGTTCACCCACCAGGTGAAGTTCAAGAGCAGCTTGTTGAACGTCGCCCTGAGAAAATCGAGGTCTGTCTCGCCGCGCAGTGCCTGCTCGGTGCGATGCAGGAACAGCGTCGCGAATGCGTGGACCGGGGGGTTCACGTCACTGAAGTTCCACTCATAGGCGGGCATCTGGCCGCTGGGGTGCAGGTAGACGCCTTTGAGCATCAGTTTCATCTGCTCCTTGGCGAAATCGGGATCCACGATAGAAAGCGGCAGCGTGTGGAAGGCCAGGTCCCAGGCCGCATACCAGGGGTACTCCCACTTGTCGGGCATGGAGATGATGTCCTCGTTCATCATGTGGAACCACTCCGAATTCCGGGCGTTATGATATCCTGAATGGAGTGGGTTGGAGTGGTGCTCGTCCAGCCAGCCATCACCGTCGAAGAAGAAGAACTGCTTGCTCCAGAGCATGCCGGCGATGGCCTGTCGCATCACATTTGCAGCGTCTTGGCTCACTGATGGCGGCGTCACCGATTTGTAAAACTCATCGGCCTCACGCAGCCGGTCAGCGAAGACTTCATCAAAATTCTTTCCAAAAGGTTTGCCCTTCTGGTCCGGAGAACTGTTGGAGAGCCGCAGGCGAATCACTTTGGTCTGACCGGCGCCAACATTGACCTGGTAGTGCGCCGCGACCTTGGTGCCTTGCTTTTCGGAGTTCACTGCGCCACAATGGCCCTGTACCACGCAGTCGTTAATGCCGTCCTTGACGCAGGGGCTCTCGTTCTTTTGCCCGGGGAAAAGCAGCTCGTGGTTTGTTTCGTTCTCGGTGAAGAGCAGCGGCACATCGCCTTCGCAGGAAAGGATGAATTCACCCAGCAGCGGATGAGCCACCGCGACCGCGCTCGCGCCTGCCGGTGCCTTTATCTGCTTGAGGGTTGGTTTCTCGGCAGCTCTGTTAGATTCGGCAATCCAAGCCGCCCAGTCGTTGCGGAACCAGAGTGTCGGCAACAGATGCAGTTGGGCCGCATCCGGTCCCCTATTAGCTGCTGTGATCCGCACCAGGATGTCTTCCGGACCGGCTTTGGCATACTCAACGAAGACGTCGAAGTATCGGTCGTCATTGAAGACGCCGGTGTCGAGGAGTTCATACTCCATCTCGTTGCGGTTGCGCCGGCGGTTCGTCTCCACCAGATCGGCGTAGGGAAATGCCGCCTGCGGGTACTTGTAGAGGTACTTCATGTACGAGTGGGTCGGCGTGCTGTCGAGGTAGAAGTAGTACTCCTTCACGTCCTCGCCGTGGTTGCCTTCACTGTTGGTGAGGCCGAAGAGGCGCTCTTTGAGGATAGGGTCCTTCCCATTCCACAGGGCCAGTGCGAAGCAGAGCCGCTGCTTGTTGTCAGAGATGCCCGCCAGACCATCCTCGCCCCACCGGTAGGCCCGCGAGCGGGCGTGATCGTGAGTGAAGAAGTTCCAGGCATCACCACCTTCGCTATAGTCCTCGCGCACCGTTCCCCATTGGCGCTCGCTGAGGTACGGCCCCCATTTCTTCCACTGAGCCTCACCGGTTCGCTCCTGCTGCAAGCGTTGTTTTTCTGCATCTTTATTCATGTGTACTCCCTTTCTATTTTTTCCGGTGTTTTTCTTTCTATTGGGCTTTTGTCCATGTTTTGTCCGGGTCGAATAGTTTAACAGCTTGCGCTTCCTGTTCGGTATCTTCTCCGAGGTTCTTCTGATAGACCACGCCGTCATGGTTCACGATGAAGGTCATTACACCGGAGTTCCCGTATTCCGCCGGATAGGCAATTGCGGCAAATCCTCCTATCATTTTGCCCTCGATGATATAGTCAAACGCCCCATCGGGAGCATTAGCCCCCTGTGCCGTGAGAATCCTGTAGAAATAACCATGATAGGGCTGAGGGCCTTCGGCAGATTCATTTTTGAAATAACCTTCCTGTTTTGCCTGCGAAAAGAGGGGACCAAGCGGACTTGGCTCTTCTCCTTCTTTTGTCTCCCAATACAATCCGTCCTTCTTTCCGGCATCGCTCCTGAACTTCTGAGCATATTCAGGCAGCCCGTTACTGTCGCGGCTTTTCATCGCGTATTCAAGCTGGGCATCGACGATGGCGAGCATCACCTGAATAGCGTCCAGCTCGTTCTGGCCGATGCGGCGGTTCAGAATTTCTCCCTTGCCCGCGTCCGTGTCGAAAACCCACTGTTCTGACTGTTTGACAAGGGGGATTGGGAAAGGCCAATCATTTTTACCGACAACAATAACAAGGTTGTTACCGTCAACATCGAGCTTGTGCTGTTCGTCATAAGCCTTCACAAACATTTCATGCTTTTGCCTGTCAGCAACCTCATCGCCTGAAGAAATCAGATCGTTTGCGTCGGCGCCCAAAATTACCAGCAATTCCTGTTTATTCTCTTCTCTAAGGGCCTTAATAAACGCGTTGACGGCTTCTTCGCCAGTCGGAAAGGCTTTTTGTTTTGATTCGGCAATCACGGAACCGACAAGGGCAAAAATCATAATACTCACCGCAGCAACGAAAATTCTTATATCTTTCAGCAGAGGTATCCTTCTATCGTTCATTTTTGAAAACATCGTTTTATTCTCCATCGAATATTCATTTTCCGATAATTTAGCTGTATCCATGATTACCTCCTTCCTCCGCCGCCGCGCATGCCGCCTCCTGGCGACATTCGCATCGGTGCCTGGGGCGACGGCGTGCGCATCTGCGGCTGTGGCGACGGCATGCCCTGTCGACTCATCTGTCCCCTGTTACTTGCGTTTCTGGCCGCGTTGCCCGAGTCTATACCATCGAGCGCTCCGCCTCGATTTGAAATGTTGCCGCTCGTATCACGGCTTGCCGGCTTCTGGTCAACGCGTGGCCGCTGAGCAGTGCCCTGACGATTTTCAGGATTATTTACCCCGCCGCGGCCAATGTCCTGTCTTCCCTGCTCTGCCCTGCCCCGGTATGCTTCGCGCGACTGAACCAAGTCAGCTGTCGAGGCACGGTTATATCTCTGGGCTGTCGCCTGGTCACGGTAAGCAACGCCTCTACGATTATTTGGATTATGCTGCCATGTTCCTTTGCCGCTTTGGTCGAGCTGCCCGGCCTTTTGATAATTCCTGGCATAATAATCGCGGTTGATATTCTGATTGAGATTCTTGTTCCGGCCGACATCGATGCCCACAGTCCCGTCGCGCCAGTCACACCCGCCCCATGCATACCCCCACGCAGGGCCGGCTTCAACCCTGTTCCTGAGAGAATAGGGCGTAGGTCGAGGTCGAAGGTCTCCTATATGCCAGCCTGGATACCAGTAATATGGCGGATACGCCGGATACCACCATCCCCCATATACTGTATAGGGATCATACTCCGGCACATATGTAACCCCGGGATCATTTGACTCGATGATAACCTGCTGGTTACCCGTAACAACCTGCTGCTCGCTGGTTTTAAGGTTCCCCTGCTCCTGCGCCTTTTTACGAAGTGTCTGCACGGTGGCCATCACATCCTTTTGCTGTGACAAAAAAGCATCTCCCAATTTCTGCGTCAAATCGAGATTTTCGCTCATTATCTGTAGCACATCAGGGAAATTCACAAGAGATTTCACACTCGGGTCCCAGCTTTTGCCTTCAAGAGCCTTAGTAAGCTCGTCACCCTTTAGACTGTTGCTGTCTCTGACCCATTTCTCTGCCTGGACAACCTCAAGAGGATACGTTGACGCCATAAAAATCTGGGCCAGAAGTGAATCCGGATAGAGCGCAATCGGCGCAAGAAGCTGGTCGAGTTCCTCCTGCTTGAACACAGAGCCGGTATTCGGTTCTGATGAAACTGCCCAAAGAGGGGAGACGCTCAAAAGAACCAGAAACCATATAACAGGATTGTTGATGCTCTTTTTCATATTATCTACTTTCATAAACGAGTTATTTCTCCTTAAGATTTTGCCGCCTTCTATCCTGTTGGAACTGTTATGACCGGCTGATTTGCGCCTTTATCTGCTTCCATCAGCGAAAGAAGTAAAATTACGCCCGAAAAAAGCTGTTTGGACCTGAAATCAGTATCTTCAATCCAGAACCATTTGTCCCTGTACGAGATAGAAACAAAAGCATCTGCAGGTTTTTCCTTGCCGCTGCGGACATGTACACTCATTAGTTCCGCTAAAGGGTCTTCGGTCTTGGCAACCGCATACGCCCGATTCTGCTGAATATCTTCCGCGGGTATATCTATTGCAGAAGATTGTTGGACCAGAATTTCCATCATTGAACGGCTCAGGATCGCAATTTCATCCTGTTGAGTTACCGAACCATAGACAACTTTGAATTCCCAGGATTGAGGATTCAGTCCCAGTTTTTGCTTTACCCACGCGACATCTTCGGCGATTTCCGGAGACATTTCTTTACTGAAGTAAAATACCGTGGCTTGTTTATTCTCAGCGACTTGAACACGCATCCCGAGCATACCTGACTGTTGAATTCGACGCATCCTCGTCAGCAATTCCACGAAATCAGGGTTAATGGGAATACTTCGCATTGGACCGTCGTAACGGTTCTTGATGCCATTGACCGATTGAACGCACAGATAGAAAATGGCATCCACTGATTTACCCGATTGAACAAGGAAAATAATCGCAGAAGGCGGAATCGGGGTCAACATGGACTTCGTAAATTTTTCTCCTGTCAGCGGTGAATACGATATCGTCG
>Ga0315276_10005216_pt1 | contig 11976 bp, 9 predicted proteins | sample YL17G05_0_MG_FD_204542 | JGI IMG/M metagenome (GOLD analysis project Ga0315276, IMG submission 204542) | Sediment microbial communities from Yellowstone Lake, YNP, Wyoming, USA - YL17G05_0 | ecosystem: Environmental > Aquatic > Freshwater > Lake > Sediment | place: USA: Wyoming | collected... | reverse complement strand
TCGACATACGATGTGAAGCTCCGGTTCGGCACGAACAGGATGTTGTCCTTCCTCAGCATCGCCTGGAACTTCGGGTCCATCATCTCGTCGAACTTCTTCAGCGTGTGGATCTCGTCGACGACCCCCCTCAGGACCTTCCCGTCCTTGTCGCGCTGCGAGCGGAAGTACCTCGCGTAGGTCTTGTCCCTGCCCGCCTGAGATATCCCGACCGTCCTGAAGCCTTCCTCGACGGCACCATCGCAGACGTCCAGAGCGGAGTGGGAGGCGACCACGCCTATCTTGGCCTTCTTGAGATCATAACCGTCCACGATGTCGAAAACCCTGTTCCTGTCGAGCAAGAGCTCCCTCCCCTTTCCGAGTTCGAGCGAGGCTATTCCTAGTCATCGGGTTCAGTCTATTTTACTTTGCGCTCGGAGATTCTTTCGAGTTATCGGGTGGTGTGCCTTCTGAGTAAAGCAGGCTACATGTAATCGCCTAGGCAAGTACTCCCTCTGCCACTGAAGCCTGGATGCTGGTCAAGGGCGTTGTCTTCCGACTCGCTTCGGATCTGCCTCCGGAGGCGCTCTCGCTTCTCCTGGATTTCAGGTTGGCCGTGAACAAGGCGGTTCGCGCATCCCTCGATGCACGCGCCTCGTCGAGGTATGGGATTACCAAGCTGCTCTACAAGACCTTCCGAGAAGAGCTTCCCGGCATGTATGCCCAGCACCTTGTGTCCTCATTCGAGGTTGCCGCTGGAATCCTCAAGAACTACAGGAAGCAGCTCCGACATGGAGGACGCTGCGGAACGCCTTTCGTCAAGCGCCTGATGATGAAGGCAGAGAATCAAGCGTACAAGTTGGATCGCGCAGAGGGCATGATCGATCTGCCCATCAGAGCGGGATGCCATGTCAAATTGAGGCTGGTCGTGAGTCGATACCATCGTCGGTATTTGAACGATGAAACGCTCTCGCTGGGTTCACTCACCGTCCTCCCGGACAGGGTGATCGTCGCGTTCAGGAAGGAATCCCCTCGACCAATTGCGGCTAGTTCAGTGCTCTCACTGGACACTAATGAACGGAGCCTCGACGGCATATTCGTCGAGGGAGGTCGGAAGGGGGACACGACATGCGTTCAGGTCAAGGCGGCCTTCCCTGAGGTGGCCGTGATACAGCAGCGCCATCATGAAAGACGGAGGAGACTTCAGAAGAAAAAGGCCCATGACAAGCGATTGACCCGGGCCTTGTGTGGCCGAGAAGGTGCGAGGGAACATCACAGGATCGATTACCGGATGCATCATGTGGCGAACGCGGTTCTAGAGTTCGCCGAGGATCACAGATCCGCCATCGTGCTCGAAGACTTGAGAGGCATAAGGCCAAACAAGAACAAGGATCTCAATAGACGGCTCAGCGTGTGGCCGAGGAGGAAGCTCCACCAGATCATCGAGTACAAGGCCGCCTGGAGGAGCATTCCCATAATCAAGGTCGATCCAAGATATAGCAGCAGAAGGTGCCCGACATGTGGGAGGATACCTGATTCCCGAATGGGCACTAGGGCGGAGTTCGTATGCGAGTGCGGCTGGCATTTGGATCGGCACGTGAACGCCAGCATGAACCTGCTGCAGACAGCCATCTCCAAGGGATTGGAGGTGGCAGGGGGCTTACGGTTCAGCCCCGGCGCGTTCCAGCATGACGTTGTGATGACCCTATACGAGCCAGCGATGGCCGCACGGTCGGAGCCGAATGGAACGAGTCATTTCGGAGTGACCTCCTAGGTCACCGCCCGAATGTTGACAGAACCGCGCTTGGACGCTCCAGAGCTAGCTCGTCTAGCCTTATGCCCAGCTGTGAGTAGACCGCCTTGAACCCGAACTTCTCGTACAATCTCTTGGCCCTGGGATAGCTCGTGTGAAGGTAGCACGACGAGATCCTACCGTTGAAGTCCGTGAGAGCGCACTTCATGAGCTCGTTCCCGAGACCTCTCCCCTGATGCGCGGGGCTCACGTATATGTCATATATGAGACCGATGTCGCCCTCGAGCCTGTTGATGAGGAACCCGCCATCTACCGTGAATATCGAGTAGTTCTTGTCCGCCCTGAACTTCCTGAGCCGGAACCTCGCCTGGAGCATCGACTCATCATAGTACTCGGAGAACAGCCCCAGCAGCTTGCCCTTGTTCTTGTCCGATACCGGGACTGCGGCATGCTCGTACCCCTTCGGCCTGTCCAAGGACATCCTGATCATGGTGATGGGGTCGAACTTCCGGACGAACCTGCCCATGTCCATGGAGAACACCGCCCACGACTTCTTGGACGCTGAAAGGTACCGGACGAGGCAGTCCGCAACGACGAACAGATCGTCGCTTTGGGTCGTGACGAGGAGCCCCTGCTTTCGCTCGGCCTCATCCACGATCCTTGCCTGATCGCCGTCCTCGGTGTAGAATGCCCAGCCCTTGCGCGGGCCGATCGGAACCTCTATCCCGCTCATGGTCGAGGTCCTGCTGAGATCGGGTTTGAGGCCGTTCGAGTCCATCAGGCCTTCCCTCAACGGCAGGTCGTATGTGGTGACGAGTGAGCATTTCTCACCAAGCTCGGTTGGGATGGCCCTCCTTGTCTGCCAGCCACTTCCCTTCATAATCTTGCTGATGAGGCCTTTCTTGCTGTCCTGGACAATGATCTTGGTGTATGGCCTGTCCTCGAGCTCGTTGATCAGGCGCTTGACCGATGCTTCGGAGAGCTTGGGCATCCTGGGTGACTGTCTCAGAAAGGCCCTCGCAACCCCTTCCCGCAAGGGCACCAGCTCCAATGAAACGGCGCCTCCGCCGTCGAGAACGGTGAGGGCGTCTTCCCGCTTGGCGCCATCCACGATGTTGGCTTCCAGGGGTACCGCTTCCTCAGAAGAAATAGAAGCCCAGGTTGTGGTCCTTGGAGCAAGTTGCAATCGCCTCGAGGCGGTTCAGCGTGCCCTCGATCCTGCGGACGATCATCTTCCCCTCCGCGGGGGACTTCTCGCGCAGGACCTTGACCTCCTTCAGGAGCTCCTCGGCGTCCTTCGGTGTGAGTATCTTCTTCTGTTCGGCCAGCTCGTTGGCCTTGGCCAGAAGCGAAAGGCCGAGCTTCTTCGCAAGGTCGGGCACGGGCGATGCGCTCGGGCCGAAGTTGCCGACGCAACCCTTCTTGTTGTCCCAGGACAAACCGCACTTGCCGCAGGTCGCGTACATCTCATCGAACTCCAGGAGGTCCCACTCGGTGATCTGGTTCTCCTTCTTGGCGGCCCCAGTCATATCCTTCCTCAGCTCGGATGGGACCTTCTCCAGGAGGACCCACTTCGTCTTGACTTCCTTTACGAACGGCTCCAACATCTTGCGGTCGGCCTCATCCTTGACCTTCTCGAGGTAGAGCTCGTCTCCCTCCAGCTTCAGCCTCGTCTTCTTGGAGAAGGCATCCATCTTGTCTTCGCCCAGCTTCTCGGTTGCCTTCTTGAGATCGACGATCCTGTCGACCTCCATGTACTTCTCATACCTGCCAGGTTCGTCGAAGAAGACCTTGACGGTCGTGAGTTTCTTGTTCCTGCAGAGCGCCTTGTCCGATTCCAGCTCAGTGATTGCCATGTTGATTGCCATGCGCGCACCTGACTGGGTATCACCCTCGTTCGAGGGATTATACTTTTGCTCCAGCGAGAGCAAGTAGTTCGCTATCGGCCAATAGGCTAATCTATTTCCTCGACATCAGGATTTTCGCAGCGCTTTCGGAGGGTGTTCATGTCCAAAGCTACCATGAGCGTGCTGGCAAAGGATGAGATCGAGCTGGTCCATGAGACCTCTCTGAGGATACTCTCCGAGGTCGGTGTCAAGATAGAGAGCCCGTCCGTGCTTGAGCTCCTTAAGGGGGCGGGCGCGAAGGTTGATCCCCAGAAACAACTTGCCTTCCTGGACGAGCGGATCGTCTCCCAGGCGCTCAAGTCGGCACCCAGGAAGATAAGGCTCTGCTCCCGACGGGGCGTGGACTACGAGATACCTGGGGATGACGTCCAGATGATATCTCCAGACGGGCAGCCGCCAGCGATTTTCGACATCGAAACCGGCAAGAAAAGGCCCTCGGCCCTCAGAGACGTCAAGAACTTCGCAATCGTCTGCGATGCGTTGCCTGAAGTCGATTATGTGTGGCCATCAGTCGTGGCAAACGACGTCCCGAAGCAAATGATCGAGGAATCCTCATTCTTCGAGTTCTTGATGACAATTGCCTACACCTCTAAGCATGTGCAGCACGGGGCGGTGTCAGCTAAGGAAGCGAACTTCCAGATCGAGGTCGCGTCCGCGATCGCGGGCTCGCCTTCCGACCTGAGGAAGCGGCCCCTGTTCTCCGACGTTTGTACGCCCATATCCCCGCTCAGGTACGACAAAGGCGAAGCGGAGGCGCTCCTCAACCTTTCCCGTGCAGGCATTCCCATGGTACATCTATCGATGGGCATCGCTGGAGCAGTGACGCCCGTGACCATCGCCGGAACGCTCGCCGTCATCAACGCGGAGAACCTGTGCGGGCTCACGCTGACCCAGGTCGCGAGGCCTGGCGCCCCCTCCGTATACTCGTCTTTCTCCGGCGTGGCGGACCTCAAGTCGGGCGTGTTCCTCTGCGGAACGCCGGAAGGCAACCTCATGGACGCTGCCGCCGTCGAGATGGCGCGACACTACAGCCTCCCGACCTGCTGCGGAGGCCCATCCAACTCCGCGAGGACGCTCAGCGCCGAGGCCGGATACCAGACCGCGATCTCCACGATGGCTTGCATGATGACCGGCGCCGACCTGATGGTAGGCCTGGGAGGGCTCGACAGGGCTGGTATGATGTCCTTGGAGAAGGTCGTCATGGACTGCGAGCTCTGGCGATGGCTGAAGCGGATGAGGGCTGGCATCGCAGTGAACGAGTCCACCCTCGGTTTCGACGCCATCAAGAGGCAGGGTCCGGGAGGGGTCTTCCTATCCGACCCGCACACGCTCAAGCACATGAGGAAGGACCTGATGATCCCGCAGATCACCGGATATCATGCCCCTGGAGAACCTGACTATTCTATCGACGACTTGATCGAATACAGCAAGCGGAAGACCAAGGAGATTCTGAAGACGTACAAGCCCCCGCTGCTCTCGAAGGAGGTCGCGGACGGAGTCGGCAAGGTCGCAAAGAGGTACAGCGTCCTGCTCGGGAACGGGGATCAGATCTTCGAGCACGCCTGACTCAGAGCCTGCGCTTGAAGAGCTTCTCAAGGTCCATCGGCGAGAGGACCACCATGGTCGGTCTGCCGTGCTCGCAAGTGTATGGGCTTTCGGTCCGCATGAGCTCCAAGACCAGCTGTCTCATCTGACCCTCTGACAACGGATCTCCGGCCCTGATGGCCGTATGGCAAGCTACCCGCCAGATCACATCGAGCCCGAGCTTCTTGGTCGGGGCGACCTTCGCCAGATCCCCCAGGATGTTCCTGAACGATGACTCGCCCTGGGCTACTCCGAGGACCGTCGGGAGCGACCTGATCGCGTGTGCGTCCTTCCCGAACTTCTCGATCTGGAACCCGGCCTTCTCAAGGGTCTCGCGATTCTCCTCGAGCACCCTTTCATCGGTGGGGGACAGGTGAATCACCAGAGGAGTGAGTAGTCTCTGCGAAATCTCCTTGCCTGTATCGATGGACCTCAACACGGCCTCGTACACTATCCTCTCCGAGGCCGCGTGCTGGTCAATGAGCAGGAGATTGCCCCGGGACTCGGCGAGGATGTAGGTCGTCATGATCTGCGCGAGGGGGACGATCAGCGGCGCTTCTACGCTCTCGACTTCCTTCGCATGGACCTTCAGTGTCGACTGGAGAGCGTTGACCATCTCTGACTCCGGTATCCTAGCGATCGGTCCGAAGGATTCCGAGAACTTCGTGAGGTCATACTTGTAGGAGAGGTCGGGTTGTTCGAGCGCTTTCCGGACGCTTTGTGCAACGATATCGCAGACCTTCGCCTCATCGTCGAACCTGACCTCCCGCTTCGCAGGATGTACGTTGACATCGACGTAGGGACCATTCACGAAGACCCTGACGGTCCCGACAGGATACCTGTCCTTCATCAGCTTCGAGCCGTACGCCCCGACGACGGCCGAGACGATCTTGGTATTCTTCACCGGCCTATCGTTGACGAACAGCTTGAGGTCGGCGGGAGAGGACTTCGTGTGCTCGAGGCGTCCGAGATAGGCCTCGACTCGTATACCTTCGGTCTCCGCGTCCCCGAATAACATGTTCTCCGCCACCTTCGTCCCGAAGGCGGCAACGAGGGAGCCCTTCATCCCTTCCGCTGCTACATGTACAAGATTCATCTCGTCATCTGACCTCAGAGAGAAGGACAAGCCAGGTCTGCATAGGATGTAGCTGACGACGACCTCCCGACAGTGCGAGAGCTCGATGTTCTTGGACTTCAGGGACTTCTTCCTCGCGGGGACGTATCTGAACATGTCCTCCACGATCACCTCGGTGCCGGGGGCGCACCCGAAGGCTGAGACGTGATCGAGCTTTCCCCCGTCCATCACTACCTCGGTGCCCTCAGTCGCCTCGTGCTCCCTCGTCCTCAGTGTGACCCGCGCGATCGCGCCGATCGAGGACAGCGCCTCTCCCCTGAAACCATACGATGAGAGCCTCTGGAGATCTTCGATGGACGAAATCTTGCTCGTCGCATGTCGCTGGAAGGCCGCCTGAGCGTCCTCCCTGGACATCCCGTAACCGTCGTCCCTGACAGAGATGGTCCTCCTGCCCCCATCAACGACACTGACCGATATCGAGGTCGCTCCTGCATCGAGGGCGTTCTCGACCAGCTCCTTGACTGCTGATGCTGGGCGCTCGACCACCTCTCCGGCCGCGATCTTGTCGATCGTGGCGTCGTCCAGTATCTGTATCCTATTTACCATGGGAGCCTCCCAGCTTCTTCTTCAGCTCGTTGAGCTTGAGATAGGCCTCCATCGGGGTCATCTTCGACACATCGACCTTCCGCAGCTCTTGCTCGATCGTCGGCGAGCTCTCGGAGGTCAGAAGCAATGTCTGCGAATGCGTCTTCTTGCCGGCCTTGACCTCGAGCACGTTCTCCTCCTCGATCCTGCTGAGGACCTGCTCTGCCCTGACCACGACGGACTGCGGCACGCCCGCCAGCTTCGCCACCTGTATGCCGTAGCTCTTGTTCGCCTTCCCGGGCACGACCTTTCTGAGAAAGACGACCTCGCTCCCCTGCTCCTTGACTGCCATCGCGTAGTTCTTGACGCCTTCCAACGAGTCGGCGAGCTCGGTCAACTGATGATAGTGGGTGGCGAACAACGATTTCGCGCCGACCTTAGAATGATCGTAAAGGTACTCCGAGACGGCCCACGCGATAGCCAGACCGTCGAACGTGCTCGTCCCTCTTCCAACCTCGTCGAGCAGGATCAGGCTCTTCTTGGACGCGCTGTTCAGTATGTTCGCAAGCTCCGTCATCTCGACCATGAACGTCGACTGCCCGCGACTAAGGTCGTCAAACGCCCCGACCCGGGTGAAGACCCTGTCCACTAGCCCTATCCTCGCCTCCGTTGCTGGCACGAACGACCCGATCTGCGCCATGATGACGATGTCAGCGACTTGCCTCAGATAGGTGGATTTGCCTGCCATGTTCGGGCCCGTGAGGATCACCAACCTGTTCAGCTTGGTGTCGAGGAAGACATCATTCGGGACGAAGGACCCGCTCAGCGCTTTCTCGACGACAGGGTGCCTTCCGTCCTTGATGATGATCGTATCGGAATCATTCACGTCAGGCCTGCAATACCGGGATTGCACCGCGACCTCGGCCAAAGAGTTGATCACATCGACTCCCGCCATCACGCGCGCGATGTCCCTGATTATCTCGCCCCGCTGTGCGACCTGGTCTCTCACTCGGACGAAGGCCTCATACTCGAGAGCGTACGAGCGCTCTTGTGCCGTCAGGATGGCACTCTCCCGCTCCCTGAGCTCGGGCGTGACGTACCGCTCGCCTGTCGTCACGGTCTGCTTGCGCTCGTAGTCCGGGGGCACGCTCTTCGCATTGGACTTGGAGACCTCGATGTAGTACCCGAATACGTTGTTGAACCCGACCCTCAGCTTGCCTATCCCCGTCCGCTTTCGCTCGGAATCTTCAAGGCCCGCGATCCACTGCTGCCCTTCCTTCGAGTCCTTCCGGAGCTGGTCCAGGGCAGGGTCGAATCCGTCCTTGATCAGCCCTCCTTCCTTGAGTCCGATTGGCGGGTCGTCGATAATGGACCTGCGGATGAGGTCGACGACGTCCCGGACGTCCCTGAGCCCGGAGGAGAGATCCTGGAAGAGCTCCGCCTTGAGATCGTCGAGAGCATCTCTCAGCTCTGGAACGCTCTGAAGGCATGTCTTGATCGCGATCACGTCCCTCGCGCCCGCGCTGCCGTAGAGGACCTTCCCTATCAACCTCTCGAGGTCCCTCACCTGCTCGAGCCCACTCGCGATGTCACTTCTCGCGATGGTGTTCCCAGCGAGTTCCTCGACCGCGTTGAGCCTGCTGTTGATCCCACGGACATCTACCAGCGGCTCCATCAGCCACTTCTTGAGCAGACGCGCTCCCATCGGGGTCAGCGTGCGGTCCAGGATCGAGAGGAGTGTGTTCTCCAGGCCGCCGTCTCGGACGTTCCTGAGCACTTCGAGGTTCCTCAGGGTCGTCTGGTCGAGGATGAGCTTATCGGAGGCTGAGAAGAACCTCGGCCGCGAGAGGAAATTGAGGTCCCGCTTCTGGGTCGATTCCAGATACCTGAGGACCGCGCCAGCGCTCGATATCGCGAGGGACTTATCGCCGAAACCGAGGCCGGTGATAGATTGGAGCTTGAAGTGGCGCTTCAAGAGAGACTCGGAGGCCTCCTTGATGAATGCGAAGTCCTCCAACTGAGTCAAGGAGGCTCCGGCCTGCTTGAACTCGGCCATCAAGCGAGCGTTGTCGAAACCGGATTGATGCAGGACTTCTTTCGGATATCTTTGAGCGAACTCAGCGAGCACCTTCGACTCCGAGTCGTCACCATCAATCTGAGTGACTACGAACTCGCCTGTAGATATGTCGACGAATGAAAGGCCATACGAGCCCTCCGACTTGGCGATGGACATCAGGAAGCTGTTCACCTTGCTGTCAAGAACCGTGCTCTCCAGGACTGTTCCCGGAGTGATTATCCTAACGACATCTCGGTCAACAAGTCCTTTAGCGAACTTAGGATCTTCCATCTGCTCGCAGATCGCCACTTTGTAGCCCTTGCTTACGAGCTTCGGGAGATACGAGTCAAGAGCGTGCCATGGGACTCCGCAGAGCGGGATGCGCTCCTTCTTGCCCTTCTCCCTCGAGGTGAGCGTGATCTCCAGAACCTTCGAGCCGATGACAGCATCGTCGCCGAACATCTCGTAGAAATCGCCCATCCGATAGAGCAGGATGCAGTCCTTGTATGCCTCCTTGATCCGGAAGTACTGCTCCATCATCGGCGTGGCCGCTCTTCCCACTGCCTTGCTCCCCTCGACCGAAAAACAGGAGCTATGATATTTCTAGTTGCCGGAAGTTCCCATTGCTGCAGAAGATCTCTTGGTTGCAGCGACGCCGACTTTGGCAATTCAGGTATCGGGGCCTATGGGGTCGTCAGTGGATAGTTGTCCCTAGCACCTGAACTCCCTGCAATATTGTACGGTGAATCAACTATCCCGTGTGGCGCCAAGATATCAGGGACAGTCCAGTCGCTCCAGTAGTTGCCGAATCCGTCTGCGCTGTTCCACCAATTGCCGGTTCCGGAATCATTGGCCTGAATATGGCTTGGACCGTATTTGCTCCCCGCGCCGTTGTTACCTGTGAAAGTGTTGTTCCATAACCTGTTATGCGTCGAAGTCTGCCTATGGTCCGGATCAATATCTATCCCAAAGCCAGTATTATGCAAGATAGAGTTGTTGTACACGTTGTTGTTGTTCGATGAGTCAAGAACCATGCCCCATCGACCGTTAGATAAGCACTTGTTGCTGATCAGAGTGTTATTGTTCGATGAAACGATGGCTATGCCATTCTGATCATTCGAGTTACAGGTGTTGTTGACAATCGTGTTGTTGTGGCTCAATCCAGAGAAAGATTCGAGAACTACGCCAATCAGATTACCAGAACACTCGTTGCTATTCAAAGTGCCATTCGAGCAATTGTCTAGATTGATGCCAACTTGCATGCCGCCGAATCTAGTCGAGCCACCATGAACATAACAATTCCTGATTATGAAATGCGCATCTGTACCCTCTATGTAGATTCCCACCGAATTGGATGCATCTATGTCCCAGTTGGCTATGATATACGGTTCGGATGCATTGCCGCTTCCCCCGATAACACCGTTGGCAGCTGTGAAATTTGCGTTCCCTACGATTCCGATCGGACTGCGTTTAGTATACTCAGATTTCTTGTTTCCGCTTTGAATCGTCAGCCATGCGACCGCGCCGACGACCAGAATAGCCACGACGACCACAGCGACAATCACGACCCATGGCGAGCGCTTCGGTGCATCCCCGCGCCTATCAGGCAGTGAATCTCCGTCAGTTGCTGACACCATGCATTTCCCCTGTTTGGGCAACAGGGTTCGGTGATAAAGGCCTTACTAGCCTCTTCCTGCTGCGAACAACTCGAGCTGGCGAAATCGAGAAGGTGTCAGAGAAGGAAAGATGTTCTAGCCTCGCCTCGGACAAGCCAATGGGGGAAAATGGTAAAAGGGTTTTGGGGAACGGACGGCGGCGGAGGAAAGCGTTTCCGCCAGGCCGGTATCTCTTATCACACGGAAAACGGGCATCTAATTCTAGTTATGGTCGGGGTGAACGATGGTCGCATTGGCGCCAGGTTCTTATCCATTGATGAGATACGAAGAAGAGGACCTGTGATGCCCTTGTTGATCGATCGAGACCAGGAGCCATTGTCGCTTTACACGGACGGAGCGTCCAGGGGGAACCCAGGACCTTCGGCGATAGCCTATGCCATCTACGACCAGACCGGACAGCTCATCGAGAAGGATGCCAAATGCATCGGAAAGCACACGAACAACGAGGCAGAATACGAAGCCGTCCTCTGGGGTCTGCAGAAGGTAACCGAGAGGAGATGCACATCGGTAAGAGCGTTCTGCGACAGCGAGCTTGTGGTCAAGCAGGTCTCAGGCAAATACAGGACGAAGGACCCCAGGATGGCCATCTACGCGGAGAGAGTGAGGAAGTTCAGGGAGATTTTCGGGTCGTTCAAACTGGCGTGCGTGCCGAGGGAGAACCCGAGGACCAAACTGGTCGATTCTCTTGTCAACGACGCGCTGGACCGAGAATTTAGGAATTGATTGCGGGCCTCCGATTCAACGACGGTACGCACCTAGGCCAAGGAGGGACAATCCGATGGCCCCAGCAAGGAACAGCATCATGAGAAAAGCCATTCCACCTTCACCTTCAACCGCGAGGGCTGCTATTAACGGGATGAAGAGAAGAATGACAAGCATAATCCGACCCCAGTACCCGGCCTTTGAGTACGAGTAAGTCAATCCGAACCAAGTATACTCGAAGTAAGGTTCTTCCTCCTCGGAGTCTGCCTGGGACTCGGCAATCATCTCGTCTACTTCGGACCGTGCGATCTCTAGTGTGCGCGATGACGGGATCATGGCAGTTGTTCATCCCCGGATTATAGTGTCATTACGAGCAACCGTCTGAATGATATGTCTTTCCATGGATTGCCTGGTTGATGCGACTTGGAGGCCCGAGAACGAATGGTGAACTCTTCAGCGCGACCCGCGACAACCCGAGCATGGAGCTAGTGGATTCGCTGGTCAAAGAGGCGCTAAACTGAGAATGTGGGAATTGAAGTAGCCCCGGGAGGATTCGAACCTCCGTCGCAGGATATCTCCTTGCGAGAAGCAATCCAGAGTCCCGCATGATTGACCGCTACACTACGGGGCTATTCTGACTATGCGTGGATTCCGCTACTGAT
>Ga0315276_10005213_pt1 | contig 11980 bp, 10 predicted proteins | sample YL17G05_0_MG_FD_204542 | JGI IMG/M metagenome (GOLD analysis project Ga0315276, IMG submission 204542) | Sediment microbial communities from Yellowstone Lake, YNP, Wyoming, USA - YL17G05_0 | ecosystem: Environmental > Aquatic > Freshwater > Lake > Sediment | place: USA: Wyoming | collected... | reverse complement strand
ATTGAGGTTTTTTCTTTTTTCACCATTGTTTTATCTGCCAAGTCAAAACTTAATTTTACACTGCATTTTTTTGCATATGCCAGGGCTTCCAGGATTTTTTCCGGGTTTGTTGCCAGTTCATAGCCTGATGTGTGAATGAATTCCGTGTTTCTCAGATGTTTGAAATCAAAATCGAAATTTCCAGAGACTCCAATGTCAGCTGTATTTGTTCTTTCTCCATCTGGAGAAATCAGTATGTAGCAAAATCCGCTGTCTCCTGAATACTGGGTGATAAAGGGAGTTACATTGCTTTCATTCAGAACCCTTATGTAATTTTCTCCTTTTTCATCACAGCCTACTGAACCAAAAAGAGATGTTCTTAATCCGAGCTTTGAAGCATTGAATATCACGTTTGCGGATGAGCCTGCAGCATTATATTTAATTTGTTTTCTCCTCAAGACTTTTTCAAATCCTGATTGATTTATATTTCTTAATGGAGTGTAGCTTCCTTTTTTGATTCCAATACTTTCAAGTTCTGCTTCTGTAACTCTGAACGTTATGTCTGTTAATGCGTTTGTTAATCCGGTTAATTCAAATTTCATTTTAAGTGTATTGTATAAGCATTGAGCCTAGTTTATCCTTGATTGATTTTATATTTGCAACGTGAAAGTAAAGGACATTTGGCTTTGATTTTCCAAGAGTTTTTATATCTCCTCCAAATGAGCTTGCTGCTCCAATGTCTATGAAAACAAATGAATGGTTTGCTTCATCTGAAAATTCTTCTATTCTTCTGAATATGCTGCTTGTATCTCCATATATCTGGCCGTCTGTTACAAGAGTGTAAATTGATTTTCCGGGCGCGAGGTCTTTTCTGATTTTTGAGAAAATAGCGCTATTAAGAGAAGTACCGCCACATTGAGGAGTGAGAGAAACTTCTTTTATGGGATGATTTCTTGCTTCATAAATTTTTATGAGGCTGTCTAAACCTCTGTATCTTGTTGAGTCGGAAAAATCAACAACTCCAAATTTCATATCTCTTTTCATTTCTTTGCAGACTTTATATAATCCTTTTTGCAAGCCGTATTTTACTCTGTTGAGTATGTCGAATTTATCTCTAGAGCCTACATAGGCTCCACCGGTCATTGAACCAGAAGAATCCTGAAATAAAACCCAATTATCCGGGATTTCAATGCCTGTTAGCTGGCTGCTGTAGGACTTTCTAGGAGTTTCTTTAAGAACATACTGGTTTAATTTGAAAAAGCCGCCACCAGTTTCAATTAGAACAGGCAAGCCGGTTGCTCTTTGAAAAGCTATAATTTTTCCGTGATTTAACCTTGAAACATCTGCGGGAGTTAGAGTATCTGTTCTAACAAGATTCCATTTTTTATTGTTTCCCAGGCTGAATGAGACATTTTCCTGGGAGGGATTTCTTACTTCTAGAACTTCAGAATTTCTCTTGTAGTATTCATCTGCAGCAAGTATATCTATTTTTTTCAATAACCTGTTTCCCGGGGCTCCAGCTCCATAGCCTCTTCCGGCATTACTGTTGGCAATTTCTCCCAATAATCCATCTGCTTCTTTTTTATCAAGCTCTCCCAGTAAATCTTCGAGAGTCTGAGAAAGGCTGTCTCCATCCAGTTCATCCTGTGATTTTTCACCATCTCCTTTGCCTCCTGAATCTCCCCCTTTGCCCCCTCCACCCCCGCTACTGCCTTTTGAGTTTGGGTCAGGGCTTCCCTGTTTTTCATTTAGTGAGATGTATGGGCTTAAAACTTTAATAAAGCCGGATAAAGAATCATATCTCATTGAAGGGGTGTCAAATATTTTTGTGAGGGCGGAGATAAGATATTTTTGATTGGATTCATAGTCCGGATTGTTAATATCGCTTATTGTTTGGGTTCTTTTTTTAAACTCGCCTGCATCAATTCCTTTTTCCTGCAATTCCCCAGGATTCAGCTCTGAGATAAAGCCAAGATACATTCTCTTGAGAATATCTTCTGCATCTGAATTAGAAACCTTTTTAGTTTTAAGGTCATCAAGAAAATATTCCAGCGCTTTTCCCCTTGTATCTGGATTATTGAATGATAAGGTTGAGTACATTCCTCCGACTAATGATATTGGAACATCGGTTGTTCTATTACTGGCAGAGATTATGTACAATATCGGAAGAATTCCCTTAGGATATTGAAGAACAGGCTGGGAGCCAATTTTTCTTTTATTTTTGGAGAATACAAATCCTATTTTCTGCTCTAAATCATCATTATTATAGCCTGCTGTTTTTGACAAAAAACTTATGTTTAGCACAACATCCCATATTAAATTTTTTGAGTTATTTACTTTAAGCATTGCTTCTGTTTTTGGAATATTCGGCGTGGCTTCTTTAATACCATCATATAATGCTTTTGTTATCTTTCTTTCATCTTCTTTGCTGTTTGGGCATACCCATGGGTGAAGCTGTTCGTGAAAATGAACAAATAGGAAGTTATCAAAAACAAGATTTGGAAGTAATTCTGGTTTTGGAATGCTTGGAAGAGAATAAAGAATGTGCGCTGAATCTTGATATGCTTTGATGACTATATCTTCAAAATTTTTTCTGAATTTTTTTTCATCTACATTGATGAATATGCTTTTATCGTCTGTGTAGGCTTCAAAATCTCCTTGCCGGGGTTGTGTTCCAATTACAACAGGTTTTTCAGAATCAAGGGGCGCGGCTAGTCTGACTGTTTCCCGCCATGTAGACTCTGCGTTTTTTAGGATTTGAAGCATCATTTTTGAATATCATTTTATGAGGAATTTTCTATTCCTAAAGTTCTCTGGATTCTATGCTGATAGATATCGGGCATTATTATTGCATCCTGTTTCAGTTTTCGGCAGTAAAACTTTCCTATGGCATCCATAACTTTATTTGTTTCCCCTATCTTTTTGTATTTCTGCATCATGGGCTTAGCATCACTGTCATTTTCCTTATATTCCTGCAATTCCTGCTTGTATTGATCCAGAAATCCGCATAATGTCATTAAATCGCCAGCGCTTCTTGCAATTATAACATTTTTCACATCTTCTGAAACGCTTATTTTTCCCACTAAATTTTTCGCTTCTTCTGCGATTCTTTTGACTAGGCTGTCAACATTTCCAGATGCCTGAATATTTTCCCGTATTGCCCTGAAAATTGCAATGTTTTTGATTCCTGCATTTCCATCATATAAATCGAAGGTGGGATGAAGTCTTTTTGCCTCTTTCATATACTCTTCAGTTAGTTTGCAATATTGATTAAGAACCTCATTTATTCCATTTACTGACGATTTGGAATTCATTCTTTGCTTGTTTCTTGCTACCAGGGCGGTTGCTTCTGCGACTTCTCTAACTGTAACGCATTTTTTCGCGTCAAGGTAAGACTGCACAGGGTCTTTTGTTCTTAGAGCGTCTTTAACATTCTTAAGAGTTGAGAGTATGTCTGATACTTTTTTAATCTGGACGATATCCCTGAATATTATTGGGACTTTGAAGGAGTTGGTGATTTCGTGTATTTCTTTTACTTTTGCTGTTTCCTGCAGATCATCTTTTATTTCAACTTTTGTCCCCAACTGAGCATTCCAATCATCTAAAACAGATTTTTCATATTTGAAATAATCAATCAGATTTCCGCTGAATACTGCAGTTATCATGTCGGCAAGCTCTAATGCAGAGTATAGTATTGGCTTGTCTGTTTTTGATGAGTCAGTTATCCAGGCATAGGTTGAAAGCCAGTTATCTTCTGGAGAGGAGAGAGCGGTTTCTTCCAGATTTAGATGTTTTGCAGTTCTTTTTGAAAATTCCTGCAAAAACGCGTCATGCCTTTTTCCTTTTCCGTCTCCAAGCCATAAAGTTGTTCCAGCGCTTGGAGATGCATTGCCTATGTACACTTTCAAGAACCTGTTGTCAACTGCTGCATCCAGCTGCATTGTTCCTGTGAACTTGGCATCATCTGCGCTTGAAGGGTTTTGAGCTGCAACTATAAACATTTTTTTTCTTTTGCCGCTTCTTTCATAATATTTTCCATCTTTGATTTCTGGAACTGGTATTCCCAGCTTGTTTATAACGCCTCCAAGGTGCATTTCATTATCAAGCAATTGCAATGTTTCATTGGGGTCGCCTCTATTAATCTCATCAACTTCTCCTCCAGCAGTTGTTTCTATTCTGTCTTTTCTGGCCTCAACAATTGGCATTCCATTAACCATTTTTCCCTCTTGGAAATGCTGGAAAAGATTGTTTAGGAAAGCATTTGCGCTTAACCTGTGGGAGAAATACTGGCCTTCTTTGAAAACAGTTGAAAGGTATCTTTGAATGCCAAAAGTTTTTCCAACTCCGGTTTCTCCTTCAATAAGGCAGGGAATATCTCTTAGATTGCCCATGAGATAGATGTCTAAATCGCTTATGTCTAGTGTGGATTTTTTTGGAACTCTGCTGTGGGCGTTTGTTTCTTCTGTGGTGATGATATGATTCACTTTGTCAAACGAGACTCTGTATAATGGGGAGGGAGTGCAGTCTCTTCTTATGATGCTGTATATTGATTCGGCAAAAGCCAGAAGCATTGCTGCATGAACTCTTTCCTCTGAGAAATTTGCACCCTGCGCATCAAGCACTTTTTCGAGAGCGCTTTTTTTAGCTGCCATTTTTTTCAATTGAACTTTGGATTTTAGGTATTGAAGATTCTTTCATAAGGGCTTTTAGAGCTGAAATGGATGCTGAATAGCAATCATTCATTGCTAATTTGTTTTGTACTTCCTGAATTGAAACTTTATCTTGTAATACTGATAATACAGAATCAGCGAAGACTATTGCGCCTATGTCTGCGCGGGATTTTACTGAGTTTAAATAGGGCTGCAGCTTATCACTTACCTGGCTTGAAACCATTTCACCTATTGCTTCGTAGAATGGGTCAAGTTTTCTTGAATCAGGGGAGCTTAAATCAACAGGCTTTTCCTGCAGGTATCTTTTTTTGATTTCGCTTTCTTCTTTTTTTGCAATGTCTTTTCTTCCTGATTTTACCAGCTTCTCTTTTGCGAAAAGCCCTGTTTCAAAAACAACTGTTTCAAGTGTTAAATAGGATGGGCCTTTTTCACCTTTATCTTCATTTCTTGCTCTTTCCTGGTCTCTTAATGCTTTTGATAAATTTTCCAAATTGTCGCAGACAGAGCAGTCATTATCAATAACCCTTGAGAAATAATCCAGGAAGATTAATGCTTTAAAATATTCTTCTGGTTTTGCCCTGACTTTTTCCAGAACATCTTTTGATACTAATCTCTGGAAAAAAGTGTTCTCATGAAGATTAAAAACAACTTTGTATTCCAAGTCATGCAACGGCATTAAATTTTTTACAATTTCCCCGACATGCTTTCTTTCATCTACCATTTTATGCTCCTTGCTGCTTCGATTTTTAGCTTCTTTTCCAAAAGCAACTGATATATCTGAACTAAACCGCCGCCACTTGATCTGTATTGAGGTATCCAGCAGGTTCCATCAAGATACAGCTCACTGCTCCTATCGCTGTGCCATATCTTATTTCTTACTTTTGGAACTACTTTTCTGTGAATTTTGTCTGTATTTTCTGAAATTATTCTTGAGATTTCTTTTGGAGACAAATTCTGGCATTGTTTTTCCAGCTCTTTATAGAATTTTGGCTCAAAACTATTCTGAAATATTGAGACATACTCTGGAATTGTTAACAAATCATAAATTTTTCTGTCTAAAATTAGGACTCTTTCACAACCTTGCATCTCGGAATTAAATACTGAGCCATCATCAAGTTTTGTTATCAATCCTTTCCCCATAGGATTTTGTTTTTGAGGTTTATTTATTTTTTCATAAACTTTTGAGATTCTATCTGCTAGTTCCTGGCTTATTTGAGAACCGGCTCGTGTTTTTGGCAAACTTGGATCTATGTCCGCGATTCCGTTTACAACCCTTTCTATAAAGTCTTGCTTCTGCTTGTTGATTGATGTAGAATTGTCTGAAAGGTATTTATCTTCCTGAACTTTGGGAGAGTCTGTTTCTTTTAATCCAAATGTCATTGTGTACGCTTTTATTCTTCCTGTGCTTTGACTTCCTCTCGAGGCAACATAAACGTGGCCGTTGTATACTATCTGGAGCTCGTCTCTTGAGAAAATTGGGGGGGCTGGAAGATTTAGGGGAATGTCTAGCTCGGAGTCTATTATTCTTATGTCATCTTCAAAAAACATGTTTCCACCTCGAACTACTTTTGCCATTATATTGTAACCTCCTGTGTTTTGTATTTTAGAGGATCAGCTATCTCAAGACGCTTAAATGCGTCTAATCTTTTTTTACATGCAAGACAGGTTCCGTTTGCAACTCTTTCATTGGTGAAGCAGGTTCTTGTTTTTTCCAGCGGGATGAATTTTGTGTTTGCATATTGTATTAAATCTGATTTTGAAATAGGTGTTTCTGTTAAATAGGGGTCAGTTAATGGGGAGGTAATCTGCCAGTCCCAGTCTCCTAACTGGATGCATGTGTTGAGTGTTTGTGCTCTTAGACTTAATATCCCTAATTCTGGCTCGGTGTTGTCTTCTGCTACGCTTCCTGAAAATATTGTTTTTGCTTCTATTCCTTTGTTTTGAAGAGAAACAGCATACATTACCGCAAGATTTTGGATTGTTGAATTTCTTAGAGGGTGACCTATGGACAAGGCCATTGCTTCTGGGAAGTTTTGCTTTAATTCTTTTGGAGGAATGCAGTAATCAAGCTTAAATCCATCTTTCAGGTTATCTGGAAATCTTTTTTTGTAGAATTTCATGAAGAAATCAAATGATTCTTCTTCAAATTTCTGGGCTCTTGCGCCTCTTCGTATAAACAAAGGATATACTACTGTTTTTTGGTCTTCGATTATTTTGCTAATCATTACAACAGAATCTAAACCTCCCGAACATAGAACTACTGCATTTTCAGGAGCTTTTGTGACATAGCCTCTTTGAGATTGAAGAATTTCTTCTATTGTCTTTAGGTTTTTGCCATAATCTTGCTGGGCATCTTTTACTCTTGCGCGTATGTCTTCTATTGTTTCAGGATACTCTATTATTTTATGTTTTGTGTTATTTGTATCACTTGCAGGAATTGAAGACATTGTTCTTAGCAGAGTTCTATTACTTCTTGTGATAATGCTCATTCCTCTGTTTCTTCTGCTTTTTAACAACAAACTCATTAAGTTAATGTTCATTTTCTTCAATTATGTTTTTTATTTTATCATAGTCTTGGGAATAAATATGCGCTGAGATGCAGTACATTGTGATTTCACCTGCTTCTATTTTCAGCTCTTTTGCTATTTTGCTTTGAATTTCTTTCAGAGCAAGAAGATTGGCATATACTTTATTTCCAAAGTCAATTGCCCGGCACATGCCTGTTACTCTTAGATTATTGTTTCTTATTTTGAAATCCATAGCACTTACACAGGGGATATATGGTTCATCATCAGGAAGAATCATTGCAATTGTTGCTGCTTTGGTTTCTGGCTTGTTTTTTAATTTTTCAATCACCCAGTTCAGCTGATTTTTACCCTGATAATCTAATATTCTTTTCCCATAGCTCCATGCATTTTTGAGCTCTGGAACTTTTTTTATTTCCAAAAAATTGGAGAGCATCCATTTTATGGATTCTTTGTCTCCGTATTTTTCCAGGATTTCATCTTTAATATCGGGCTTTGTTATTGTTACAAGAAGGTCAAGCAGCTCCCTGATTTCTTTGTCGCTGTCTTTGAATTTGCTTCCTTTCTGGAATATTTCTTTGCATGATTTCAGCCATGCTTCTCCAATTGTCTCTGTTTTAATTTCATTCATTTTTATTTTGCGTTTTCAGCCAGTTTATCAGTTTATCAAAAGCTTTTTTTCTGTGGGAGAATTTGGCTCTTTCCTGCAATGGGATTTCTGATAGGGGGATTGAGAAGTTTTCCGGAATGAAGATATTATCATACTGCCAGTTTTTATTTGCAAGTGGCTTGGAATTCTCAATTATTTTTCCATTTAAGATTCCTTCGAAAATCTTTTCTGTTTTTTTGTCTTTATAGCAAAGGAGAATTTTGAAATATGCATTTCTATTTTTTTTCTCCAACAATTTTTCAATTCCTTCAAATCCTATTGATTCAAACAAGAATCTTGTGAAAGTTCCTGGGAATTTGTTATACTCTTCAAAGTAAATCCCAACATCGTCCACTATTAATGGGGCTTTTATTTTTTTAAATGCGTCTCTTGCCTTGCTGATTATCACTTTTTCCTGTTCTGTGGATTTAATCTCTTCAATCTTTAAATCTTTTTTAGCAAGAAGCAGGTTTACATTTTTTAGTATCTCTTTTGCTTCTTCAAATTTTGATTGATTTCCTGTTATGTAGCTGATTTTTGTTGGTTTCATAATTATTTTCCTGATAAAGGGCCTCCTTTTTCGGTATTTTGAGGACTATATTTTTCAGCCAATACCCTGAATAAACCCAGAGCTGATTCTATTGAATCTTTTTTTGAGCAGATGTCATCTCCAACTAAAAATCTCTTGTATCCCATTAATATTCCGCAGTAAACATCAAATAATTCTGCGCATCTTGGAGTATCATCAACATTTGCCAGGGATTCCAACATTCTTGACGCGAAAATTGCTCCTGGATTTGCTTTTATGACTTTTTTGCATGCATCGATTATTTTATCTGGCTTGTCAAGTTCAGTGTATAGGTCTCCTCTTGCGGCCATTAAGTCCATTCTCTTTGCGTATTTTGGATATGCCAAATCTATAAAATCAAGCCCTTTTTTTGATTCTATTTTTGCAACTATTTTTGCAACTGGATTAATATTCAGCACATTTGTGATATCGCTTTCATTCTCAACATAAGAAAGCATTATATTGTTCATTCCTAACTTTTTTCCTGCTTCTATATACTTTCTGTCTTTTCTTGTGAGAAATCCTTCAATTACTAAAGAGGGGGAGAGAATATTAACTGACATTCCAGGCCTTATTCCCACTTGTCCTTGTGATGGAAGAGGAAGACCGCGCCTTTTTTCAACAGAACCTTCAATTACCAGGGTGTTATGTCCCACTAAATCAACAGCTGTTCCTGCATAATTAGCATTGTCAATAAAAACTTCAGAGGGGATGTCTAGTTTTATTCTGTGAGTAAGAGAGATATAGTGAATTTCCCTATCCTTTAGGAACTGCACTCTATATCCTGCGATTCTTAATTGTCTTGTTTTTAAATCAATCCAAACTGGCTTTGTTCCTGCTTCTGATTGCACATGCGAGAGCACTTCTTTAAGAGGGGTTTCTAAGGGAAGAGTTGTGTTTAATCTAATAGATTCGACTATGGGGTTTTCGGCAAGACTTCTGAATTTTGCCAAGGGCGGAACTGTCAAAATCATCCTTATTCTTCTCTTAGCCATGGCTTTAAATGAAAACAGCATTTTATAAATATTTCTGTTTGTTACTACTTTAAAAATACAACTAAAAATAGTCTTTGCAGCTAATCTTTCTTTCTTGTTTTTTTGGCTGGGGTGGACTTTTTTGAAGCTAAAAGAGGATGCAGTGTTTTCAAGACGTCACTAACTTGGCCCGGCGTTTGTCTTCTCTTTAGCATTGCTTCTGCTTCTGCAAAATTATCTGCTGCAAAACCGCATACCCCTATGAAACAATCAACAAGTCTTTTGTATTCTCCAGCCATTTTGAGCACTCTTTCTTTGCCTAGGACTTCTTCCCACTGTGTTTGAATGTCAGCATAGGTTGAGGCATCATAGTTGTTATTTTCGGGTCTTAGCATGTATGCATCAAATTTCTTAACAAGCTTGCTTATAACCTCTCTTGTTTTGAGATTTTCAGGCAAGACGTCTCCTGTGTACTTTTTGACTTCGCTTGCCCTTATGTCTTCATAGAATCCTTCGTCTCCAACAATTACAAGAATAGGCTTTACTCCTTTAATATTAGGGGTTTTTGTGTGATTTAGCGCGAAATAGATTCCTAAATCATAACTTTCTTTTGCATTTCCGCCGCCATTTCCTTCGGGATATATTTTTTGCACGTTTCTTGCAAGCTCTCCTGCTTTAGAGTAGTCTACTGCTTGAAGAGGGGATTGTTCGTTGTTTCTAGCATCGCCTATGGCAATAACTCCTACTTCTAATTTGTCTTCAAGCGCTTCTCCTTTGACTAATTCGGATAATTTTTTCCCCTGTACTGCTGCATTTGATTCTGCGTATAGTGTTGGGAACTTTTCAATCATGTATTTTGGCGCTTCTCCCATTGAGCCTGTTTGGTCTAGTATAAGAAGCGCGGATAATCTGCTCGAAGTTGATAATTCTAAACCAACTGGGGCTGGCAATCCCTGAGCAGGAGCTGTGTATTCCCTGTTGTCATCTTTTGCATAATCTCTTGCTGTTTTTTTGGTCACAGCAGGAGCTGGATTAAAGTCATAGTCTCTTGAGCTGTAGTCTGAACTTCCTCCGCCCATTATTTTTCCCTCCCAGTTTTACTTGGTTTTTTTGGTTTTGAAGCTAAAAGTGGATGCAATGTTGCAAGCACTTCATCAACTTGTTTAGGAGTTTGTCTTCTTCTGAGCATTGCTTCTGCTTCTGCAATATTATTGGACGCATAGCCGCATATTCCTATGAAACAATCAACAAGTCTTGAGGGGCTGTCCATTTTCAATACTCTTTGAGAATTTCCTTCAAATAATCTTTTCCAGTGTTTGTCTGCATCTTGGTATACGGAGCAAGAACTTCCCTCAGGTTCTGGTCTTAAAACATAGCTGTCAAATTTATTAATAACGCTCTTCATCACATCGTCAGAAGAAAGCGAACTTGATATGTCTTCGCCAAACAATCCTTTGATTTGTTTTTTGCTGATTGATGGGTAAAAATCTTCATCACAGGCAAAGACTAAAAGAGGTTTATTTGATTTTGTTGGTTTTGGAGTTTTACAATGATTATCAAGAAGATAGGCTACAAGTTCATAGCTCTCTTGTCCAAATGGTCCGCCTCCCCCCTCTGGATGAATTGATTTAATTCCTTCTAAAAGTTTTTTCCCATTTGAATAATTAACTACCTGTACTGGATAGGAATCATGGTTTGCGTCACCAATTGCAATGACTGCAACTTCAAGTTTATCTTCCAATTTTTGTCCAGAAATTAGATCCTCTAATTTAAATCCTTGGATTGCTGCATTTGATTCTGCATATAATGTTGGAAATTTGCCGAAAATTAACCCAGGCCAGTCTTTCATTGAGCCGGTGACATCAAGTACGAAAACAGCAGAATATTGGCTCTTTGTAGAAAGCTCAGTTCCTTTAACTAAAGATAAGCCTTTGCTTGGCGGGGAATAATTTCTTTTGTCCTCTTTTGCATAGGAGCTTGCTGATCTTTTGCTTACAGCTGGAGCTGGATTAAAGTCGTAGTCTCTTGAGCTGTAATCTGAACTTCCTCCACCCATGTTGCTTGGACATAAGAAGGTTATTTAAGGATTTATGCATCCTAACAACTATTTTACAGTCGTTATTTGCCTTCTTTGTTATTTATTTATTTCCTCCTGATTTTAGTTTTTGATTTTGATTATTTTTTAATTTGCGATTTGAATTGTGACTTAATTTTTTGTTTTGATTTATTATTTGATTTATTTTTTATCATTACTTATTGTAGTATTTACACTATTTAAATATTGTTGTGCTGGAGTATATGTATTATTTACACTTAGTTTTGGGGTTTTAGAATAAATTGCAGGAATTTTAGGATTTCTGTCAAGATTGATTAAATTATAAGCCATATTATTCTTGTGCTATTATGAAGAAGAGCACAAATAAGATTTTCAAGAACATTTTTTCTGCTCTGGCTGTTGCTGTGTTTGGATTTATACTGCTGAATATTGCTTTTCTATTTGATTCTCTTTATCAGGGTTTAGTGAGGGGATTTATTGGGATTTTTATGCCTCTTAATCCGGATATGGATTTATACTGGTTTCCTCCATTGATGCATTTTTCATTTGTTATTATTAT
>Ga0315276_10005210_pt1 | contig 11986 bp, 9 predicted proteins | sample YL17G05_0_MG_FD_204542 | JGI IMG/M metagenome (GOLD analysis project Ga0315276, IMG submission 204542) | Sediment microbial communities from Yellowstone Lake, YNP, Wyoming, USA - YL17G05_0 | ecosystem: Environmental > Aquatic > Freshwater > Lake > Sediment | place: USA: Wyoming | collected... | reverse complement strand
AACATCTACGATGAGAACGTTGACGCAACTCGGTTCGTCCTCTGTCGGATTGAAGAAGAGAATCAGACGCGCGAGAAGCTGACAGACCTATGGGAGCGGGACGACAAAGGGGACTTCATTTGGACTGTTGAGCATATCTTCCCTCAAGGACCGAACATTCCGGAGGTCTGGGTTAAGATGATTGCCACGGGGGATGAGGCCAAAGCCAAGGAATACCGCGAGAGGCACGTGCATAAATTGGGCAATTTGACTATCACAGGTTACAACAGCAAACTTGGTAACAAGTCTTTCACAGAGAAAAGGGATCGCAAGGATAACAAGGGCCGATATGTTGGCTATAAAAATGGCCTTTTCCTTAATCAGACACTCAAAGACAAGATTGCATGGACAGTAGACGATATTGAGGAGCGTACGAAAACATTGGTCAAGCTGGCTTTGGGGCTTTTCAGGCTATGATTGACTTGAAAGGAAAGCTCCATATCCTGTGCCGAGCGGTATAGTTTTTACGAAAGACGTCGCCGCTATCTATAAATTAAGTGTGGCTTTAAAATCCCGATAATGGCCAGAGGTGCAAGTGCTATATGTTCTACGTTGCACGCTCTGGTAAAATCACTTCTACTGTGTTATTCGGCAAGCTTAGAGGGAAAGAGGCAAAGAAGCAATCATACGGGTTTATCAGGCAGACGTTTCGAGAATTAAAAAGCGGGGTCAAGTCGTGGTCGGAGAAACTGTGTCCCCGCCAACTACTTGCGGGGATATTCGCTTCTGGATTCCGGATAAAAACGTTCCGGAATCTCCGCTGCGCTACGAGGGGCAGGATTCGAGGCGGGCGGATATAAAATATTAAGTTAACAGGGGTGTGGTTTTTTTGTAAAATGTTAAAAGCTTAAATCAGTATCAAATGAATTTGCAAGATTGTTCGGGAATGAGATTGCAGGACGATATTAAGAAAATTTCAGTGCCGGCGGGATTGATAGCGGCGGTGTGCGTTGTCGTAGTAATAACACATTGGCCTGCATTGTCGTCAAAAGCCCTTTCCTTCGATGACCAGCAATATGTTACCGAGAATATCTTAGTGCGCAATCCGGGGTGGTGGTCTGCGCAAAAGTTTCTTACGGAGGTGTTCGAGCCTTCAACGGTCGAAGGGTATTATCAGCCATTAGCGATGATTTCGCTGATGGCGGATTATGCAATGGGGGGCCGGCCTGAGAATCCAATGGTGTTTCACCGGACGAGCCTTATTTTGCATACCGTTAATACGGCGCTGATAATTATTTTGCTTTATCTGTTGTTCGGCAATATGTGGGCGGCGGCGGGGATGGGACTGCTTTTCGGCGTTCATCCTTTAACGGTAGAACCAATACCGTGGGTTGGGGAACGCAAGACATTGCTGGCGGCGTTTTTTTCATTTTTGTCTTTGATTTTATACATTCACTACAGCCGCAAAGGGGACCGGAAATTGTATGCGGGCTGTTTGGCAGCGTATTTTTTGGCGTTGATGTCGAAGCCGACAAGCGTTCCATTGCCGGCGGTGATGCTGCTGATGGATTACTGGCCTTTAAGAAGACTGAGTGTCAAAACTGTTTTAGAAAAGATACCTTTGTTTGTATTGGCGGGGATGTTTGCGGTCATTACGTATATTTCACAGAGCAGGACGGCTGGCGCCGATATTCCGGGGCAATCCGGACACAAAATTGCGGATGTTCCGATGATTATCTGTCATAACACAATTTTTTATTTAGAAAAAATAGTTTGGCCCGCGAATCTTTCATCGCATTATTCGTATCCGAAGCCTTTGATTTTGTCGAACCCGGCGATTTTGAGCGGAGTTATCGGGACGGCGATATTGATTCCGCTGCTGGTGATTTCACTGAGATGGACGCGAGCGGCGGCAACGGGATGGCTGATATTTTTTGCGGCGATGCTGCCTACAATGCAGATATTAAAATTCAGCGACGTTATTGCTGCGGACAAATTCGTGTATCTGCCTGCGACGGGCCTGCTGATGATGGGGACATCATTTTTGATATGGCTGGGAAACAAATTTAATGCGAGGGTCATCGGGGCGGTTGTGCTGGTGCTGGCATCGGCTGAAATCGGCGCAACGAGACAGTATCTTAGCCACTGGAAGGACACGGTGCCGTTATATGAAAATATGTTGTCGTTTGCGTCAGATTCTGCGCCGGTGAATAACAGTCTGGGCGTGGGTTACGGGCGGGAAGGCCGATGGGCGGAGGCGATAGGGGCGTTTAAGAAGGCGATAGAAATAGACCCTGTCCATTATTCGGCATATTATAATCTTGGGTGGGCTTACGGAGAGCTTGGTCGGTGGGAAGAGGCGATAGAGCCATACAAGGCGGCGATAAAACTCAGGCCGCGTTATGCGAAAGCATATTGCAATCTCGGCGTTGCTTACGGCAAGCTGGGGCGTCAGGCGGAAGAGGAGGAGGCATACAAGAAGGCGATAGAAATTACGCCATATTTACCTGAGGCGCATTTCAATCTTAGCGCGATTTATGGCTCGCAGGGCAAATATGAGCAGGCAGCGGAAGAGCTTGAGAAAGTAGTGGTGGCGCAGAGCGAGGACGCAGACGCATTTTACACACTGGGTTATGCGTATAGTATGGCGGGCCGTCTGGTAAAGGCGACGGATGCTTATAAGCGGGCGGTTAAACTCAAACCTGATTACGTTGATGCTCACTTCAGTCTTGGGGCCGCTTATGCGCTTACGGGTCAAAAGGATTTGGCGACAGAGCAGTATAAAATTCTGCAGAGGCTTGACGGCGTGCAGGCGGAAAAACTTTTTTCGCTTATTGGGGAATTAGGGCGGCGGAAGAGCGATACGCCGACGAAACAGGATTTGCCGAAATAAATCGATTTTTGTTTTTGCGAAGATTTTGGCTTGACGAATTATCGCAGCATTCATACACTCACTTTTTTATTCAAGTTGAATTTTTTGGGAAGTATAAGAAGTGGAAACAGCGATAGCAAAAGCCGGCGCACTGATAGAGGCGATGGAATATATCCGCCGCTTCCACAATAAGATTGTGGTGGTAAAACTCGGCGGAAGCGTCCTCGATGATGTTTGTTTGCAGAGAAAGCTGCTGACGGACATAGCGTTTATGTCTACAGTGGGGATAAAGCCGATAATCGTTCACGGCGGAGGCAAAGCCATTACGAAAGCGATGAACGAAGCAGGGCTCGAACCTGTATGGGTTCAGGGACGGCGATATACGGATGAGCGGACGCTGACGATAGCGGAACATACTCTTGTGCATAAGACGAATACGCCGATGTGTGAAATTCTCAAGGAGCTGGGCTGCGAGACAATGGGACTTCATTCATTGAGCAGTTGTGTTCTGTTTGCCGAGCCGCTGCGGCTGGCAGGAGAGAACGGGCGAAAAATCGACGTCGGGCTGGTTGGGCAGGTTACCGAGGTGAATGCGCATCTATTGAAGGCGCTGTGCGAGGCAGGCACTATCCCTGTCATTGCACCGATAGCGAAAGACAAGGTCGGCGACAAACTCAACGTCAACGCAGATACGGCGGCGGGCAAGGTCGCAGCAGCAGTTGCGGCGGAAAAACTGGTCGTCGTAAGCGATACTCACGGAATCCTGACGGACATGAAAGACCCGAACAGTTGGGTATCGAGCCTCGATGAAAAACAAATCAAGGAGATGATAGAAAAAGGCATAATTACCGATGCGATGTTCCCGAAGGTGGAAGCGTGCCTGACGGCCATCGATGGCGGTGTGAAAAAGGCACACATTATCGACGGCAGAATTGAGCATTCGCTGCTGCTGGAAATCTATACGGACAAGGGTGTGGGGACACAGATAATAAAAAGTTAATCCGCCGCAGGCGGATAAAAAGGTAAAAGTAAAAAGTAAAAAGTTATGACTACGCAGGAAATAATAAGTTTGTTTGACAAATATGTTATTGCCAATTATCCGAGACTGCCGCGGGCGATAGTCAAAGGCGAAGGCTGCTATATATACGATGCTGACGGCAATAAGATACTGGATATGTTTCCGGGCTGGGCGGTGAGCGGGATAGGGCATTGTCATCCGAAGGTTGTTGAAGCGATTCGCAAGCAGGCGGGGGAGCTTCTTCACGTTGATAATACGTTTTATTCCGAGCCGCAGGGGATATTAGCGAAACTGCTGAGCGAGCGTGCGTTCGGGGGCAAATGCTTTTTCTGCAACAGCGGGGCAGAGGCCAACGAAGCGGCGATGAAACTTGCGCGGCTGTATACGGCAAAAGAGAAATATAAATTCATAACGGCTGAGGGCAGTTTTCACGGCAGGACGTTTGCAACGGTTACGGCGACGGCGCAGCCGAAATATCACGAAGGATTTTTGCCGCTGCTGCCGGGATTTGTCTATGTGCCGTTCAATGATATTGCCGCTCTCGGAAAAGCGTTCAGTAATGAGGTGGCTGCGGTTATGGTCGAGCCGATACAGGGTGAAGGCGGAATAAACGTGGCGACAGAAGAATATTTGCAGGCAATTCGTCGGCTGTGCGATGAAAACGGGGCAGTGATGATTCTCGATGAGGTGCAGACCGGAGTCGGAAGAACGGGGAAATGGTTTGCGTATCAGCATTATGACGTTGTGCCGGACATTATGACGATGGCGAAATCGCTCGGAGGCGGAGTTGCGATAGGGGCTATGATGGCCAAAGAAGAAATCGCAGCGGTGCTTGTCCCCGGCAAACACGCATCGACCTTCGGCGGCAATGCACTTGCCTGTGCGGCGGGTATCGGCGTCATTGAGGCAATAGAAGAAGGGAATTTGCTGGAAAATACTGTGCGGATGGGGCAGTATGCAAAAGAGAAACTGCAACAGTTAAAGCAGAAGCATTTCGTAATCGACCACGTTCGCGGAATTGGCCTGATGATTGGGATTCAACTGACCGGGCCGGGAAAAGAAATTGTCGATAGATGTCTGGAAAAAGGATTGCGGATTAACTGCACGAATAATACGATTTTGCGATTTATGCCGCCGATGATTGTGAGTAAAGAGCAGATTGATAGGGCGGTAGGAATAATTGACGGCGTTTTGAGTGAGCTTGGAAAATGAAACATTTTATATCCATAGAAGATTTTTCAGCGGAGCAGTTGGCGGACCTGCTTAAATTGAGCAGCAGACTGAAGAAACTGTATAAATCGGGCAAGCGGGATTTGTGCCTTGCGGGTAAGACTCTGGTGATGTTCTTTGAAAAGCCGAGCCTGCGGACGAGAATAAGTCTCGAAGTTGCGATGGCCGACCTCGGCGGCAATGCGGTTTATATCAAGCCCGACGAGATTGGCGGCATCAGGGACACCGAGCCGATAAAAGACATTGCGCGGGTGCTGAGCCGATATGCCGATGGCATAGCGGCAAGAACATTTGAGCATAAAACAGTTGTCGAGTTAGCTGAATTTGCGACGGCGCCGGTGATAAATGCGCTGACGGACTGGTCGCATCCGTGCCAGGTGATGTCGGATTTGCTGACAATACAGGAACGCTTGGGCAAGTTAAAGGGGGTAAAAATTGCTTTTATTGGCGACGGCAATAACGTGGCACGTTCACTGGCTTTTGCCTGTGCAAAATTTGGTATGAAGATGGTTATCGCCTCGCCGAAAGGATATGAACTTGATGCTGATTCAATCAAGAAGGCAAACAAAATATCAGCAGGCACAATTACACCGACAAATGACCCTGTCGAGGCGGTTGCCGATGCTGATATTGTTTACACCGACACGTGGGTAAGTATGGGGCAGGAGAATGAAAAGCAGAAACGCAAGGCTGACTTTGCCGGCTTTGTTGTCGACGGCAAACTGCTGAAGTCTGCGCCGAAGGGCGCAAAGATTATGCACTGTCTGCCGGCTTATCGCGGCTGTGAGATTACCGATGAAGCTGTTGAGTCGCCTAATTCGATTATATTCGACCAGGCTGAAAACCGTTTGCACTTCCAGCGGGCGCTGCTGAAGAAGCTCTTGAGCTGATTTAAGAGATAAATGAATCGCAAAATTCTTATTGCTACAACCAATCCCGGGAAGTTTGCTGAAATATCGGCGATGCTGGGGGCCGATGTGCAATGGGTCAGCCTAAATGATTTCAAAGACATAATTGAAATTAAAGAAGACGGCAAAACTTTTGCCGAGAATGCCCGCAAAAAGGCGGTCGGGTACGCAAAACAAGCCGGCTTGTGGACGCTCGCAGATGATTCGGGCCTGATGATTGATGCTTTAGGTGGACAACCCGGCGTAAAATCTGCAAGGTTCAGTGGTGAAAATGAGAAAAACAGAAAACTTTTAGACCATAAGAATATGGCGAAGGTGCTGAAATTGCTGCAGGGTGTTCCAAAAGAAAACCGAACGGCGAAATTTGTCTGCTGTTTGTGTTTAGCCTCTCCCGAAAAAGTCCTTATTGAAACGGAGGGGATTTTGGAAGGGTTTATTGCTAAAAAAGAAATCGGCGAAAACGGGTTCGGTTACGACCCGATTTTTTTTGTGCCGAGACCGAATAAAACCGTTGCGCAACTATCTGCTGAAGAAAAAAATGCAATCTCTCATCGCGGCAATGCAATTCGGAAATTAAAACCGCTGCTGGGTAATATTCTTTGAGTATTAAACGGCGGGGTTATTGATTTTTTCAAGCAGGGCGGGCAGTTCGGAAAGGTGATTTATTTTGCAGACGTCAGCAGGGACTTTTTTGCCGGTGTTGGTGTAGGCTGTTTTCAGAACGGCGTGCATACCGGCTTTAAGGGCGGGTTCGATGTCCTTGTTAATGCGGTCGCCTACGAACAATATATTTTCGGGCGGTTCGCTGATTTTTTGAGCGGCATTCTCGAAGATTCGCACATCGGGTTTTCTGAAATTGAATTCATAGGAATAAAGCCTGACCGGGAAGAAATGCAGTATTCCGAGCTGCTGCAGGTGCTTTTCGAGAGAGCTGCTGTTTATAAAGGTATTTGAAAGAATGCCGAGCCTAAGTTTCATTTTCGTAAGAGCAGTCAAAGTCTGAATAATGTCCGGCTCGACTGAGCCTAATTCGCTCAAGGGCTGATACCAGAGCCAGGCGAGATGCTGCCACTGCCAGTCGGTAAGTTTAACGCCTTTTTTTTCGTGAATTTTTTTGAGCAGAGCGAGCGAATCAAAGTCGCGGCCTGTTATGTTAGAAAGCAGATAGTGGATACGCACCGTCAGGAGATTTCGCCAGAGGTAATACCAGAGACTTCCGACGGGCTGATTACAGCTTTGGAGAAAATAGTAAGAAAGTCCCGCTCCCTCTTGAAAGAGTCTGCCCATATTTAGTTTGCCAAAGGTAAGGAGCGTTTCACCGAGGTCGAAAAGAACAGCTTTGATTCTGCGGTCCGGCATAATATTTGGGCGATAGAAATTATGTTTTATCTAAGCGGGGGCAGGTTGTTACTAAAGACCTCCCGCACCCAATCGAACAGTTCATCATCGGATATGGCAGAAATACGGTCGGCTACATACTCAGCGTCAATTTTGTCTTTTATCTTCGTAACCCGCGGGTCGTGCTTGGCAATTTCAATCTGGAACCTCGATTCTATCCAGTGCTTGATGCCTGCAGCGCCGGTCTTGTCGGTGATAGCAACGCTCACGGGACGATTGAGCAGCTTTTCGGTGTCGAAACAGTTATAAATTTCCTCGTCCTTGAGCAGACCGTCAACGTGAATGCCGGCGCGGGTAACATTGAAGTCGAGGCCTGCCAGCGGATAATTTGGCGGTATTTTGAAATTGAGTTCTTTGTGGGCATATTCGGCAAGCTCTGTTATGGCGGCGTAATTGACGCCTTTGACCATACCTTTTATCTGTGCGTGTTCAACAATCATCGCTTCGAGCGGAGAATTGCCCGTTCTTTCACCGACGCCGAATATGGAACTATTGGCGGCGCAGCAGCCGTAAAGCCAGGCGGTAGCGGCGTTGACCTGCACTTTATGGAGGTCGTTATGGCCGTGCCATTCGAGCCATTCGGAAGGAACGCCGACCTGCCGGAGGCCGTGAATGAGTTTGGGGACACTTCGCGGCAAAGCCGTTTCGGGCCAGGGCAGGCCGAAACCAAGCGTATCGCACAATCGAATCTTGACGGGTTTATTATATTGCTTTGCCAGCTTCATAAGCTCGGCTGCAAAGGGCAGAATAAAACCATCATAATCGGCGCGCGTAACGTCTTCAAGATGACATCGCGGAATGACGCCATTATCGAGAGCGGCTTTTACAATATCAAGGTAGGCAACCAATGCCTGTGCGCGGGTCTTTCGCAGCTTGAGGAATATATGGTAATCGCTTGCGGAAGTAAGGATGCCTGTTTCCGCAAGTCCCATCTGCGAGACCAATTTGAAGTCGGCGGCGACCGCTCTTATCCAGCCTGTTATCTCAGGAAACTTATAGCCGCGGGCTTTGCATAACTCGACGGCTTTTCTGTCACGGTCTGAATAGAGGAAAAATTCGCACTGACGAATGAGGCCTGTCCCGCCGTCAATTTCGTGCAGCAAATCGTATATCCGCAGGACCTGTTCGGGCTTATACGGGGGGCGTGCCTGCTGGCCATCGCGAAAGGTTGTGTCGGTTACCCAGATTTCATTGGGAATTTCATAATCAACTTTTTTGTGGTCGAATATGACTTTTGGAAATTCTGTATAGGGAAAAGTTTCCCTGTAAAGGTTGGGTTCCGCCACATCAGCGAGCTTAGGAATGTTCTGTGTCATAATCAGCTCCGGTTTACAATTTTCATACGCAACGTGTTACGATTTATGTAATTACGTCCAGTGGCCAAGATGGGAGTCGAACCCATACGCCCTTGCGGGCAGGGGATTTTAAGTCCCCAGCGTCTGCCATTCCGCCACTCGGCCAGATATAAGAGCAGAGGCCGACATCATAGCCTTATTTGTGATTCGAGAATAAGATAACGTATTTTACAAAATTTTGCAAACCGTTTATTCGTTCAGAATCTTCTCGACGGCTGCATAGGCATTTTAAGTTGATAATACCGCACATAATTTATAATATTACGTAGTCAACCTGTGAAAGGGATAGTTTATGAGCGAACCATACCTTGTGCGCAAAGACCCGCTACGGCTGTATATGGAACGGCAGGGGCAAATGGTTGTCGATGCGACCATATTCTCATCGGAAGCGATTGCGTTAGAAGCGGAAGCGGTGAGGCAGTTATATGATGCGGCGTGTCTTCCTTCGGCCAAAAAAGTTTTGGCGACGGCGGACATACACGTTGGGTTCGGCGTGCCAATCGGATGCGTGATGGGACTTGAGGGGGCTATAATGCCCGCAGCGGTGGGGTATGATATAAACTGCGGGATGCGACTTCTTCGGACGCCCTTTTTCAAAGGGGACATCAACGTCGATAAGATAGCAGAGTCGATTGCGCGCGACGTTCCGTTAGGAGAAGGGATGAGCAATCTGGGATTAGACAAAGGCGGTCTTGAAATGGTTGTTCAGGAAGGGGTCGGCTCGATACCTGCGCTTGTCAAAAGAACCAGTCATCGAGTGTGGGAAAGTTTCGAGCCGGGAGAATTAGCGGAGGACATTAAAAGGATAGAGGAAAACGGGTGTATGGCGGCAGATATGGGCGCTGTGCCGCCGTTAGCGATACAAAAAGGCTCTGCTCAAATAGGGACATTAGGCGGGGGAAATCATTTTATCGAAATCCAATACATACAGAAAATCGGCGACCAGTCATTGGCGGCGGCATTCGGTCTTTCCGAGAACCAGATAGTCGTAATGATACATTCAGGGTCGAGGCGATTCGGGTATGAGGTTGCGGATTATTATATGGACATAGCGGCGAAGCAGCCTGAAATGGCAGAGCGAAGAAAGATGCTGTCATATCTGCACACCGACAGTTCGTTGGGGAAGAGATACGTTTCTGCGATGGGAGCGGCGGCTAATTTTGCGTTTGTAAACCGGCAGATTATGGCGATGCTTGTGCGAAGATGCTTCGGCAGGATGTTCGGGGCAATAGAGCTGCCTTTGGTTTATGATGTTACGCATAATATAGCGAAATTAGAGGAGCATTCCGGGGGCAAAATCTGGGTTCATCGGAAAGGCGCAACGCGAGCGTTCGGGGGTAAGCGTATGGGAGGCACAGTTTTTGAACGGATGGGTCAGCCGATAATAACACCCGGGTCGATGGGGACGGCAAGCTATCTGCTTGTGGGAACGGGAAACTCCGGGGAATCGCTATGCTCCGTCAATCATGGTGCTGGCAGGGTGATGAGCCGAACGGCTGCGCTGGGAAGAAGCCGCAGGCACGGGGGCAGGTTCGTCGGGCCTGCGATGATTAGCGATGAAGAGTTCAAACGAAGTATGGAAGGTATAAGGCTTATAGCGGCAGACAAACGGAAGGTAAAAGAAGAGGCACCGGCGGCCTATAAAGACATCGATGAAGTGGTCCGGATAGTTGTGGAGTGCGGGTGGGCGAAAACGGTTGCAAGAATGGAGCCGTTAGCGGTCCTGAAGGGTTAAAAAACAGGCTTAAAATGTGGGCAAGCTGCAAAATTCGACAAAAACAGTCAGTAAAGCATTGGCATTTATCTTCCGATACTTTATGCTAATACAGTAAGGCAAAAAACTAATGATAACTTTGCAGGAAGATTGAAATGACCACTAAAAGACACATTTTTTCGGTAGTTTTATCAGGCATAATAATTTTAAGTATTGTCTATACAGCGTCGCTTCTTGGGGCTGATGGGTCGGTGAAAACTGCTGTTGCGGCATCGGAACCTCAAAAAGCCGAACCTGCGAAAACAGGACCGAACGTTTCCTTCCACAGGAAATGTGAGAGCATTTTGAATCGGACGTTTATCAATGACAAAGGGATGGTCGATTACAAGGCGCTTAAACGAAAAAGGCAGGAGCTTCAGGCAGCGCTGAATGAGTTTGCGTCGCTTGACCCGAATGAATACAAATTGTGGTCTAAAGAGGACAAAATTGCATTGTGGGTCAACGCATACAATATAGAACTGCTGAAGATAATAGTCGACAATTATCCTATCAAGGCGACGCGGATACACTTAGTATTCTGGCCTCCGACGAGCATAAGACACATCAAAGGGATATGGACGGACTATAAATTCGTCGTGATGGGCGAGCAGTTTACCCTCTCGGAAGTCGAGCAGCGATTTTTCCAAAAAGAGTTTGATGAGCCGAGGGTGTTTCTGGCAATATCACAGGCAAGCATATCCGGCCCGCCATTGCGCAATGAGCCGTATTGCGGGAGCAAACTTTACGAGCAGTTAGACGAGCAGGTGAGGAAATTTCTGTCGAGTCCTTCAGCATTCAGCATAGACGGTGAAAATCAGGAGGTATATTTATCGGCAATATTCCAATCGAGCTGGCAGGGTAATAAGTTCATAAATAAATACGGCACCGATAAAAGGTTTAAGGGCCAGCCGGCAGACGTTCGTGCAGTTCTAAGCTTTATTACCAATTACATTCCGAAAGAAACGGCATCCTACCTCGAAGTAAAAAATTATTCCGTTGAATACATAACTTACGACTGGAAACTTAACGAATAACCCTCCGAAAGAACGGTCCAGAAGCAACAGAGAGAATCATACGGTATCGGTCCCTTTTTAAATTTGACGGAAACGGGCTTTTTTTCTATAATGTTTCCTTCGTTTTTCAGGCAAAATTTATACATAAAGGTCAAGAAGGACATAATGAAAATGGTTAAAAAATCAACCGGCGGCAAATGCAAATGCGACAACGAGAGATTTCTGTTCACAAGTGAATCGGTAACAATGGGACATCCGGACAAGGTATGCGACCATATATCCGATGCGATACTCGATGCGATGCTGGCACAGGACAGCCGAAGCAGAGTAGCGTGCGAGACATTGGTAACGACAGGATTGGTTATAGTTGCAGGCGAAATCACAACGAAAGCGATTGTTGATATTCCGACCGTTGTGCGCGACACCATCAAGAAAATCGGTTATGACGACCCGGCAATGG
>Ga0315276_10005205_pt1 | contig 11991 bp, 7 predicted proteins | sample YL17G05_0_MG_FD_204542 | JGI IMG/M metagenome (GOLD analysis project Ga0315276, IMG submission 204542) | Sediment microbial communities from Yellowstone Lake, YNP, Wyoming, USA - YL17G05_0 | ecosystem: Environmental > Aquatic > Freshwater > Lake > Sediment | place: USA: Wyoming | collected... | reverse complement strand
CGCATCAGGTCGCCGTACCGGTCAACCAGCACGGCCTTCAGATCGTGCACCGTAGTATCCGCGTGTGCGGCTCTTTCCTCTCGCAGTATGGAGAGAAACGCGTCAAACGTGCATTCGCCCTCTGCCGTTTCAAATGACATCAGTTTCATGGTTTTCGGGAAATAGTGCGCGCTGGCGCGTCCGACCAGCTCCTTCAGCACAACCGGGGCGCACATGGGTCCGGCTCGGGCACCCTCTTCCGCGTACGCACTGGACGGAATTTCCCCGAGATTCAGTTCCGGGTTTGCAGTGTAGAACGTGTTGTACCGCGCAAACCGGTTAATGGTTCCGCCTCCCGGTTCTAAATTTTTGAAGTAGGCGTCCAGCTGCGAGTAAAACAGCACGATTTCATCGGGGTGCAGGTCGTATTGGATGGGCGCGAGCGACGCAACGGAGGAGGCCGCCGATAGAACGAAGCGCCGAATGCGCGTGTAACGCAGCAACTCGTCCGCCAATTTGCCGTAATACACGGTGCGGTTGTCCATCCCGTTGATCAAGTTTTCGCGAGGCAGTAGGATGACGCACTGGTTGTCCGCTGGATTCGCCCCGCGCATGCGCATGCAGCTGTTTGCGCCGTATTCCACCCGACTGTCGGCAGAAATGCACCGCATGAAGGCAGTGGACTCAGACTTGAACCGGTGTTCCGCAATGAACGCGTTCAGCGCGGCGGGTTGCATGGCGGTGAAATGGATCATGGGGTCGCCCATCTCTCGGCAAATTTGCATGATGGCGCGAATGGTGGCGGTGTAATCCGGGGCGCCGGTATACACCAGGTCCTCAATGCGCTTCTTTTTGTCCATGTGCTTCACCTGGTTCAGCAGGATGCGCATGGAGTTGCGAAACATGTCGTACATGTCGGATTCCAATTGCACGCGCCGCACGTATTGCACGCGCGCCGGGTCTTCACCAATGCCGGTCTGCACTGCCGCGTCGGCGGCATTCGGGTTCGTCGTGTTATAGGCGATGCGGTCCATCGGCGGATTGGTTTTCACGGCGGGTATCATGAGTTCCGGCAGGTGCGGCCGGATTTCCATGAACTGGTTGGTTTCGGTCATGATCCCGATGAGGTGCGCGTCGTCCACCACGTTGATGCGCGGCAGGCACGGGATTTTCCCCTTGGTTTCTTTGCTCACGAACGCCAGAAACGCCAGCGTGTTCTCGTACGAGCTCCAAATATCGGGGTCATCCATCATCACGAGGTCAAACTCCAGGTCCGTTAGATCCGCTGTGAGCGGGGATGCCGCCGTCATGATGATGCCGGCATGCGGTCCCTTTTGGCACGCAATCCCAATCACCTTGGAGTCGTAGTTTAGCACCAGCTCGGTCACGGTGATGCCGTGGCGTTTTAAAATGGCCATCGCGTCCGAGGCGGAAATGTTGTATTTGAAGGCGTACGGTTTGACGCCGGGGGTTATCGGCGCGCACCCCGGATAAATGCTGTCCTTTATTAGCTCTATCATGACTTTCAGGTTGGGCATGAGCGTCGGGGCGGACAGACTGAAGGACGTTTTCACGTCGGTCTTTTTGGCGTCGTCGTGGTCGGTGAATTGGAACACGGGCTCGTAGTAATTGTATTGCTTGATTAGCACCACCGTCATTTTTCGCACGTCAAAAAAATTGTTGGAGTAGTGGTTGGACGGACACACGATATTCAGCGCGTCGCTGTTGTCGTCCTTCGGCACCTCCAGAATGACGAGGTTGAACCCCACCTTCTGCGCGGGGAATATTTTCTGGTTGAGCGTCGTGAAAATGTCCCACATGTACGTGTGATCAATCACGCTGTCGTTGCTTTCAATGAACCGCCGGAAATTCTCGTAGGCGTTGACAGCGTTGGTCACGGCGGCCGTTGCGGCAGCAGGGTTGCGCCGCGCGTCTGCCTTCATTTTCTGCACGTATTTTGTGTTCTTGTACATGGCGCCAAACACCTCTTTTTCTTGTTCGGGCGCGGGCCTAAACACGTCCACCAGCGTGCCGTTTTGATACGCGAGGAAGGAATCCAGCGTGATGCCGTCCAGGATAATCTGTTTCATTTCCGCGATGGTTTTCGGGTGCGGGTCCTGTCGCAGCGCTGCCATGCACGCAATGAACGACTGCCGCTCGCTGAGTTGCGACGGTTTTTCGTCGCGCCCCCTGGCATCCGTGTCCCACTCCTGCACGCCGCTGCGCAGCAAGCACTTCTCCCCTTTCTTCATGGCTTTGTTCGCGTGGCTCACCTGGCACGTGCTGTTGTCGTAGTTTAAAAAGCGCTGCACCGCTTGCGGGAGGTAGCCGCGCCGCCCCCGCGGGATGGGGAACTTGTCCGGTCCCACGATGTACTCATCCGGGGCCTTGTGTGAGGGCTTTAAGGGCTCTGAGGGCTTTAAGGGCTCTGAGGGCTTTAAGGGCTTTAAGGGCTCTGAGGGCTCTGATGGCTTTAAGGGCTCTGATGGCTTTAAGGGCTCTGAGGGCTCTGAGGGCTCTGAGGGCTTTAAGGCCGCTAAGGGTTTCGTGGACACAGCAGCCCCTTTGGCCGTTCGCAGCTTGTCTTCGCACGCCGCCAAGTCCTCAAACTGCTGCTTTTTTTTGAAGCAGCACGGCACGCACAAGCCGTTCGGATGCACGCTCGGATTTAAAAACCCGGGGTAATGCGGGATGTAGCCCTTGGCCCCCATGTGCTCCTTGCCGTAGTCGTTGAATTCAAAAATGTATTTGTCCAGCGTGACTTCCTTGTCCTTTTTCCCGATGACGTGCCGCTCCAGCTCCTTGTCCTTCACTTCTTGCTCGGTCATGGGGCGGCGGTCTTTGAAGCTCCAGTACCTCGGGCACATGTAGTAGTACTTGTTGTTAGGGTCCGACCCGTATTCCAGCGCGTCCTTCAGCATGGGCCGCATTTCGGGATCGGCGTGCAGCGCGTCGTACTCGTTCTTGGACAGCACCACCGGTTGCCGCTTGATGTTGGACTGGCAGTTGGTGGAGTACGTGTCATAATTCCCCGTTTTTTTGGAGAGAAACAGAATGGGTTCGCTTTTTTGCAGTTTGTGCTCAAACGGATTCGGATTTTTCAAGGACTGCGGGGCATACGGTGCTTCTTCATCGTTTTCTTCATCGTTTTCTTCATCGTTTTCTTCATCGTTTTCTTCATCGTCATCGTCTTCGTCATCGTCTTCTTTACCGGGGTTTCCTTTTGCGCCGCCGGACTGACTATCAACGCTGCTATTGTCGCTGGTGTCATTATCGCCATCGTCCATAAGGTCATTCATCATTTCGCCAAGCGCGTGGTTTTCATCCTCCTCCTCCTCCTCTTCGGGGTCCTCCCCCACGCGTTCCTGGGCGCGTTCCTGGGCGCGTTCCAGCGCAACTCGGTCGTCAAACGACAGATCGGCGGCAAAATTAAACTCGGGTGCAGCGCCGGCGTCTTCATTCAGTTCTTTCAACTCGGTTATTGCGCGTTTGGCGCGTTTGGCGCACAGCCTCTCCAAATCGGCCAGCGGCACGCGGGTGGTTTGCCCCCCCTTGCGGTCCCGGTACATTGCAATCCGAATCAGGGCATCCAGGTAAATTTCCAACAAGCGAAGGTACCACACTTGGCTGATGTCTCGGATTTCAATGTACAGCTCCGTGTTTTCCCGCCGCAGCACGGTCAAAAACCCGGGCTGTTTAATGCGAGCGCGGCGGTGTTGTTGTTCCGCCATTTGTTCTTCCGCGCGGTACTCGGCAATCCGCTGCACGGCCGCTTCTTCGGTTTTTACCAAGCGGTTTTTCACGAGCCCGGACACGATGCTGTCCACCGAGGCATCCTTCCGCATGCGTTCCGCGATGTAGGCTTCCGCGTCAAACCGCTCGTCATAGTTGGACACGCGCTTGTACCGCAGGCTCACTTCGTCCGCGGTTTCATCAATCAGGGTAAACACCGACGACACGCAGCCCATGATGCTTTGCAAGCGAACCATCGGCGTGTCCGCGAGATACGCGGCATACACGATGTCCACAATCTCCACCGTCGGCACCGCAATGCTGCAGAACCGTTCAATGCTGTTGCCGGTGCTGTGCAAAAAGTCCCGCGCGTCGTCCAGCACGGGGTTCAGGCACTCGCGCAGCACGTGGTCCGCCATATTCTGGTAGGCTTGATCGTACCGCAGCGCCTGCCGAAAATTCGCCTTCACGTGCACGTTGGCTTCCGCGTCAAATTCGCACACCACTTCGCACATGACGCCGCCACGGCGGTCGTCCCCGTCTATGCGCATTTCCATGTACGCTGCCACCCGCCGGCGCTTGCCCATCTCGCCGTCCAGCCGCAGGATCTTGGCCTTGGTCAAACTCGGAATGCGGTTCCCGTTTTTCGCAACGTCCGGCGCGTACATGCGGTACACCCGTTCCCGCTGCCCCTGCGGGTTGTACTTTATGAGCGGCATTTGCTCCGCGCTGTGCAGCACCTTGAACAAACTGTCCAGCGGCATGCTGAACCGCACCACCGGCCGCATAATGAAATGCACCGATTTGAGGCCGCGTTCGGCGTACCGCAGCTCGGCGGGGCTCTGCCGGTCGTGGTACACTTGATACAGCAGGTCAACCGACGCGATGTGCTGCACGAACGCGGCATCAATCAACGGGCGCGACTCGTCCATCAGTTCCTGCCGGCGCTCGTCCAGCTGGTTAAGCGACGCAATCCCCTTTTCGTGCAAATACGGGTAATACAGCTTGATCATGCCGGCATCACCCCCGCCCCCCTCTTCCTCCGACCCTTCGGGTCCCAGCATGTCGCCCGCGCAGCACACGTGGATCACGTTTTCGTGGATTGCGCCGTATTCCAGTAGAACTGTTTTGTTCTTGGTTACCACCAGATCCGGGTTCGCTTTTTTCAGGAAGGGGTCCAGGATGGTTTGTGACGGGTCGGCCGGCATGGGGTAGTCGTACTGCAGCGTTTCCCCCAGCGGCACGTTCATTCGCAGTCCATCGCTGTGTTGAACGGCCGTTAAGAACTCGGACAATTCATCGGGCGTGTATTCGGGTTTTTCGGGGGCGAATGCGCACAGCGCTTCGGCCAGGTGCGGGCTCTTCAAATTTTGGCACAGGGTGACCAACCGATGGCGCGAAACGGGGAACCGGTGCCGGCACGTGAGCAGCTGAATCGCGCGCTCCACCGTCAAAAACGGCTGCACGCTGGCAAACAGGTAGAGCTCGCCGTAGGACACGGACGGCAGTTCCAACAGTAGCTTGCGCTTAATGGTTTCTATTGTGTCGTCGGGGCGTATGCGCTGGTCGGAGTACACCACGCGGTCGCTGGGCGGCGGTCCGTCCTCTGATTGCGGGCCGAACACGATGGTCCTGCCCTTGGCTGCAATGATGGCAGTGTATATTGGCTCCATAACACAACGTATTATATAATTATTGTTATTATATAATGGTAGCATTTTATCATTAAATGATTTAAATATATTTAAATATATATATAAAATACATATAGCAAATGTCTCAAAAATATTTAGTTACATTTGGAGGTCCAACTGAAAACTTTCATTATGCAGTAAATAGAATATGCAATGAAACAGAACAACTGAAAGTATTTGATAAAATAATTGGATATACTGAAAAAGATTTAATGAATGATACAGATTTTTGGGAAAAACATGGAAATTTTATAACAAATAATGCAAGGGGTTATGGTTATTGGATATGGAAGTCTTATTTAACACTAAAAACCATGAGCGAAATGAATGACAACGATATATTAGTGTATGCAGATGCTGGATGCAGTATAAATTTGAATGGAAAGAACAGATTACTGGAATATTTTGATATCGTAAATAATAGTAAATTTGGTATACTATCTTTTGACTTGGGTCATTTAGAAAGATCATGGACTAAAATGGACATTATAGATTATTTTGGAGCACATGATTTATTAGAAACTGGACAACTTGTTGGAGGAATTTTTATTTTAAGAAAATGTGAACATACTTTAAATCTTGTTGAAAAATGGTATACAGCTTGTTGTTCTTGCGAATATCATCTAATAGATGATTCGCCAAGTAAAATTCCTAATTATGAATTTTTTTCAGAAAATAGACACGATCAAAGTATTTTTTCAGTTATAAGAAAAAAATTAGGATCAGAAATTATCATGGATGAAACATATTTTTATCCAGATTGGAATACAAGTGGTCATAATTTTCCAATATGGGCAACCCGACTTAAGTAGCAAACTATAAGAAGTTAAGAATTTAAGATTTAAAATGGGACCCCCCATTATTTAATAAATTTGTTTCATCGCGTGTTCCAATTTGGAAACAATATGATATTTCATGTTGATGACGTATTTTTGAAAAAAATTATACAAGAACATCATAATATGGTGTAAATGCAATATGAAATTGTTATAAAACAATTTATTGCAGTATTGTTTGCTTTTTTTTTTGCTTTTAAAGTATTTGCAGCTGAACTTGTCGTTTATTTGATATATTAATTCTTTCATGAAGTAGTGACAATTATTTTTATAAATATGCCAATTGAAAAATTTTATTTTGCCAACACGCGCGCATGTTTCATCCAGCATCTCGCGCAAAGTTGTTTTTTTTTTTAGTTTTATTGGAATGATTATGCACGTGTCATCAATATGAAAATCGGTCAAGGCATTTATGCAATTTGTTTTGTCTATCATTATCATTTTTTTTTCGTGTTTACTTGATTTGCATTCAATCAACAGTCGCACGTGCATTGTGTCCTCTAATAAATGTTTGCAATTTTTCATGGTTATCACATTCAATAAAAATAAATTAAAGGGTGTAATCGGGGTGGTTACAACGTATGTGCGCGTGATTCTGAAATCTCCGTATTTGTTAATTATGGTTTTGCTTTGCGCGTTGTAATCATTAAAAAAAATGGCATAATCATCCATGGTTTTTTTACAATAAAATAAAAAAATGTAACTCACAATTACAATGCACACAAAGAACGCAATGATGCACGCGCATGTTACCCCCACCACAACTTTCCAGCTTGGTTTTGCAAAAATCATATGCATGTTAAATTACTTGTTATTAAATTATAATGCAACTGACGCAATTGGGTTTCATGCGTCAAAGTACGGGTTGTCGTTGATTTCAATGCCGCAGTACTGCTTCGGCTTCGCCTTGTAGTCCACCGGCTTGTATATTTTGATTTCGGCGGCGTTCTGCAGCAGGAACTTGAAGTTCTTCCAGAACTCCTCCTTGTGCCCGATGCTTTCCGTCATGATGTGCGACAGCTCGTGCAGCGCAATGAACATGAGCGTGTTGGGATCAATGAGTTTGCCCCCCTCCTTCGTGGTGTTCAGGCAGAACGCCAGCTTCTCGCCCTTGTTCTCGCTGTAAGCGGTGAATTCGCTCGTGGGCAGCGTTTCGCCCACTTGCTGCGGGTCAAAATTTGCTACTAAGCGCCGCACGTTGTCCTGGTCGGGGTACGTCTTCTCCATGTACTCCACCAGTTTTCGCATGTTCACGGTGCACTGCGCCAGCAAGTCCGCGGCCATCACCAGTTTGGAGCGCTCGCGCACGCAGTACTTGTTGCCGTCCACGTCCGACACCACGCACTTGAGTTGGAAGGAGTCCGAGTTTTGATACACGCGAACGCAAATGACGGCAATGAGCCCAATCAAAATGTATCCTAAAATGTTGAAATTCATCTCTCTCTCTCACATACTATACCCATGTTATTTTATATTTTTTGGCAATTGTTTTATGCAATGCGTTTTTTTACTGTTACCTTTACCATTTCGTGAACCGGTATATGATGCCGCACTCTGCGGGGGTTTCCCATACCCCGAAAATGGACACAATGAGTTGGCTCGCGCTGTCTCCGTCCCCTCCGTTGTTGCCGCTGTTGCCGCTGTTGCCGTTGTTGCCGCTGTTGCCGCTGTTGCCATTGTTTGGGCTAACGCCATCACACGCCGCATCCATGTCGTCGTCCAACCCGGGCTCGCACGCGCTGGTATGAGCGTATGCTTTTATGCAGCCCGAACTCAACTGCTGCGCAAGCGCGTGGATGCGATGCCGCGATTGGTTTATGGCATGCACGTATTTGTCAATGATCGCGCATTCAATTCCGCGCAACTGGGAAATGATGCCGGCGTTGTTGGGGTGATCCGGGTCGTACGACACCATCCATTTGGCGCTGTAGATGGGCTGCGCGGGTTTGGACGGCGTCAAATGCAGTATGAAACCCACGCTGTTTAGCGAAATGTGCGGCGTGGAGTACACAATGCGAGAGAATTTGCTCTCCGTAGGTTGATTTTGAGTTGCCGGGCAAAAATGCACGTGCGTCGCATCAAACCGGTCTGGATAAATAAAAAAACTCATAGTTATAAAACCTTTAACATTTCAGATGAGGATAATTTTAAGTCGTTACAAAATCAAATGAATGATTTAATGGTCGGGTCGTGTAAAATTTCTATTATGTAAATATATAACCAACATGCGCATTAGACAACAATTAACCCGTAGAAAAAAACTACGCGGGGGTCTAAATCCAAGTAATGATGGTGTGGTTGGTCCAATTCTAAATATAAATATAAATGATCCAATTCTAAAGCAAGCGACATATGATCAAGAGGCAACCGTACAAGCGGCGGCGGCAATCCCACCTCTTTTACAAGATAACCAACCGGCAATCCCAACTTCCGGTTCTGTACAAGCGGCGGCGGCAATCCCACCTCTTTTACAAGATAACCAACCGGCAATCCCAACTTCCGATGATCTAATATATCGCAAAGTGAAAAACGCTGAAAATGTTCCAGTCATTACCCCAGGTTATCTTTTTGCAACACTTAATGACATTAGCTTTGATTCTAAAAATCTAGACACGCGTTTAATATTTCTTGGCAAACTGGAGAAAGAGAACAGTAGTGAGGGTTCATTGCCGCACTTTTTTTATAAGTTTAACGTGACCCCACCAGCAGGTGAACCCGAATTTGAATCTGTCAATTCATCTGGAACAACAGAGCGCATACCTTTTCCTGCAGTTTTACTTATCAGATGCGTTATGGGTGAGGACAAATATCTGAAGATTAAGGCAGTATATGTAGTTGCAAAAGATACAAATGCCGATAAATATTTTCGTAACACAAACACCATAGTAGCGAACGTGAACAATTTAGTAAAGCTTGAAGATAAAGAAGAGTACCAGAAACACACAACACAGAATGCCAACGATGCTCCAATCATAGGAAAAAAAACAGATCTGGTATTAATCACGAGCACATGGGATTATTCAAATTTATCACCGGTTGACCCATTAATAGAATTCATTAAGTATGAACTGCGAACGATTGATGGTAACGAAAGCAACTATGCCTTGCATCGGTTTAAGATTAAGACCGAAGAACGCTTAATCCGGAATGCGGTTAGGGGAGTTTGGATGAGTGCAACCGCGCCATCAGGCCCCCCGACGATATCGGCTGGAACTAAGGTGACAGTAGGCAGTGTTAAGACGGGTTTAGTCACGGCTTTAAAACACCTAATATTTAGTGGTGGCAAGCGCACCAAGCGCACCAAGCGCACCAAGCGCACCAAGCGCACCAAGCGCACCAAGCGCATCAAAATTAAATATTCAACGAAAAAATCCAAACGCAAGGCCAAGGCCAATGCAACCAAACACAACCGATTTAAAGGGTTTAAATACATGACGTCAAAACGTAAGTAAGTATATAAGTAGCCAATCCGGACAATCCAACCAATGAAGACCCCCGACCATTTTGAAACGCACGTGGAAGCCGCGCGCGCAACGTCGCTGCATCCCAAGCTGAAAGCCATATACGCAACCGCGTTTCCGTCCAACATACACGACCTGCGGAACCTCATTTTTTATGGTCCCGGTGGCACCGGGAAATACAGTCAGGTGCTGGCGTGCATCAGCAAGTACAGCCCGTCGCGTCTTAAATATGAAAAGCGGTTGTCAATTACGTGCAACAAGGAAACACAAACCATAAAAATCAGCGACATTCATTTTGAAATTGACATGTCGTTGCTGGGGTGCACGTCCAAACTGCTGTGGAACGAAATGCACGCCCAAATCGTGGACGTCATCAGCGCACGGCCCGACGCGGTGGGCATCATTGTTTGCAAATACTTTCACAACATACACGGCGAATTGCTGGAAACGTTTTACAACTACATGCACATGCCGCACCACAGCAACATCCGTTTGAAATACGTGTTGATTACGGAACACACTGGCTTCATCCCGAACAACATTTTGAACAGCTGCGAAATCATTTCGGTTGCCCGCCCCACGCCCCTCATGTACAAAAAAATTAACGCAACGAATGCGGTCCACGCCGGCAGCCACGCCCACAACGCCCCCATGCAGGAGCTGTTTGACAACCTGCTTCACTACATTTGCAACGTGGAACACATCCGGTTTGCCCAATTGAGAGAATTGTTGTATGATATTTTAATCTACGATTTTGACATTACCGAATGCGCGTGGTATCTCATTTCCGAGTTAAAAAAAAAAGGCACGTTGCGCGATGAGAACATGTCGGACGTGTTGATTCACACGCACAAATTCCTGCAGTATTACAACAACAACTACCGCCCAATCTACCATTTAGAGAACTTCGTGTTCATGCTGGTGAATATTATATGTGCAAATGGGAAAAAATGTCATGATGCGCCGCAGAAATAAAAATGTAATGATATATAATCATATAATCAACATAAATGAGTACAGTTGAACGCGTGAATCAACTGGTTCACACAATATTTGGTCCAAAGTTTCGCGTTTCCAATAATGAAACAACCTATGGCATAAAATATGACATAAAATATAATTTGGAGGTACGTTCATGTTTAATATTTTATATTGAGCGTGGTTTGTCCATTTTGCACATTGATGTGTTGTCAAAATGCGGACCTAAACATGATTTGCGCAGCGGAACATTGCTGTTGAACATGATTGATGCATTGGCCGGGTCAATACCCGAATGCAAAATCATAACGCTACGGGATGAATCAACCGTGCGCCGGTGTTCTCATCGCATTAATTTGGCCGAACTTTCAATTTTGTTAACCGGAATATCATGGTACAATCGGTTTGGTTACAAACAACCATCATATGAAAGTGACAACCTGCACAATAATAGAATTAGAAATATGCGCATCAGCGATGCAGTAACAGAATTATTGGCTTCCCCATACACGGAGCAGTATTACCCTAAATTTGTCAAATATAAACAACAGTTAGATGCAATGTTGACACAATTTATAAATGCCGATTTAACAGTGACGGAATATATCAAAATTATGTATGATAATATCAAACCATATCCTGAAGATAACTGCATTACACGTACAAACCGCAACGCTAAATTGGTGGCATATGTTATAAACGCATTTGGACAGTTATTAAGGTATGATAATGATGTGTTGACAAAACAAGTTATGCACGGTAAATACATTCCTCCGTTCATCAATCCCTCCACCATGTCTGCATTTGGATTTGAACCCGAAGACATCTTTAACTGTGGAGAGTGCGGGAGAGTGCTCCGCGGAGATGACCTCCCCCCATGGAATGCTGAACCGAAAGGGGTTAAATACTACGCCACGCGAGGTGAATGGGAGCACGCGGAGATGATTTGCCACGATTGTGCCGCCGAAGAGGCTTCAAGGTCACAAAAAGCAAAGTCGCCAAGAGCTGCTGCAACGTCGCCAAGAGCTGCTGCAACGTCGCCAAGAGCTGCTGCAAAGTCGCCCAGAGCTGCTGCAAAGTCGCCCAGAGCTGCAATAAAGGCAAGTTCTGCACCTGGGGGCGGCTCAAGAACAAGGCGCAAGCCAATGCGCAGAACAATGCACAGAAAGCAAATGATTTGAGTTAATTTTCATATAAACGCATAGCGCATAAATAACACACCTGTAACGAAAATGATGAATTTAAAGGATGCGCGGACCCTGCTTGGAGTGTCGCGTGACTTTTCATTGGCAGAATTAAACAAACGATATC
>Ga0315276_10005202_pt1 | contig 11992 bp, 6 predicted proteins | sample YL17G05_0_MG_FD_204542 | JGI IMG/M metagenome (GOLD analysis project Ga0315276, IMG submission 204542) | Sediment microbial communities from Yellowstone Lake, YNP, Wyoming, USA - YL17G05_0 | ecosystem: Environmental > Aquatic > Freshwater > Lake > Sediment | place: USA: Wyoming | collected... | reverse complement strand
GTGCGGTCTCCTTCTACATGGGCATAATGCCGGGCATCGCCGTTATAGAATTCATATTGGAACCTTTTATTAGCGGGGATGGAGACCTCATAGGTCTTGGTTTTGATGGGGATAGTGGAATAGAAAGGTACAATATCGTAAAAATGGCCTTTCATGGGTGGGATATAGCGGTCGTCCTCTTCTTGGTAGAGCAAGGCATAGGTAAATCCTTTGCGATAAGTTTTAACCCAGAGGCCGTCGCCGGGTTCCAGGCGGCCCACGGGCAGTAATATTTCCCTGCCGCCCCAGTAAATGGCGCGGGCCGGGGCGGGATAATCAATCACTTTACTCAACGGGATATCGATGATCCGGCCGTCTTTTTTGATCACTTTCGCGCCTTTGACTTCAACATAGGCGGTTTGAGGGTCAAAAGTGAAAACCAGGGATTTTAACTCTTTTCCCCCGGCGGTGGTCAGGACTTTGTAAAGGACTTCTTTGTCCACATGGCTCAGTCCGGAATCCATTACGTTGACGTAGGTGCGGTCAAAAACCAGCAGTTGGTTAGACCCGGCAAAGTCAGCCGCTTCGCCGGCGCCGGCCACCAATGCCGACAGGTCGTCCTGCCCTTGTATCGTCACTGTGACAAATAAAACCAGCATCAAAATCAGAAATACTTTTTTCATTACTTCCTCCAGGTAATAAATATACCTCTTTTTTAAGTTTTTTTCCAGTACCGGGTGACTATATCAAAAGTTTTGGAGAGTGTTGGGATCAGCAGGCTGCCGCAGCCATTTTTTACGACCCTATTTAAGAGGGATCAGGAGGTTTCGTATTTTCTTTAGCATGGGAAAAAGATAATGGCGCATATTTGGCCTGTGAGATATTCCTATCTTCCCGGTTAAAGCCTATCCCTACCATGAGGATTTCTTTTCCTTCGGACAGGAAGGGTTCATAGTATTTTTTCTCCAATATTTGCGCTAAAGCATCATCGGCGCTGCTCATTTTGAACTCTATTATATAAATATACCGTTCGGTCTTGACCACCATATCTATTCGGCCGAGATTGGTCTCCCGTTCTACCGTTACATCAAGGTTGGAGAGCTTTACGGCAATAAAGATTATCGAATGGTAAAAGGCTTCATAATTTGCAATGGAAATATTATAGGGTATATCGGCCAATAGAGACCTGGTAATGTCCACAAAGGAATCGATATTCCCCACGTCGAAGGCCGCCCTAATCCTGGGGGTAATCTCCTCCAGCCGCAGTTGACTCTTCCGGCTATATTGCTTTAATAACAAGTAAAGAAAAGACGATTGGACCTCTTTATTAGGGTAATAAAGTCTATACCCGGTTTCATCGGATTCCTTGACGGTCAGGTAACCGGTTTGGAACAGCAGGAGATTGATATCGTTGATATCGTATTCATTAAAAAATTCTTTTTTTACCCAAAGGTTCTCAAACTGGGAAATATCGATTCCCTGCTCTGCCAGTTTTTTCACAAGAAATGTAGGCGTCCCGGTGGCGAACCAATAACTGCCAAAGGAAGATTCATTAAAGGACTTATGGATGGAATCGGGGTTATAAACAAAATTCTTGCCATCCCAGGAATAACCGTTGTATTCTTCTTTGAGGCGTTCCATCAACGCTTTCCTGGTTATTCCTTCCTGCCGGGTCCATTTATCGATATAGAAACCAAAATTTTCTTCCAGTTCTTCGTAAGTATAGCCCAAAATTTTCGCATATTGGCGGTGAAGAGTGATATCATCCAGGTTGTTCAGATCGCTGAAGATCGAAACCTTTGTAAAGCGGGATACCCCGGTGATAAAAAGAAATTCGATATTTTCGTCCCGGCTTTTCAGTTCGGCGTAGAAGTTTTTCAGTTTCTTTCGATTTTTTTCAGCGATTTTCATGTTTTCATTTTCGACATAATCGATAATGGGTTTGTCGTATTCATCGATCAGTACGGCAATACGTTTGTTTTCCTTTACCGAGATTTTTTTTATCAAATCGCCAAACCTTGATTTGCAACTTTTGCCCGTCAATTGGACGGCGTATTGAGATGCAATCTCGTCAAGTTTTTCGATAAGGGCATCTTCGACTCCCAAACTCTCATAATCGACGCGCAAAAAATCGAGATGGAGGACCGGGTATTTTTCCCACGTTTCCATATGGTCATAAATCCAGCAGCCTTTGAAGAGTTCTTTATTGCCGTTGAAAATCTCTTTCAAGATCGAAATGAGCAGTGATTTTCCGAAGCGCCGGGGGCGGGATAAAAAATAGATACCTCCTCCTTGCAGCAGGTTATAGACATATTGGGTTTTATCCACATAGATACAATTTTTCTGGACCAGTTTTGCATAATCCTGGATGCCGATGGGCAAGGTAAGCTTCCGGGAGACTACTTCCTTTTGCTCATTCCTGCTGGTTATCATCGTTTTGGTTACCTCCGTTTTGTACTGTTATTTATCTCATTATACCCTATCATTATTTAATAAGCAAATTAATTGCGATAATCCCTTGATCGGGAGATTGGGGAGTTTACGAGAGACCGGCGGCAGGTAAAAATACATCCACCGTGGTTCCTTTTCCCTTTTCCGATTTAATTTCGATATGCCCCTCATGCCGCTTTATAATGGAATAGCATATGGTCATCCCCAACCCCATGCCTTTCCTGGTATAATCATCTTTGGTAGAGAAATAAGGAATAAATAGTTTTTTAATATTTTCCGGGGGGATACCTTTTCCCTGGTCCTGTATGGATACCATTACATAAGGCCCTTCTTTCAACAACCATTCATTTTCAGGTTCCACCGGCACATCGTTGACAGAAATCGTTATTTGTCCATCTTCTTCTTTGCCGGCCATTGCCTCGACTGCATTGCGGAGCAGGTGGGCAAAAACTTCTTCCAGCCGGTCAGCGTCGCCGCTGAGAGGAAAAAGGGTTTCTCCTGCTTCCAGGCGGCATGAAATTTTAAGCTCTTTGAGGGCCGGGACTTGATCTATGGCCTTTTTAATGAGGTCGGAAAGGGTTATTGGGCGTTTGAATAATGGGTCCCCTTTAAATATTTCCTGGTAGAGCTTGACCAGTTCAGCGGCTTTCCGCAAATTTTTACCGGCCCTCTCCAGTAATGGCATGCATTTTCTTTCATTGTCCACGACATGGCAATTTACCGTTGCCCCTTCAATAAAGCCGTCAATCATCTGGATGAGGTTCATGAAATCGTGGGTAATCCCGATGGAAAATATCCCGATGGCTTCCATTTCTTCTTTTCTTAAGAGCGCTGCTTCTATATTATGTTTAAAAAGGGCAATTTCGATATTGCAGTGTAATTCTCTTTCGTTGACGGGTTTTAGAATATACCCGTAGGGTTCGGTGATTTTGGCGCGCCGGATGGTTTCTTTATCGCTGAAAGCGGTAAGGTATACGACGGGTATCTTGAATTTTTCCCGGATTTGGCGGGCCGCTTCCACGCCGTCCATTTTCCCGTCCAGTTTGATGTCCATGAGCACCAGGTTTGGCCGATTTTCCGCGGCCTTGCGGATGGCCTCTTCGCCTGAAAAGGCAATTCCTGTTACGATATACCCCAATGCTGTCATTTTTCTTTCAATACCTCTGGCTAAAACACCTTCGTCCTCGACCACCAGGATTTTGGCTTTTTCCATGATTAATTCTCCTTAATATTTTAATGGCTTACAATTCATGCTTCGGTTGGCCTGGGAAAAATAATCTTAAATTGCGTGCCTTGATTGCGCTCCACGGTTACAGAACCTTTCAATTGCCGGGCCAATATATCTACCAGTTGGAGCCCCATCGACGGTGCATTCTTGATGTCCATGTTTTGCCTGAGCCCGATTCCATTATCGGAGATTTCCAGGGCAATCTGTTGATCGTCACGGGTTTGCATCCGGATGCAAATCTCACCTTCCCGGCGTCCGCTGAAGGCATGTTTAAACGCATTGGTGACCAGTTCATTAATGATCAATCCACAGGGGATGGCGGCGTCGATACTTAAGGGAATATTTTCCACCCGGGTTTTCATACGAATGCTGCAAGGGCCGCCGCTGAACGCCAGGGTTAAATGGTCCCCCAGCTTATCGATGTATTCCTTACTATCGATCCTGGTTATGTCTTCGGATTGATACAGGGTTTCATGGATAAGGGCCATGGATTTAACCCGGTTTTTACAACCGGACAGGAAATCGATAAATTCCGGTTCTTGAATGGCGTCGGTTTGCAGCTCAAAAAATTCGGATACGATGGCCAGGTTATTTTTCACGCGGTGATGAATTTCTTTGAGTGATGCTTTTATCTGGTCTTCTGCCTCTTTCCGCTGGATGGCCATGGCAATCTGGGTGGAAACAAATACCAGCATATCCATATGTTTTTCTGTATACCGCGGCCCCTCTTCATAGACCTGGACCACCAGTACACCGATGGTTTTATTGTCCGTGGTTTTCAAGGGGACGCCCAACCAGTCGATGGCGGGCGCACCGAGAATTTCGATTTCCCCCTGGTTTTTCAACTCCGCCAATTTTTCAGGGGGAGCCAATAGGGGTAGGCCGGTGCGCAGCACATATTCGGTCAATCCTTTTTTTTTCCGGCGGGGCTGCGGCGGGGGGTCTATTTGATCGACAAAACATGGGAAAGAAAGGGTCTCATTTTTTTCATTGTATAAGGCAATATAGAAATTTTTGGCCGGGATAAAATCACCGATGATTTTATGAATTTCTTTAAAGAGATCATCCAGGTTCTGGGCATAACCGGCGGTTTCGGAAATGCGATAGATGGCTTCCTGGACTTTTTCCAACTGCTTGCGTTGGGTAATATCGATAAAAGATACAATCCCGCCGATGGGGTTACCGTTATTGTCCCTGACCAGGCTGGCGGACAACTGGGCATCAAAGAAGGAATTATCTTTTTTCCTGGCTAACATCTCCCCTCCCCAACCTTTCTTTTCCATTAGTAATGTTTTCACCAGTCTTACTGCCTCTTTGGGGTCGGCAAAAAAATCCTTGAAGTGCTTATGCAACACCTCATCCTGGTTCTCATATCCCAATAACTGTAAAAATGCATTGTTCACATAATTGATATGACCGTCAAGATCGGTAAAGACAAAGCCATTGATGGAGGATTCAAATGCATAATCTTTGATCATCCGTTCGATATTGACCAGGTAATCGTGGAGGGCCAGGGCCACCCTGCCGGAAATGGCCCGGGCAATGGCTAGATATTTGTCGGTATAATGATGGCTTTCTTTTTTATAAAGCCCCAGCCGGCCGATGCAGCGGTCTTGAAAAATCAAGGGTTCATAACAGAAGGAGTCGATGTTTTCCAGCGATTTGGCGCTTTTAATAGGGAGACTTTGGCGAAATTCGATGACCTGGGGATCTTTGGTGGCATTGCCGATGATTTCTTCCCGGCCTGAAATAATGGTGCGTACCGAAGAAAAGGTCCGGGCGTCCAGGGGTAATTCCCGCGGCGCTGTTTCATAACAAATCCCTTTTCCCAGGGGTAACAACCGGGCCACATTCCCATCCCGATAACGGATCGTGACGCTGTCGCTGCAGGTAAGGCGGCCGGCTTCTTCGATTAATGCCTGGAGCCTACTTTCCGGGGTTCTCTTCTGGATAATCAAGTTATCGATTTCCGAAAGTATATTTTCAATCCCAGGGATGGCGGGTTCCTGGTGGGTTGATTCCAGGGCTTTCAGGGCTTCTTCCGCATAGCCGGGCAAAATATCCAGCTTGTCCTCTGTACAGCGCCTACCGCCTTTGACCGAACTTACCGATAATAAGCCAGCCAGGCGCTCCCCTTTCATTAAAGGCCAGTGGATAAAATTCTCCAAGAACTCTCCCTGGTATACCGGGTCTTCATTGCCGGGAATATTGCGCACCTTACCTTCGCCTGTTTTTTTGAAATGCCAGATGGAGTCCTGGAGAACAGGAAAATCACTCACTTCGATGAGCGCGGATTCGATTTTCTCCGGGTACCCGAAAGACCCGACTAACGTTAGCCGACTGCCTTCGGAATTGGCCTCATAAATTGTTACCCGGTCAAACCCATCCTGGCGTTCATGCAAAGCCCGGGAGATGTGATACAGCCGCTCCTTGAGGGGCATGATTTTTAGACGTTCGCTGACGGTCAGGTCTTGCGATGATTCCAGCACGGCAATGGGTTTTTTGTCTTCCAGGAGAATGGGAATCCCATCTTCATCCAGCATGGGCTGGGTCCAGGAGTAGACCCATTGTATTTTATGAGCATCCCGGTCCACGGGATGTAGATAAAACCGTTCATGATTTTTCCCATCCTGAAAGGTCTCATGGACAATGCATCCCCTGCAAGGTGGGGGGGCGACGGTTTTACGAAATGCCCCTGAACAGGCGCTGCGGGGCAGTTCCTTAAGATTTTGAAACCGCTTGTTGGCCGCATTCATGTACCATACTTTGTAGCCCCGGTCGATCAACGCCACCATAATATCTAATTGAGTTAAGAGAGACGGCGCATTTCTTTGGGCGTCATAAAATTTGCCGATGCGTTCACTTAGCTGGCTAAGCTGACGGATCTCGGCCGCAAAATCTTTCACCTTTATGGCCGCGGCCTCGTCCCCACCGCGGTGCATATAGCGGTAGGCGCCGGCTTCATAGGCCCTGGCCCGACTGAATTCGATGGTTTCCGGGTTATCCGACGGCATATTGGTAAAGATGATAGGGAAAATATCCCTTTCATACGAGCATATCCGGCGCGTGGTTTCAATGCCGTCGATACGCCCGGGTTCCAACTGCTGATCGATCACTGCCACATCGAAAAAATCTGGCCGGGTTTGTACCAGGGTTTCGGCTTCTTCCCCGGACGCCGCTTCAAATATCTTTTCTTTCGGCAACCCGCTTTTGATTAGACCTTCGATGAGTTCTTTGCGCTTGTGCTCCTGGTCGTCCACCAAGAGAATACACATGTCTTTGCTTTTCATTTAGTTATACCTCCGGCAACGGAAAGATGATAAGAAGTTGAGAAGAGAAGAAGAGAAGAAAAAGACCCTGTGTAAATCTGTGTAATCTGGGGGCCAATCTTTTTATTTTCTCTTCTCATCTTCTTCTCTTCTTCTCTTCTATATTTTCCTGAAGTGGGAGTAATATTTCAAAAGTAGTACCGCAAAAAAGGATACTTTTTAATACCCGGATTTTACCCCCGGCCTGGTCCAGGATATTTCGACAGATATCCAGTCCCATGCCGCAGCCGTCCTCTTTGGTGGTATAACCCTTTTCAAATACTTTTTCAAAATCCCGCGTATGAATGCCGGGACCGGAATCATGAATGAGTACCCGGAGAAAATCCTTCCCCTCTCCAGTATTAACCGCCGCACATTCCACCAGGATATACCCTTTTTCCCTGGCAAAGGAAAAACGTTTGATTTGCTGAGCGGCATTCAAAAACAGGTTATACATGACCTGCTCAAAGGGCGTCTGTTTTATTTTTACTATTCCCGGTATCCCGGTACTTTCTCCCACCGGATTTACAATGATTTCCGTATTTAACGCATCGGTTTCAACTTTAATAATCCCGGAAACTTTTTGCAGGATTTCCAGGACATCGACTTCGGTTTCTTTCTCATGCTGGCTGCGGGACATGCGGCGAAAAGTTTTTACGATTTCTTTGGCCCGCTGCAATTCACCCCCGAGATGTTCCAGGTATTTCCTGATTTTTATTTTATCGTCCGTACCGATGACGTTATTGGCATCGATAATTTCAAAAATAACAGGGAGTCCGAATTCACGATTCAAGGCATTGACCAGGTCGTGGGCCATACTGCCGTAAGTTTTGCCGGCCAGGTAAAAAGGATTCTCGGTGCGGATGGTTTCCTCCAATTGCTGGATTTCAAGGGCCTGGGCTATTCGGTCTGCCGTGGATTTCACCATGTACCTGTCCATATCATTGAAATGATTCTCATTGCCGTGAAAGGCAAAAAGGCCATACTCCAGTTCCCGTGTAACCGGGATACGATAAGCAATGCAGGACTCGTACCGCAGGGCGGTGACCAGCCAGCGATGTTTCGAATACCTGGGGGTGTTGGTAATTTTACTTTCAAAGATGATTTCATTCTCGATGGCTACATCTTTTACCGGGCTGTAGCGAAGCTTTTCCAGGTATTCGTCAATGCGGTCCTTCATGATACCGGAATAAGCCTCAAGGCTTATATCATAACTCAACGGATGGATACTGAAAAGGGCGACCTCTTCGGCCTCGATTTCATTTTTGAGATCGGAGACCAGGTCATACAGGGACCGGGTTTTAGGTGTAATCGGCAGGGGGGGTTCTTCTTCCCGCGGGGCCAGGTTGAAAAAATCGCTTATCTTCTTAGGTTTTTCCACCAATGCCCGGCTGATGGCATAACTCAATTCTTCAATTCCGAAAGGTTTATACAGGAATCCGGCGACCGGGAGGTTTCCTCCCGCGGATGAAATTTTACCCATATCCACCGGGTCCCCGGTGGTCATAATAATACGGCAGCGGATTTGGACCCGGGCAATGGCTTTCGCCGCCTGGAAACCTACATAATCGTGGTTCAAGGCCAGGTTAATATCTACCACGGCAATATCCACATCCGGGCATTCCGGGCCTTCCAGGAAACTGTTCACTTCATCCCTGGACCCAGCCCGGGTGGTCTCGATACCACAGCTCTCAAGGTAATCCCCCATCTCCTTTAAGAATAATTCATCGTCATCCACCACCAATATATGCTGAATCCCGGGGGGCATACGGGTTATCCACTCCTGGTTTTCCGTGGGTCCGGCTTTTTTCGCCCCGGCCCCGACGACAGGGCCTTTTTGAAGAATAGGAAGAAACCCAGGGATATAGGTGAGGTATTTTATATATTCGGCGGGATCCAGTTTTACCAGCCGGTGTTGGAAATCGATTTCACTTTTTTTTATACATCCGGCAATGACATCGCCGGCGGAAATGGTTTTAAAGTGCTTCCAGGTGCGAGGAAAAGAGACGTTGCGATATATGTCGGCCAGGTCCACAAAGCCCCTGATGCCGGATTCGATTACGCCATAGGCGTGATTTCCCGTTACGGAATGGACTTCCATTTCTTTTGCTTCATTGTCCGGCCAGGAATCGACTTTATTCCATGGGTCATTGCTAAAGCGGATGTGGCTGACCAGTTGATGTTTTCCGCCCAGTTCTCTGCCGTAGACTACCACCTCCAGTTCCTGGCCTTCGGTGCACAAATTTTGATCGGAAAGTTTCCGGGAAGGATTGAACCGGGTAGAAAGCTCCTGCCCCGGGAGCCATGCTTTCGCCTGGTTCTCAAGGAGGACTATCGCTCCCCCGGCTTTAATCTCCACTATCTTTGCTTTCGCCATCCGTTTCCTCTCCAGGTAAATGCTTTAAAGATTTATTTATAACTCAATGATTATTAAAAGTCAACCCTATTTTATTGTCCCCCGGAAATTTTACCGCAAAGTTACAGGAAGAACCCCCTGGTGGAATTTGGGATTCAGGCAGGAATGGTAATAATAAATTCGGCATATTCCCCTTCTTTGCTATTAAAATCAATGACGCCTTTATGCTCCTGCGTAATTATATCATAAGCAATCGAAAGCCCCAGGCCCGTACCTGTACCGGCGGGTTTAGTGGTGAAAAAAGGAGTGAATAGTTTATTCCTGTTTCCCCCCGGTATTCCATTACCGTTATCCCGGACACAGATTTCGATGTTTTTCCCCAGGTTCCTGCTTTTGATGGAGACCAATGGAGAAAACTCCGGGGCAGCCTTTTTTCGCTTTTCATTGACTGCAAAACAGGCATTATTGACTATATTTAAAAAAGCCCGGCTGAATTCCTGGGGTACGATTTTTATTTTTCCAATGGTAGGATCCAGGTCGGATTCAATCCTTACGTCAAAGGATCGATCCAGGGCGCGCATACTGTGATAGGCAAAACTAATATTTTCTTTCAGCAGGAGATTTAAATCCACCGGCTGGAATTCTCCTTTTTCCCCCCGGGAATAAAGGAGCATACTCTTCACTATGCCGTCGATTCGATTCCCGTGCTCTTTAATTTTTTGTAGGTTTTGTTCCATGATTTGAAGAAGGTCTTCGATGATCTTTATTTTCTCCTGGGTTAAGGCATTTTTCCCTTTCAGGAACTCGTTTTGAAGTTCTTTAACCTGTTCAAGGGAAAGACCGGCAAAGTTGATCATAAGGTTGAGGGGGTTTTTGATATCATGAGCGACTCCAGCGGCCAGTTGTCCTAATGATGCCATCTTTTCCGCTTGAACCAGTTGTTTTTGCAGCATTTTTAATTGTCCCGGGGCACCCGGGTTCCGGGTTAATTTTTTTGTGACCTTTTTAATTTTACCGGGGTCGGCCTTTTTTTTAATCATAACTCCGCACTCCGTCCATTATATCGTAGAGCCAGGATAGTCATATCATCAGTTTGAGGGGCGCCGTCGGTAAATTGGTTGATCGTGGTAAAACGGCTTTCGACAATCTCCTGGAGAGGCATATTATTTGCGCCTTCAAAGAATTTTTTTAATTGGTTTTCATCCGGGTTAAATTGATTTCCTGCCGGGTTTTCCGCATCGGTTAAGCCATCGGTATACCCGATAAGAGTATCTCCGTGTTGAAGTTGGATTTCTTTTACTTCATATTCGCTGTTTTCAAAATAAGCCAGGGAGAGCGATCCCCAGGGTTCTTGGGCAATAGACTCGATTTTCCCATCCCCATGTGCGATAAAGGGTGCGGGATGGCCTGCATATGCATACTTTATGATCCCAGTGGCAATATTAAGGACGCCGTAAAATAATGTCACTGAGAAGTTTTCATTTGCTTGATTTTCCGATATAAGTAGTTTATTCAATTGAAACAAGCATTCCCCCGGGTTAATGAATTGTAAGGCGGAAGATTTCAGGTGAATGCAGGTCCTGGCCATATACAGGGCGGCAGGAATACCTTTTCCGCAGACATCGCCGACGGCAATGGCAACCTGGTTTTCATCCACGAAAAAGAAATCATAAAAATCTCCGCCTATTTTTTTGGCCGGGATCATTTGGGCAAAAATATCAAATTCTTTATGTTCGGGAAAGGGAGGGAATTTGCCCGGCAGCATGGCTTTCTGGATCCTGGCCGCGATTTCCAATTCCCGGTTCATGGCCGCCAATTCATCCCGTGATTTTAATGCTTCCTTGATAATTTCCACCTGCTTTAACGCTTTATTTATAGTTATTTCAAGATCTTTAAAATCAATGGGTTTGGTCAGGAAATCAAAGGCCCCTTCGTTCATGGCTTTGCGAATTTTGTCATTATCCCCGAAGGCTGTTACTACTATTGTTTTGATAGCCGGGTTGTCGGTTTCATTGAGTTTATTAAGAAATGCAAGACCATCCATTTTCGGCATCATGTAATCCAGGATAATAATGTCGATACCTGGATTTATCTTCAAAATCGCCAGTGCTTCAAGACCATTACGGGCAAAGACAAATTCCCACTTTTTCTGTTGGATTTGTTTCTTGAAATTTTGCAGGATGATTGTTTCCCAATCCGGCTCATCGTCAACCACCAGGATTTTATGCGTCATCAGCGCCTCCTTTCCCTAAATGGATTCTCATGCCTTTTTTAAAACGATAGCATAGTATAACATAAATAATTTTTTTTTCAATAACCCTGCCTGGAAAAATCAGGACCACGTCATTCTAAAAAAGTACGAAATCCAAAAACGGCCCACGAATTACACGAATTTCCAGGAATTAAAAACGCCCGTCCACAGATTACACGTAACGGCGATTTACACAGATTGTTTTTCTTCTCTTCTTCTCTTCCTCTCTTCCGCGCTTCCCGTTTTTTCTTCATCATTCATCATTCATCATTCATCATTCTATATAAAAACACCCGTCCACTGATTGCACGTAACGGCGATTATCACAGATTACAGGAGGTTTTTTCTTCTCTTCTTCTCTTCTATCTTTTTCCGCTCTTCCTCTCTTCCCCTTCCATATACAATAATTTGCCTGCCCC
>Ga0315276_10005201_pt1 | contig 11992 bp, 9 predicted proteins | sample YL17G05_0_MG_FD_204542 | JGI IMG/M metagenome (GOLD analysis project Ga0315276, IMG submission 204542) | Sediment microbial communities from Yellowstone Lake, YNP, Wyoming, USA - YL17G05_0 | ecosystem: Environmental > Aquatic > Freshwater > Lake > Sediment | place: USA: Wyoming | collected... | reverse complement strand
AAAATGCGCAGGCTGCGAGGAGTGCGTGGATGTTTGCCCGGTCGAGGTCTTTGAGATGCAGGACGGCAAGTCGGTGCCGGTGAATGCCGAAGAATGCCTCGGGTGCGAAAGCTGCGTGGAAGTTTGTGCGGAAGGCGCGATCACGGTTGAAGAGACCTGATCCGTTGCCCCTTCCTCGCCCCCTGGCCTGATGATGCGATCGGCCAGGGGGTTTTTTATTGTCCTGCCCCTGCCGTTGCGCATGCACCCGATCGGAGCACGGCCCCGCGACATGAAATCCAGGCTGACCGTTTTCATTCCCGTCATCATATAGGAGGGTCTTTTCCAACTGCAAGAAGGGGTTTCGCTCGCCCTCGTCCTGGGAACATATGGCTTGCGAACCGCAACAAGTTGTGGTAGTCATCGCATATATGAAACAATATGTAGTTGATCAGCTCCGGTACGTCGACTACGAAAAGATCAAAGGCTACCTCGATCAAAGGTTCGGGTTGCCGGCCGTGGGCGAGGTGTATTGGGTGCCGATCGACCCCGGGCTCCTGTCGCCGACGCAATCCAGGCATGGGGAGTGCCGGCCATTTTCCGCGGCGGTCGAGCTCCACACCGACAGGCTTTCCATGGAGCTGCTGGTCCGCACCCAGAACCACATCCGCTGCGAGTGCATCGCTTACGCCACGGACGAACAGCGCAACTGGCTCATCCGGCTAGTGGACGACATGCTGGCGCAGCTGGGGATATCCGTTTGAGGTCCGGAGGAATCGGCGCGCGGGGGAGGTTGAAACCGGGTGTTGAATCCATCATCAGCGCCGGTGCGGGGCTGCGAGCCGAACTCGTTTATCAGCCTGATGCGGTCGGCGGCCATCTACGCCTGGGTGATTTTTGCGACTCTGTTCTTTAGCGTCCTCGCCATCGCGACTTCCTTGGTTACCCGCACCGGGAACCCGGTTCACCGGGTGGGCAGGCTGTGGAGCCGTTCGATCCTGGCGGTCAGCGGGATCCAGGTCGCCGTTTCCGGCCTGGAGCGGATCGACCCGGCCCGGCCCTATATTTTCATGTCCAACCACCAGAGCAACTTCGACATCCCGGTCCTGCTCGGGCATCTGCCGGTCCAGTTTCGCTGGCTGGCCAAGGCGGAGCTTTTCAACATACCGGTTTTCGGACGGGCCATGCGCGGGGCTGGCTACATCAGCATCGACCGCGCGGACCGCGAATCCGCCTTCAAGAGTCTGGGGGAAGCGGCCGAGACGATCCGCAAGGGGGTCGCGATCATGATATTCCCGGAAGGCACCCGTAGCCTGGACGGCACGCTGAAGCCCTTCAAGAAGGGCGGTTTCGTGCTGGCGGTGGATGCGGGCGTGCCGATCGTCCCCGTCACGATCCGCGGGACCCATGCCATCATGATGAAACGCACGTGGATCATCCGGCCGCGGGACGTCGCGGTGGACGTCGGGGAGCCCATTGACACTTCGGCCTGCACCCGCGCCACCAAGGAGGCGCTCATGGAACGAGTGCGGGCGGCGATGCGCCGCGGCCTCGGCGAGTGTGGATGAGGAGGGGGCGTCATGATGAGACTCATCCCGCTCGGTGGCCTGGGCGAAATCGGGCTGAACATGATGCTGGTCGAATCCGACGGCTCCCGGATCATCGTGGACGCCGGGCTGATGTTTCCCGAAGATTACATGCTGGGGGTCGATTATGTCATCCCCGACATGTCCTACCTCCGGCCCTACAAAGACGGGGTCCACGGCATCGTGCTGACCCACGCGCATGAGGACCACATCGGCGCGCTGCCGTTTCTGCTGAAGCATGTCGATGCGCCGGTGTTCGGGACCCCCTTCACGCTGGGGCTCGCCCGGCAGAAACTGGAAGAGTTTGGGGTGACGGTTCCGGCCGGCCTGCACACGATCTTCCCCGGCCGGCCGTTGTCGCTGGGGCCCTTTGCGCTCGATTTCATCCGCGTGGGCCACAGCGTGGTCGACGGGGTCGGACTCGCCATCGACACCCCCGAGGGCCTGATTGTGCACACGGGGGATTTCAAGATCAGCCCCGGTGCCGACGGCGGGATGATCACCGATACGGCGCACTTCGCCCGCTGCGGCGACCGGGGGGTGCTCGCCCTGCTGTCCGATTCGACCAACGTCGAGCGCGAGGGCTCCACGGTCCCGGACACGCACATCGGCGAGACGCTCTCCCGGATCGTGGCCGGAAGCCCCGGTCGCATCATTGTGGCGCTGTTTGCTTCCAACATCGCGCGGATTCAGATGATCGCCGACATCGCGCAGGCGGGCGGGCGGAAGGTGATCATCAGTGGCCGCAGCATCGAGGCCAGTGCGGAGATCGCCCGGTCTCTGGGCTACCTGAAGATCCCGCAGGACGCCGATGTGAGCATGGACCGCGTGCACGACTACCCGGACAGCGAGGTTGTCATCATCACCACGGGCAGCCAGGGCGAGCCGATGTCGGCTCTCGCGCGGATGGCCGCCGGCACCCACAAACAGATCCGGATCAAAAAAGGGGACACGGTGGTGCTGTCCTCGAAGTTCATCCCCGGCAACGAGCGGGCGATCGCCAAGATCATCGACAACCTGTTCCGTCTCGGCGCCGAGGTCATCTACGAGAAGATCTCCGACATCCACGTTTCGGGGCATGCCTTCCGCGACGAGCTCCGGCACATGATTGAGCTCACCCGACCGCGCCATTTCATCCCCATCCACGGCGAATATCGGCACCTGGTCCTGCACGGGCGCCTGGCGCGCGAGATGGGGATCGACGAGGAGCGGGTCCTGATTGTCGAAAACGGCCAGGTGATCGAGTTTCAGGACGGGATCGGCCGCCGCGGCGGAAGTGTGCCGACCGGCCGGGTGCTGATCGACGGCAAGGGGGTGGGGGACGTCGGCCGCACCGTGCTCAAGGAGCGCCGCGCTCTCTCCGAGGACGGGGTCGTTGCCGTCACCCTGGCCTTTGACGAGGCCACCGGCATCGTCGTGTACGGGCCCGAAATCGTCTCGCGCGGGTTCGTGTTCGAGACCGAAACCGGGCACCTGCTCCAGGACGCCCACTGTGTCGTGATCGAGGTGGTGGAGGACGTGACGCCGGAAACCCCCGGCCGCATCGACAAGATCCGCGCCCGGATTCAAACCGCGCTCAGACAGTATTTTTTATACACCATCGGCCGCAGACCCGTTATCTTGCCCTTCATCATGGAATTATGAAATGATGCGTCGCGAAATCGTCGGCATATTTCTCTTCTTCTTCGTGATCTTCACCCTGATCAGCCTGCTCTCCTATAGTCCGGCGGACCCGTCCATCCACAGCGCCGGCACCGGCGGCCGGGTCCACAACCTGTTCGGTTTCGTCGGGGCCCACCTGGCGGGGTTTCTGATCGGGCTTTTCGGGTTGGGGGCCTTCTGGATTCCGATCCTGTTCCTCATCATCAGCATGCATTTCTTCGGCAACCACCCGGGTCGCGTGATGCTCTCCACCCTAACCGGCGGCATCCTGCTGATCCTCACCACCGGCAGCCTCCTCGCCGTCCACCAGGACTACTACGTCCTGTTCGACAAGAAGTTTTCCACCGGCGGGATGCTGGGGATCCCCCTCCAGCGCTTCCTGGTCCGGTACACCAACCCCACCGGCGGTCTGATCGTGCTGGCGCTGCTGTGGCTTGTCGGCTTCATCCTGGCCACGGGTTTTTCCCTGCTCACCTTCTTGAAGCGCGGCGGTGGTTGGTTCGGTGCGGCCCATGACCGTCTGACGACGGTCTACCTCAAATCGAAGGAGCGCCGCGTGCGCGCAAAGCGGCTCGCCCAGGCCGAGCCCGAGAAAACCGTGGCCCGCGTGAAGGAGATCAAGATCCAGGCGGCCGCGCCCAAACCGACCAAGGTCGTTCCACCGCCCAAGCAGGAGGTGTTCGATTTCATGCAGGCCGGCAAGAGGTTCCAGTTGCCGCCCTTCAGCCTGCTGGAGGACCCGGAGGCCAAGCCGGCCTCCCTGGACAGCGAGAGCCTGCGGATGCAGTCGAAGCTGCTTGAGAAGAAGCTGGAGGACTTCGGCGTCAACGGCAAGGTGGTGGCAGTCTCCCCCGGGCCCGTGATCACCACGTTCGAATACGAGCCGGCGCCGGGGGTGAAGATCAACAAGGTCGCCAGCCTCTCCGACGACCTGTCGCTGGCTCTGCGCGCCACGAGCATCCGGATCGTGGCCCCGATCCCGGGCAAGGCGGTCATCGGCATCGAGGTGCCGAACGCCGTGCGGGAGGTCGTCCGGTTCAAGGACGTCGTGGCCACCAGCGCCTTCGAGAAGTCCAAGTCCAAGCTCACCATCTGCCTCGGCAGGGACATCGTCGGCAACCCGGTGGTGGCCGAGCTCGACAAGATGCCGCACCTGCTGATTGCGGGTGCCACCGGCAGCGGCAAGAGTGTGGCCTTGAACGCCATGATCTGCAGCCTCCTTTACAAGGCGCGGCCGGAGGAGGTGAAGCTCATCATGGTCGACCCCAAGCGCATCGAACTGTCGAACTACGACGGCATACCGCACCTGATCACACCGGTGGTGACCGACGCCAAGAAGGCCACCAACGCGCTGTACTGGGCGGTGCGGGAAATGGAGCGGCGCTACGAGTTGCTCTCCGAGAAGAAAGCCCGCAACATCAAGCAGTACAACCAGAAGATGGAAACCGAGAAACCGGCCGCCGGCAAGAGCGCCGAGAAACTGCCCTACATCGTGATCATCATCGACGAGCTGGCCGACCTGATGATGCTCGCCTCCCGGGACGTGGAGGTGGCGCTCACCCGGCTGGCCCAGATGGCGCGGGCCTCCGGCATCCATCTGATCCTGGCCACCCAGCGGCCCTCGGTGGATGTGCTCACCGGCATCATCAAAGCCAACTTTCCCACCCGGCTCAGCTTCCAGGTTTCTTCCAAGACCGACTCGCGGACCATCATCGACGCCAACGGCGCCGAAAGCCTGCTCGGCAGCGGCGACATGCTGTTCATGCCGCCCGGCACCGGGAAACTCCAGCGCATCCACGGCGCCTACATCTCCGAGGGCGAGCTCAGCCAGATCATCGAGTTCCTGAAGCGGCAGGAAACGCCCGCCTACGACCAGCGGGTCACCGAGGCCCGGCCGGCGGAAGCCCAGGGGGCCAACGGCGATGACGATTATGACGAGCGCTACGACGACGCCGTCGAGCTCGTCGTGCGCACCCGCCAGGCCTCCATCTCCATGGTCCAGCGCCACCTGCGCATCGGTTACAACCGTGCGGCGCGCATCATCGAGAAGATGGAACGGGAGGGAGTCGTGGGACCCTCGGACGGCGTCAAGCTCCGGGAGGTACTGGTCAGCAGCTTTGAGAGGCAGGATCCGGCATCCAACAAAGCTCGAGGCTCAAAGCTCGAAGCTGGAAGCAAAGACAGCTGATATTTGTTTTCCGTTCAAGCTTCGAGCTCTTCAAGGGTGTTGAAAAACAAGCATCAGGCCGTCAGCCCAGGCGTGCGGCGTTTTGGAAAGCGCAGCATATTCATCAATATGTGAGCATTTACAAAAGCCGCACAACGCTGGATCACGGCCTCAGGCGCGGTTTTTCTACCCCCTTGCTATTATGCCACTGAATATAGATCTCATGCGGCGCACCAAAGGCTTCCTGACGGAAGCAGAGGGTGATCACCTCTATCACGTGACACTCGCTGCGGCGCGCCTGGGGCCGTGCCTCGAGATCGGCAGCTACTGCGGCAAGTCGACGGTTTGTCTCGGCACGGCCTGCCGGGAGGCCGGGCAGGTTCTTTTCTCGGTCGATCACCATCAGGGCTCCGAGGAGCAGCAGCCCGGGCAGGAGTACTTCGACCCGGAGCTCTTCGATCCCGTTGCGGGCCGTATCGACACCTTTCGATGCTTCCGCAATACCATGGTCCGAGCGGGACTCGAGGACACGGTGGTTCCCGTCGCCTGCAGGTCGGCTCTCGCCGCGCGGGCCTGGGCTTCACCGCTCGCCCTGGTCTTCATCGACGGCGGCCACGCCTATGACACGGTGCTCACTGATTACCGCAGCTGGTCACCGCACGTGATGCCCGGTGGCTTTCTTATTTTCCACGACATCTTCCCGGACCCCGCGCAGGGCGGCCAGGCGCCGTACGAGGTCTGCCGCTTGGCCCTCGGCACGGGCCTGTTCGAGGGGCACTCTTTTGTGAGCTCCCTCGGGGTTCTCCAACGGGTCCGTTGACACCCTGCGAGCTTGTCCAACATTTTTCCGCAGATAAACCACCAGACTCTTCCCGAGCACCGGATTGAGCAGCTGTTCCAGAAAGCGTGTCAGTCGTGGCTTGCGCAGGATGTCCCAGGTGAGAAAGCGGTGGTAGAGCCGGACGGGCCAGACATTTTCCCGTTTCAAACCGATCAGGCATTTCAGCCACCAGAACGGAGTGTGCAGGCTATGGGCGTAGTGAACGCACCCGGCCGTGAGGCCGCCGTGTTCGAGGAGGACCACCAGTTCCGTCTTGCGGAATATCCGGACATGCCCGCCCTCGGCGGTGGCATACCCCCGCGAGAGCGCCCAACAGATGCGCTCGGGCCAGCGGCGCGGCACGCTGACGACGAGATGGCCGCCCGGTTTCAGGACGCGGGCGGCTTCGGCGACGGCCTGCCCGGGGTCGGGCATGTGTTCGAGCACCTCTGAGCAGACGACGAGATCGAACCGGCCGGCGCCAAACGGCAGATGCAGCCCGTCGGCCTGGCATACCCCCCACTGCCCGCCACCGTGCTCGCCCAGGCGGTCGTGAAGTTCGAGCCGGCCCTTCGCCGCCACCAGTTCCAGGAAGGCCAGGTCCACGCCGACCACCCTCGCCCGGGGCAGCCGATAGGCGGCGGTGGCGTGACGGCCGCTGCCGCAGCCGATGTCCAGGACCCGGCCGCCGGGCGTGAGGTCAAGACGGCCGAAGTCGACGGTGACCACCGACGGCCTCCCGATACACGGACACGGTTTGCTCGGCCGCCCGGCGCCAGGTGAAATGCCGGCGTACCCGTTGGAACCCGGCCTGGCCCAGTTCCCGCGCGCTGCTCGGGTTGTCCAGCAGCTCGCGGATCGCACGCGCCAGGGCGGGAGGGTCGGCCGGCGGGACCAGCCGGCCCGCATCTCCCACTACTTCGGGCAGGGCGCCGCCGGTGGTGCTCACCACCGGGACGGCACAGGCCATCGCCTCTCCGGCCGGCAACCCGAACCCCTCGTAGACCGAGGGGATCACCGCCAGGCTGGCCCGCGCGTATTGCCGTACGAATTCCGCGGCGTCGATCCGGCCGGTGAACTCGATGCACCGGCCGATGCCGAGCGCGCGCACAAGCGAGTCCACCGCGCCATCTTCGCGCGGGGTGCCGATCACCACCAGCCGGATGTGGTTTCGGCTGCGCAGGAGGTGGGCCACGGCGTGCAGGAGGTGTGTCAGGCCCTTGAGGGGCATGTCGGCGCTGTTGGTGACGATGATGCGGCCGGGCTCCCGGTCGATGCCCGGGACCGGCTGGAACAGATCCGTGTCGATCCCGTTCGGCACCACGCGCAGTCGTCCGGCCGGGATACCGAATTCCCGGCGAATATCCCTGCGGGAGCACTCGGATACGGTGATGATCAGGGCGAGCGCGCGCGCCACCCGTTTCTGCATGCCGATGAACGAGTACCAGCGCCGCTGCTTGAGTTTTTTCCAGAAGGTGGTTTCGGCGCGCACGGCCACGCGGCGGTCGATGGTAACGGGGTGGTGGATCGTGGCGAGGGTCGGCATCCGGCGGCTGAGGGCCCACACCCCGTAGGAGAGGCTCTGGTTGTCGTGCAGGACGTCAAAGCCCCCCGCCCGATGCTTCAGGAACCGGAGCGCACGCAGGCCGAACGTGAAGGGTTCAGGAAAGCCCATGGTGCAGACCCCCACCCATTCCATGAAATTGACCGGGTCGGCGAGCTCGCGCAGGGTGGGCATGCGGAAGGGGTCAGCCGGGTCGTACAGGTCGAGGCCGTGGAGCGGGATGTGGCGGATGCCTTCGTCCAGCCCGGGGTTCGGCGGCCCGGCGACCACGGTGACGGCGTGACCGAGATCCCGCAGCGCCCGGCTCAGGTTCTTCACGTACACCCCCTGGCCGCCGCAGTGCGGGTTGCTGCGGTAGCTCAACATGCAGATTCTTAGCGGGGTGCTGTCGTCGGATGCGCAACGATTCACGGTCCAAGCTCGCTTTCACCATCAACCAAAACCGTTTTTCTGTGAAGCCGTCATCTTTAACGGGCTTTGGCGAGCAGCGTCAAGTGTTTTTTGCGAAAGGTAACTACTCAGGTGTTTAGGCTGAAGACTGAAGGGCAATAATGATCATCCATGCCACCATCACCTGCCAACGGATCCAAACGATTTTGGCTTTGTGTGATTGCACGTGTCTTTTCCTTCAGTCTATCTGCCTGAGGAGTTACTCCGAAAGAAGGAAAAAACAGACCGGCCAGCCACGGCGATGATCTGAGGGGAGCCGGTCGGCGGGGGCGACTGCGGCCTCCCCGGGGGGCATCATCCGGAGCTAACAGGGTGTTAAAAAACAAGCATCAGGCCGTCAGCCAAGGCGTGAGGCGCGGTTTTTCAACACCCTGTTAAAGTTTTTTTTGAGGATGGCCGATACCATTCATGATGGAACCGGCCAGGGCACACATGCGGGTTCCATTCCAATTCTACGGGGGGTATTGCTTTTGTGAACTCCAGCTCCGATGAGACCGGTCATGCGATCAGCAACCGATTCCGGCAGGTGTCCGTTGCCGGTGATGCGGATTTCTTGGCGATCTCGCCGCGCCAGCTTCCAGGCAGCTCGGGTCTTGTAGCGGCATGAACACAGCGAAACGCGAAACACTTCTGGTCGTCGACGACGAGGAAAGCATCCTGAACGTCGTCAGCGAGTATTTCCGCCGCCGGGGCTATCGGGTCCTCACCGCGGGAAACGGCGCCCAAGCCCTCGTGATCCTCGGCCAGGATAAGGTCGATTGCTGTTTCACCGACCTCAACATGCCCCAGATGAACGGGCTCGAGCTCGCCGAACGCATCCACCTAACGGACAACACGCTGCCCGTCATCGTGATGACGGGTTACCCTTCGTTGGAAAACTCCATCCGCACCCTGAAAAACGGCGTCGTGGACTTCCTGATCAAACCCGTCGATCTCAAGCAGATGGAGTTGAGCTTCCAGCGGGCGCTGCGCCAGCGGGCCATGTTCGTGGAAAACCTTCTGCTGAAGCAGGAGGTCCAGGGCAAGGAGCGTCTGGAGACGGTCAACCGCGAGCTGCTGGCCAAGATCGAGGAGCTCGACACCCTGAACCGGATCATGAGAAGCTTTGCGGCCACGGGCTCCACCAGTCACGTCTTCCAGCGGGTCGTCGACACCGCCGTCGACGTGGTGAAGGCCGAGCACTCCCGGTTCTTCGTGATCGACCCGTCCGCCGGCGGGCCCCACCAGCTGGCCGCGGCCGGCTGCCAACCGGAGAGCGCCCGACTATCGGCGTCGGCCGACGCGGGCGCCGGGGAGGCCGGTGCCCTGCGCGAGCTCGTCATGAGCGTTTACGCGGACGGCATCCCGCTCCTGGTGGCCGGTACCGACGGCGCGAGCGGCCTGCCCCCGGATGTGCGCTCCCTGATGGCCGTCCCCGTGAAGATCCGCGACAAGGTGTTCGGCGTGCTGACGGCGGTGACGACGAACGGCGGGCCGGCGTTCACTGAGAAGGACCTCTTCTATCTGTCTTTCACCACGCAAAGAGCGGCCAGTGCCATCGAGACACTGGCCGTCTACGAAAACATCTACGAGAACCTGTTCGCCACTCTCTACGGGTTCGTGAATGCGCTCGAAGCCCGGGACCTCTACACGCGGCAGCATTCCACGCGGGTCACCGAGATCGCTCTCGTCCTCGGCCGGGCGCTGGGGTGCTCGTCGGAGGAGCTGAACGTGCTGCATTTTGCCGGGCCGCTGCACGACATCGGCAAGATCGGCATCCGCGACGACATCCTCCTCAAACCCGGCCGGCTGTCCGCCGAAGAGTTCGAAAAAATAAAGGAGCACCCGGTCATCGGTGCGAACATCCTCAGCCAGCTCGGCCTGTGGGAGCGCGAGCGGCGGATCATCCGCGGCCACCACGAGCGCTACGACGGGAACGGCTACCCCGACGGGCTGCGGCAGGAGGAAATACCGTTTCTGGCCCGCATCCTTTCGGTGGCCGATGCCTACGACGCCATGGCATCCGACCGGGCCTACCGCAAGCGGATGGAACAAGACCTGATTCTCAACATCATCGAAGGCGGTGCCGGCACCCAGTTCGACCCGCAGGTCGTGGAGGTCTTCCGGACGCTGCACCGGGACCATCAGATCGCGCCCCCGGCGCCGGTCGCCTGACCGCCGGCGGCCCGGCACATTACCCCCCTCCCAACCCGGACCAGCTGGAACCAAATTCTAAATTCGAAGCACGAAATTCGAAACAAATTCAAACCAAGAAGTTTTTGGCAATCCGACTCGACCGATACTAAAGTTTCAAGCACCGGTATCGGCTTAACGTTTCAAGGACGAGTTGAAGCGCACATTCCAATGTCTCTGGGAGTGTGCATTCCAGTTGAAATCACCGATTCTGCTTTTCTAACACCTCCCACCAAGCCAATTGACTTGTTTCCAGCTACTTGATATCATTATCCGATTCGTTAACTATTGCGAATCTTCCTAATCCCCTTCCAGTTTTAATTTTTTCCGATCGATTTGGCTTTTGGGAGGTCTGCGTGACACTCCAGTTCCAGCCATATCCGCCAAGATCACTTCTTGCGAATAGTAGTCGAGTAAATGGAGGAGTCGATTATGGCGATTTTTGACTACCATTCGACGTGTCACCAAAGCGTCAAATTTGTGATACAGCGTCTGAACGGTGGAGGAACTGCTGTGCCATAAGGACGTCAAAACAACGATGGTTTGCTCGCATGTGTTGAACCGGGGCGGCAAGGGCGTCAAAAGCCCCGGGGACGATTTTTAAGGGAAACAGCCAGGTGTGGCTGAGTTCAATCGTTCGGTGTAAGAAGGATTAGCCATGAATAAAAGACCGCCAGCGTGGTTGTGGGCAACAATAACGGGTGCAGGTGTACTCGGCCTCGGATTGGTGGACTGGCTGACGGGATACGAACTGAATTTCTTCGTGTTCTACTTTCTGCCTGTATCAGTTGGCGCATGGTTTCTTGGGTTAGGGGCCTCAGTAACTTTGGCTGTGTTTAGTGCCTTAGTGTGGTTCGGAGCAGACGTCCTATCAGGGCACGTATACTCCTCTCACGCTTATGCAGTCTGGAACACTTCAGCCCGTCTCGTTTCTTTCCTCGCGATAGGCTGGTCTGTGTCCAAAATGCGGTACGCGCTTGATCGTGAACAAAACACCGCAGAGAATCTGCGTCGGGCGCTTTCCGAGATCAAGGTTCTCGAAGCCTTTCTCCCCATCTGCGCTCAATGCAAGAAGATCCGCAATCAGCAGGGCGCATGGCAACAATTGGAAGTCTACATCGGCCAGCATTCAAACACTCAGTTCTCGCACGGCTATTGTCCAGAGTGCGAAAAGAAGGCGATGGAAGAGGCAGGTCTGATAGATAAGAAGACAGAATCATGAGGTGGAGCTTCCGGTTGACCCGCAGCGGGCCAACCGAAGCTCACCTCTAACATTGTCACACGCAATCTATCACAAAAAATTAATCGTCCTGAAATGGCGATACTGATAGTGAAACACTATTGCTCAATGCCTTTCTTGTGGATTGATGACGCAATAGGACTCAGTGGGTCAGTGGGGGACGGGTATCCATATATTACTTAAGGCTGTCACCCTGCCGGAAATCAATATGTCAACACCCGTCCCGAGAGCGCCGGCACGATAAGATGAAAGGGGTAATCATGCACTACCTCCTGTTCTATGATGTGGTTCCCGACTATCTGGAACGCAGAGCCAAATTCCGGAAAGAGCACTTGGATCTGTGTTGGGAGGC
>Ga0315276_10005200_pt1 | contig 11993 bp, 10 predicted proteins | sample YL17G05_0_MG_FD_204542 | JGI IMG/M metagenome (GOLD analysis project Ga0315276, IMG submission 204542) | Sediment microbial communities from Yellowstone Lake, YNP, Wyoming, USA - YL17G05_0 | ecosystem: Environmental > Aquatic > Freshwater > Lake > Sediment | place: USA: Wyoming | collected... | reverse complement strand
ACTGATGGACATCAAAAGTTTAAGTGATTGGGTGACTTATGTTCTCATGCCTCTAGCCATAGCGGCCAATTTGTATTCAGCCTATTGGAGCAATAGAAGTCGGAAAAGATTTGAAGTCATGATGAGGCAAATTAATTATCAAGAGCATAAGAGTCGTCATATATTCAATGGAAAGATAGAGGTCAAACAGATGGATGATAGTATGCAGAGCATCAGTATCAGCCTATAGGACTTGGATTTGTCGCCAGTCCTCAAATTTACAGTTAGAACCTCCAAATCATCAGCCACTAAGAAAACCGCTATGGGCATTGTGGTTATCGCGTTGGCACACACTGCCAACGTCATTCAAAGTTAACCATAACTTTTATTGACCCTTTGGGTTACTTAGGCATAGCTTGGCTACGGCATTGACCGTTCGTTCGTAGGTTTTCTTGGCAGTAGACGGAAAATGAAGGTTCCTGTGCGCGGTCATTGTTGCACCGTGTATGGCCACCGTAATAGAATCATCACGGATAAACAGCACTTCTTTTTCGCCATCAACACGCTTTGTGACGTCTACGTAGGTGTCGTTTTGTTCGTCCCAACAAACCGCGTGGCTTTCCATCTCCAAATAGTGGCTGTCCCAAACTATCCAACCAACGATGGGCGTTAGCTTGTGCTCGGCAGCGTAAGCGTTGACGTTGACGAAGCACTGCCTCGCAGGCATGTGGCAGTTGTCGTCTGGCAGCAGCATGGGCTCGTAGGGCGACACACCGGCAAACCAGTCTAGCTTTTCTTGTTCACTCCTCGGTCTTACTGGTGGCAATAGGTCAGTCACTCTGAAGCCGTCAATCATAAGTTCGCTGAGAAATTTGGACGCGTCGTGCTTAGCCGGTAACTTTTTCTTCTTTTTCTTGCTCACATCAGCTCCTGATTAACGCACATCAGCCATTCTGAGTTTTAGAAACGACGACACCTCCTTTTTGTTTACCGGAAACGAGTGCTTGCCGTCCAGGCGTTTGATAACTAACCCTTCGATTTGATCAGCAAAAGTTGGTGGCAGGTTGTGGTCTTGCAAAAACTGGTATATCAGCTTTGACTTACCTTGCAGCATGTTGGCAAACTCTTTGTGGAAGTTCCAGCAGACTGGCGGTGTCCAAACGGTCGGGTGCAGAGCTGGCACCAATGAGTCAAGAAGGTCACGTCTTTCCTTCCACGGCAACCGCACCTTTTCGCCTTTCCACACCAGCACGTCAAACAGCCACAGCCTAGAGCCGCCCAACTCTTTCCGGTAGAACTGGCCGCCATCCAAAACAGAGCAAGGTGGCATGCCCATCTGCTCTACCTCGCGCAACACCTCGCCCACGATGCCGCTGTTTGCCTTCGGTCCCCGGTAAGAGAAGAAGGTAGCCTTGCCCTTAGCATCGGTGGTTATAAAACCGCGATGCTCGTTAAGCTTAAGCTCCGCTGACCATTCGCCAGAGCTTTGGACTTCCAGGACATAGCCTTGTCCACCACGCCATGGCAGCGCGATTGGCTTTTCGATGCTGAAGGTTGGGAACCCTCCGGTGTATTTTGGCATGCTACACCCTCCTTTGGTTACTTTTCGGCGCTGAATGTCTATGACTTTAGTCCGCATGGTACCTCTTTCCGAGCAGCTTGGAGGCCCTGTTTTATGGCTCGGGCAGGTATGCCAGTAAAATGTATAAAGTTTTGACATTTCTTACCCGACGTAAGAAGGTCGGCTGTGGCTAAAGTCTCAGCACTCCAACACCGAAAAGAACCCTTAAGATGGTTTTTTTTAACAAGAGGTGCCAGATGGACAAGATACTAGACAAAATCAGAAAGCTGCTGAGCCTAGCCGACTCCGACAACGAGAACGAAGCCAAACTGGCTATGGAACGCGCTAACGAGTTGTTGCTGCGTCACAACCTGTCCTTGTCTGACGTGAACACTAGCACCAACACCGTGACCGAAGGCTTTGCCGATGACGAGGAACGGTTTTTTGCCCAAGTCGAGGACAAGTTTGTCCTGACCATTATCAGCAGGTTCTTCTTCGTGAAGCCAGTACAGGTGCGCAGATACGACAGCGTTAACAGCGCTGGGCAACGCGTCTACAAGGTGCGGCTTCAGTTCATCGGAGAGCCACTGAACATCGAGGTGGCTCGCTTTACCTACTGGTACTTGGTCGTTAGCTTCAAACGTCTGTGGCTGTCGTACAAGGCCGAGAATAGCGCCAGCGAAAAGCATCGCCAAGCTTATTACTTGGGACTGATGAACGGTATCGTAGAAAAGCTGACCAAGCAGCGGCAAGCCGTGCAAACAGAGACTGGCCTAGTCTGGACTGGTGACCGCCAAATCGAGGAGTACCTGTCTGGTACTGCCTTGAAGAAAAGCAAAAGCAACGCCAAAATCGCCTATAACGGCCATGCAGAAGAATCTGGACGCCAAGCCGGTAAAGACTTGGAGATCCTGAAAGGTCTCAAGGCTAAACACGAGTCAACAGCGTCTGGCAAAATGCTCGGAGCCAAGTCATAATAAGTAGCCACCTAACAGGAGGTATATCATGTATTACCTAATCCAAACCGATTGTATCAGCGGGAAAGTTACGAAAGAAGATTTTTCAGACAAATATGTGGCCATAGAAACTGCTCAAGCAATGAACACTAAACAAGCGTTTGTCATACTTGTTATTGATTCCACTACCGGCAATGTGCTGTTTCAATACTATGGAACGGTGTCTAATCACCTTCACAGAGAAGATATCAAGTCCAGGCTCAGCATCATGGAGAGTTTATGAGTGAGAAGAAAAAGAGATCGGCCCACAAGCTGTTCTCTCGTTACAAGACCTACGAGGGCGAGCCTGGAAGCCCAGAGCAGTGGGCCAGCCAAGGCCAGGCGCTGCTGGTCAGCTTCTCGGCTCCCAACGCCCTGTCGTTACTTGGTCTTTCGCAGGTCCCAACAACAGTCGACGAGCTGAAAGCGGCTCGTCGTCGCGTGATGATGGCGGCTCACCCAGACTTGGGTGGCGATGCCGCCGAGGCTGTTCGCATAAACGAGGCCTATTTGGCCATGGAGCGGCTGATGAGCCTAGCGCAAAGACCGGCAAGATCTGCGAAAGAGCCGGTCGGGCTAGTCGTGCCGCCACGTTGCACAGCCGCGCTGCCAAGTAACCTTGACGACCCGCAGTGGGCTTATGAGCTAAAGGTTGACGGCGAAAGGTTCGTCTTTTACATCGGCTTCGACCCGTACGGTCGCAACCTCCTGCCCAATACCTTGCTGTCTAGGCACAAGTCAACTGGCGACGGTTGTTACGTGGACCGCTCAGGCAACGCACAGCACCTTACCAACCGCTCTTATCCAGGATTGGACAAGACCGTGTTAGATACCGAAATCTTTCTTCGTAGCCTTGTTGTCACGCAGTCAATAATGGGCTCGTCCGAGGTGGAAGCGTCAGACAAGCAACGGCAAATAGGCAACGTTGACTGCTTGGTGTTCGATATTTCCTTCTATCGTGGCGAAGATGTTAGGCAGAAGCCGTACGAAGAGAGGCGAGTCCTACTTTTGTCAGTAGTAGCCGCAATGAGCAATCCGCATGTGAAGGCGATGCCAAGATACTCGGAAGGTAACGCGCAGGAGTTGTTCGACAGGCTTACCAGCGCTGGCGAAGAAGGTCTTATAGCCAAACGCAAAGACGGTAGCTACGGCCAGCATTGGGCAAAAATGAAGAAGGCTTGCAGCGTTAGCTGCGTTATAACAGGCTATCGACCAGGACAAAAGGCCTTGGCTGGTATGGTGGGCTCCCTAGCGTTGTCTGTCTATAAGGACGGAGTGCTTACCGAAGTTGGCTTTGCTTCTGGGATGACCAATAAGCAAAGAGAAGATATGACCGCCAATTTCTCTTCGTATCTTGGCCGGGTGGTTGACGTATTTTGCATGGAGCTTACGGCTGACGGCAGGCTACGCAGTCCGACCTACCACTGCATGAGGCAGGACGTCAATGCTGATGAGTGCACGATGGCCAAGCTGCAAGATGACCTAACAAAGGTGTTTAGTAGTCGAAGCAAAGGGAAAGGTTGAGGCGGGCAGCGAGCCCGCCTCACGACCCAGGGTCAGATAGGCGTGTACTGATTCGACATTGCCGCCGATGATGTGTCTACAACGGCAATTCCCAAGGCTGAGTGACCTTGGTACGCCATAAAGTAGCCTATTACCACCAGCTTACCACCAACCAGTAGACACCCTGATGGCATGTTCTGTTGCTGTATGTCGTGGAAAGCCACGGCACCAGGAAGGAAAGTCCCATCGAGGGCACCTGTGGAGTTGTTCAACTTAGCAATGCCGATCCTTGAGGAGCCGTTGAACGATACAAAAATACCTGCTACGTACATATCACTACCCGACAGGGCTATCCCGGTCACCGTGTTATCGAAGCCGGTCCCGGCAGTAACAAAGGTCCCGTCAAGTGCCGACGAAGTAGCGTTAATCTTGGCCACATAAGTCCGTGCGGTGCCGTCGTAGGTGGTAAAGTAGCCACATGCGTAAAGGGCACTGCTGAAGATGGTCAGCTGCGTCGGAGGGCCATTAAACCCAGTGGTCGCGGCAAAGGTCGCATCCAAGGCTCCGGTTGCCTTATCTAACTTACAGACATAGCCCCTAGCCGACCCAGCGACGTTAGTGAACGAACCACCAACGTATAGTCCAGAAGAGTCGACAGCAAAGCAGTAGATTTGGTCGTCTGCCCCAGCGTCAAAAGAGGGCGTGGTCCATCCTCCCACCGCTGCTCCTGTGGTTAGGTTCAACGCTCTTAGCGGGTTAACCCCATAGCCGCCTACATAAAGAGTAGTTCCATCAGTAATCAATGCTTGGACAGCTGCGGACCCTGACATCGAGTACGAGAATGGAGCGACACGGGCAAACCCATAATCTATGTTCCCTGTGGTCAGACTCACCTTCCACACAGTCGAAGAGTTTACCGACAGGGCCTCCGAGGCCAGGACCTGCGGTACGCATTCGCCACCTCCTACGTACAAAGATACTCCATCAGACGTAAGAACCTGTGGAGAGTTGGCGTCTACCGTAGAAGCATTAACGAAGGAACACTGAAAGGTTCGGTCTAGTTCTCCTGTTGCCATCTTAATCTTAAGTATTTTTGTGCCTACCGGTTGGTAAACTACGTCTTTCGTACGATTGAAGGCGAATCCATACCCCACCCCACCTATCAGCACCGAGCCATCAGCCATAGCAGCTGCCGACAGTGGGTAGGTGGTAGAAAAGTCTGCTTGGTACCCAGATAGCTCCGCCCCGGTAGTCCAATCGAGGGCTCTTATCGAGGTATTCCTACTATAGAAGTTAAAGTTGTTACAGGCATGAGTAATCCAGAAGTCATTAAAGCCACCGTTGTCAGCAGAACCAATTCTAACTATGGAGTAAATCGGTTGGTTTTGACCAATACTTGTGGCATTGAAAGCCGTGTTAAGAGCGGCTGTGCCTGCATTTAATGATACTATGTGAGCCCTAGCGGTGCCGCCATAGGTGGTGAAATTACCAGCCACTATTAGATTTGACCCAGTAACATACAATGACGTTACCACTGCACTCCCGCCGGTTACTCCAGAAGCCGAGTTGAACCCAGCAACAACTGCACCAGTGGTTTGGTTAATCTGGGCCACCCCTTGACGAGTAGTGACTCCGTAGGTGGTAAAAGACCCACCACAGTAAAGAGACCCGTTGATGTTTAACACAACGTTGACAGTAGCATTGAACCCAGAAGAGGAGTTAAAGGTGGCGTCTACCACGGCGGTGGAGCCATTAAGTTTTGCTACGCGCTGCCGGGTGGTGGCATTATAGGTGGTAAACAATCCCCCGCACCAGATGTTGGTTCCATCGGAGGTGATACTATTGACGGTTCCATCGAAACCAGAAGCCGAGTTAAAGGTGGCGTCCAAGGCTCCTGTAAGTTTATTAAGCTTCAAAATACGCTGCCTGGTGGTGCCATTATAGGTGGTAAACGACCCTCCCACGTACAGACTATTGCCAACCACTAGGAGCGCTTGTACAGCTGAACCAGAGGAAAATCCTGTGCCGGTGGAAAACCCAGTGTCTAGATCCCCAGTTGGGACGTGAACCCGAACTAGGTTACTAATGGCATTGCCTTTATAGTAGGTTAACACGCCACCGAAATAAGCATAGTTACCGTCTACTGCAATGGCCCTGACTTGGACGCTACCACTGTCTCCATAGAAATGGCCAATAGCAGACGCCTTCGTCGACCCATTAGCGTCCACGCGAATGGCCGCCGAAGTGGGAGATCCTAGATGACCGTAACTATTAGCTAGGTAGTAGAGGTCAGTTCCCACTATGATTCGATCTTGGACTGCTTGCGCGATAGGAGCGCCATCCGTGTAGGTTCCACCAAGACGACTATAAGCTGGCGTCTGAGGAATGACAATGGAGGTGGTAGAAGTTAGGAACGTGATGAGGAAAGTGTGCATGTGACCATACTGAATTGGGAACGTACCGATACGATCAGGCACCGTGTAGCCGCCAGCGAAGGTGCACACATAGTTACCAATTGAGGATACGTACAGAGCCACCGTAATAGTTTTTCCTATGGTGACATTTGTGAACGTGATGTCAATGTTGGCCGAAATAGATTTGTAGAATACCGTTCCCGTGGATACGTCAACATTAGAACTGGCAATAGATATCACGCTTGGGCTGGCTCCGGCCAGACCAGTAGTACCCTGGACTCCTGTTTGGCCCTGTCCTGGCACTCCGGTCACGCCAACAAGTCCAGTAGCGCCAGTTGTACCAAGCCCTGTGGTGCCTTGGACGCCAGTGAAACCTTGGACGCCAGTAGCACCAGCAGTTCCTAATCCTGTGATGCCCTGAACGCCCGTATTGCCCTGAACCCCAGTCACTCCGACAGCGCCAAGCCCGGTAGTGCCTTGGATGCCTGTATTGCCCTGAACCCCAGTCACTCCGACAGCGCCAAGCCCGGTAGTGCCTTGGATGCCTGTATTGCCCTGAACCCCTTGTACTCCGGTCACTCCGACAGTTCCTAAACCTGTAGTGCCCTGGACACCCGTATTGCCTTGGACTCCCTGAACACCAGTCGCTCCAACAGTGCCAAGACCAGTGATGCCCTGGACGCCCGTATTGCCCTGAACACCAGTAGCACCAGCAACTCCGAAGCCTGTATTGCCCTGGACGCCCGTATTGCCTTGTGCACCTTGGACCCCAGTGTTGCCTTGCACGCCTGTAGCGCCTTGGACACCCTGTACACCAGTAGCACCAGCAACTCCGAAGCCTGTACTGCCCTGGACGCCTGTATTGCCTTGTGCACCCTGGACCCCAGTAGTGCCCTGTACCCCAGTGCTTCCTTGTACACCCTGGACACCAGTCGAGCCAACAGTGCCAAGCCCAGTAGTGCCTTGTATCCCGGTGCTTCCTTGTACACCTTGCGCCCCAGTGCTGCCCTGGACGCCCGTATTGCCTTGAACACCTTGTACTCCGGTTGCTCCGACAGTTCCTAATCCTGTGGCACCTTGTACCCCAGTTGCTCCAACAGTACCAAGACCAGTAGTGCCTTGGACGCCAGTTCCGCCTTGTACTCCGGTTGCTCCGACAGTTCCTAATCCTGTGGCACCTTGTACCCCAGTCGTCCCAACAGTGCCAAGACCAGTAGTGCCTTGGACGCCAGTGGTACCAACAGCTCCCTGGACGCCAGTGGTGCCGTCTACACCAGTTGTGCCTTGAACACCAGTATTGCCTTGTATGCCAGTCGCTCCAACAGTGCCAAGACCAGTGATGCCTTGGATACCTGTATTGCCCTGAACGCCAGTAGCACCAAGACCAGTAGTACCAATTAGGCCAGTAGTGCCTTGTACACCGGTTTGACCTTGCGGGCCTTGCAGTCCTGTACTGCTAGCTGTACCCGGAATACCCTGGACCCCAGTATCGCCCTGTGGACCTTGCAACCCAGTGCTGCTAGCCGTTCCTGGTAGTCCTGTTATGCCTTGGGTGCCCAGTCCGGTTGCGCCTTGGACTCCGGTTGATCCTTGTACGCCAGTGTTGCCTTGTACCCCAGTAGCACCCGGCACGCCAGTCGCGCCAACAGTACCAAGCCCAGTGCTGCCTTGTACTCCTGTGGCTCCCACAGTACCAAGCCCAGTGCTGCCTTGTACCCCAGTCGCTCCTACAGTTCCTAAGCCTGTAACACCTTGTACTCCGGTCGCACCAACAGTACCAAGCCCAGTGCTGCCTTGGATGCCTGTGTTGCCCTGAACACCAGTGACTCCTAGTCCGGTTTGTCCTGCGATACCTGTGAAACCTTGTAGACCAGTCACGCCAGCGGTGCCAGTTTGGCCAGCAGAACCAGAAGAACCAGTAGCACCAACTTGGCCGCTTACACCAGTTTGCCCACTAGGACCAGCTAGTCCGGTTTGGCCCTGTACGCCAAGACCAGTATCGCCCTTAATCCCAGTAGCACCAGTCTGTCCTTGCCCGGTTATGCCTTGTATGCCAAAACCAGTGGCGCCCTGCAAACCAGTTTGGCCTTGAGCCCCGAAACCTTGAATGCCAGTGGTACCTTGGGCTCCTTGTAAGCCAGTCGCGCCTGATGTTCCGGTTTGTCCCAACGGCCCAGTGCTTCCTTGGACGCCAGTGTACCCAACACCGGTCTGCCCGGCAACGCCAGTCTCGCCGCGTGCACCGGTCTCTCCAGCAGCACCAACTAGCCCAGTTGCTCCTTGTATTCCTGCGCCAGTCTCACCAGCAACACCGGTAGTACCCTGACTACCAGTAGTACCCTGGACACCAGTAGTACCACTTTGGCCACCGTTTGGCCCAGTCTGCCCCTCAACACCAGTGGCTCCCATTGGGCCACCAGCAGGCCCAGTGTATCCTTGCTGCCCTTGTATGCCAGTGAAACCCTTTACTCCGGTTGCACCAGTTGGTCCAGTACCGCCAACACCAGAAATACCAGTATAACCTAATTGTCCTTGTATTCCGGTGGCTCCGGTCTTACCAGTTGTTCCTGCCAAACCCGTGGCGCCGCGTGGCCCAGTGCTACCCTGTTGTACCGGCATATGTTTATCCCTATGCGTAGTTTTTCTAATAGACCATATCAAAATAACAGACACTATGCTAGGAGAGTAATTGAATATAGGTTGTGGCCAGCGTCGTATATGGTTAACACTCTGTCACTTTTGGTTTTTCCTACCATTGACCTAATTGACCATCTTTTGCCACGGCCATTGGTGAGATGTGGAGATGGTTTGGAGGTGGAAACCAAGGTAAAACCGCACTTCTCGTACACCTTGCCACTGCCCCACCGGAGATCGGCAAACGACACGAGGCCAGCAATGCCGTTAGATTTGCACCATTTATAAACAGCCGAAAAAAGTCTGCTAGCTCCACCTTGAATACGGCAACCAGGTAGGAAGGCCATTCGCTTAACTTCCAGGAATCCGTTTGGGCAAGTGTGCTTCCTTGATGGATGGCCAATAGTTACGATGCCCAAAATTTTCCCACCACTTGATATTTTGAACCCGACCACTCTTCCTGCGTCTCCCTGAAGATGGTAAGCTGACAAAAACACTCTAGATTCTTCTCTTGGACATTCCGAAACGATACAACGTCTTGCGGCCACTGCCAAGCTTGGTACTCCTAGCATAGCTCTTAGTCTGCCCAGTACCACCTCTGGCCTATTTAGGTATTCGTCCTCGAAGATTGTCACCAGCGTAATCCCAAACTTTTGGCAGTCAAGCCACTTGCGCTGATGTTTCATCCTCAGAGCAGACAACCTGGACGACTGATCGGCTTTCCCAAGGACTTTTTTGGACATGTGCTCAAATGAGTGCCAATAGAGTCCGCAGTATTCAATGGCCAGTTTGGCCTCTGGTACCAGTATGTCAACCTCAAATCCCAACGACTTGTCCCTCGGAATTGGGTTAAAACCTAGTTTCCTAATTTCGTCAAGCAATTCAGACTCAGGCATCGATGACTGACTACCCACCACACAAATTGGGCACCTGTGCCCTTGTTGGAAGCTGTTCCACATTTTCGGAAAAACATGGCCCTCAGGACATTGCATGCCAACTAGCTGTTTGGAGTTAAGGTCTCCGTTGTGCAACAGAGTAAAGCCAGCATTAGCAAGCTCAGTTACGACTCGCTCGCGACCCAATGGCACATTGCCATAGCAAACCCCACAACGTTGGCCATTAGCGAACTTATTAGGAAACATTTTGATTTCATGACCAGATGGGCAAGTAAGGGACATCTTTTGGTCAGTCCCTATATATGGGGACCGGGCGGTGTATCCAGCATCGTCGAACATGTGCTCAATCAGTGCGGCGTCCTTCTTAGGGGTGCCGTGACACGTAGGACATTTGGACCCGTTATCAATAATGTTGCCAGTGTTGGTAGTGTATTCGTGGCCAAGCGGGCATGCCATGGTAATCACTGTTTTAGCCAAAGTGGAAAACACATGCGACACTACCGTATAGCCTGGCAATGCTGCCCGCACTCTAGACAACAGCTCAACTTCGACGCAGTGCCAACACTTGAACGATTGCACCTTAAGAGATGATAACCTGATAGTTAGCTGGTGTCCGAATTTGCATAATATTGGTATAGCCGAGTTCTTGAAATCCTTGCTAGCCAAACTACTGCCGGAAACTGCCAGCAGACTTTCTATTTGTTCAAGCTTTGACATTGACCAATCCTGCTTTCTGCCACACATGGCTCGCCGTTGTGGTATACGACTACTTTCTTCTCCAGAAGGTCGCGTAATATCCTCTTCTTTTCCGCCAGGTCTTGTGGCATTGATTACCTGTTTTACTAGATTTTCCTTATGTTTTTATTCACCACTGCTATTTTGTAAGGACGACACGTGCCTATTTGGTGCTCCGGTATTCGGGGCTATGTCAGGCCAAAAAACAACCGGAGGAAATAAAATGACAAATCCAGCACCTTATGCCACCAACACCTTTGGAGTTTCGTCCAGACCAATCGACTATACGGCTGGTAACGGATCTCCTACCATGCAAACTTACCACGGCGGCACCATTGTGGTAAACAACGCTATTGTGGGACGAATTGACTCGTGGGCATCGGCAGGTGCCTACTCTCGCGGAGTTGAGCTGGTGTATGAAGTAAATAAGAACACTTGGGGTCTACCCGTTGATGCAGTCCCTGGTATATCCACTGGGTTTAACGTCACTTGGACACGCGGCGAAGTTTGGGAGCAGGAGCTAGAAATCGCCATTGGCTATAAAACCGGTGTGTGGAACTCTCTTAACGATCAAAACCGGCCCTTTGCCGCCAATGAAATGTTGTTCAAAGGTGCAACGGCGTACCGGAACTGGCTATATAGCGGGTGCTGGTTTACCGGCAAAAACGCCAATGGCATGGAAAGCACTGGGAATGGGCGTATTATTGTCTCTTGTGACATGATGTACGTCACCAGAAAAAGAGTTCTGTAGTCCTAAAAGCTCCATAACAACCATGGGGCTCCGTATTGGCGGTTAAGACTTCGGTCGAAGAGATAGAAAAGATGTTAGGTGAGCTTGGCTATAGCCTGGCTCACCACTACTTCACGTCGTCCGATGTGAAAGTTAAGTGCAACAAATGCGCAACAATCACCAAAACAACAGTAGCAATAGTCAAAAAGAAGGCGTTCAAATGTTGGGGTTGCGTAGAACTTAGCATGCTGGACAGTATCCGCCGCCTGCTCCCAGACAAGTCGTGGTTTCTACCGTCCGGTTTCAAAAACCTTTCAGCCATACCGCCAGATGTTATTAGTAAGTGGAGGGCTTGGGGCAAGCAAATCATAGTGGAAGCCGAAAAGGTTAGCATACCTGGAAAGGGTAAGTATGCTATGGTAACAGGCAGGACTGCGAAGGAGAAGAAAAACCTACTGACAACCTTTTTGGCAGCCAATAGGCAATGCGCGTACCCAAAACGATCAACCATTGTCTTAAAATAGCCGAGCAGCCATCTGGTGGACC
>Ga0315276_10005199_pt1 | contig 11993 bp, 14 predicted proteins | sample YL17G05_0_MG_FD_204542 | JGI IMG/M metagenome (GOLD analysis project Ga0315276, IMG submission 204542) | Sediment microbial communities from Yellowstone Lake, YNP, Wyoming, USA - YL17G05_0 | ecosystem: Environmental > Aquatic > Freshwater > Lake > Sediment | place: USA: Wyoming | collected... | reverse complement strand
GAGGGCGCGCAGAAGTTAGGCACTACAGCATCGAAGAACACGGTCACAGTCACCACAAACCAGGCGCGCGCATACTACGACGGCGAAGACCTGAAAGGATTCCCCGGCGAAGGCCCCGTCATACTGAAAACCAAGGACAGGGTCATAGGGCCGGGACTAATCGTGGACGGGGCCATCAGAAACTCGCTGCCACAGTCTAGGAAGACGAGCCGCCGGGGTTTATGAAAACTGCATCCTAGGACTTGTAACCTGGGTCGAAAATCCTCCCTCTGATATCATCCGGCATCCTTCCGCCGAAGGCCTCCTCAGGAGTCACCCGCTTATCCTCTAAGGCTTTATGAAGGGCCTTGCCTAATGATACTGGAAGTACTACTCCTGTGAACTCGCTGAACCTTCTGCCGCCAATCAGCCTACCAGGATTAACGCAGCCCACAACCACGGGGTTTTCTCCTTTGTATTCGTCCGGAACGTTGACTAGGACGTCCTCGGCCGTCGCCTTCCTCAAGGTACGGTTCTCGAACTTGGCAGGGTGTTCATATCCATATGTCTGGCCTAGAAGACCCCTCAAACCCTTTTTTCTTATATCCTCAACCCATGCATCCTTTACCTTGACTTTTTCTGTAATGTCCTTGTTAACTTCGAAGATGCCGAAGGTGGCAGAGTCCGCATCGCGTGGCATTTTTGTATTGTTAAAAAATACGTCATAATATTCCCTGATTCTACCTGCTACCCAACCCATCCCCATTGTTGGCTTCATCTCCATTTTAACTTCTGGATCCTTTAGGCCACCCCAAGTCCAATTTTGAGTTCCCTCGTTTAGGGCATTGAAACCATGGTCTTGCGCCATATGGACAAAGCGTTCCTCTGCCCACGTATAACCAATTGTGCCGCCGATTTCTGTAACAGCCTTCAAGAGCTGCTCCTTTGTGTAAGAATCTGGCGCAGCTGCCTTCGTTTTGGAGGCGGGTTGATTTTGAGTCGTAGTCGGCTGTTTGGGCCCTTCACCCCGTTCTTTTTCTATCAGAAGCCGGGCATAGTCCCTCCTGAGAATATCCGCGTCTGGATTCCTTGTTGAATCCAGTCCAGCAAGTTCGGCCGTCTTGCCAGGATTCAGGGCATTAGTCTCTTTGATGAACGACCCGTACCCGCCCGTCTCAACCTGTTTCGAGTCAGCACCAACTACGTAAGCAAGAGCGTAGGCCTTCCTTGCCAAAGGGTCGGTTCTGATTACATCAAGCGTCTCATCACAGCCATAGCCTGACCTTAACGGTCCCCTGGACAAGTGCATTGTTTTGGCTGCGGCTTCCTTCTCCCTAAGGTGTCTTTCTCTCTCAGCCAGCTCCCTCATCCTCTCCTGGTGCTGGGGGTCCTGGTCATGCCCAGGCCCATGCGTTCCTGGCTGAGGCTGGATATATTGCGGCATAGTGTTACCTACCGTGAATGCTAAGGATATATAAACTTATGGATGCAACAGGCCTTCAAATACCAGTGCACATCCTCCGGCGTTTGGCGGAGTCGGCTGGCTAGCCAAGCGACGATGCCTTTTACGGGGGGCTGGCGGAGTGACAGGTAATAACGAGCCCTGCGACCTCTATAACCAATCAGACGTTATTCTACTTGCGTGTTAGCTCGTCTATGGTGTCCAAGTACGCTTTCAGTTCGTCCAGCGTTCTGTCTCCCATGTGCGCGACCCTGAACATTTTCCCTTTCAGGTCGCCGTAGCCGTTCGAGAACTGGTAGCCTTTCTCGCCGAGCTTCTTACCGAGCTCCGCCAGGTCGACGTTCCTCGTGTTGTTTACTCCGGTGACGGTCGAGGACATGCACCAACCCTCGGTGTAACGGCTCCAATTCCTCTGGGCCCACTCCTGGGTGTGTGCGGCCATCTTCGCATGCCTCTCGAACCTCCTGTCCAGCCCCTCGGCCAGTATCTTCCCGCACTGGTACTCAAGCGCCCTAATCTGCGGTATCGGCGGCGTGCTCGGCGTCTGGTCCTTCTCGGCCTTCTTCAGGTAATCCTGGTAGTCGAGGTACAGGCCCCTGTTCGGGGTGTTCTTCGACCTATCGAGCGCCTTCTGGCTGACCGCGGTCATCGCTAGGCCGGGGGCGACGGCGAAGCACTTCTGCGTGCCTGTCACGAGTACGTCTATGCCGAGCCTGTCGGTCTCTATCTTCGCCCCGGCGGCGCTGGACACCGCGTCGACGCAGAATAACACGTTGTTGTCCAGGCAAACCTTCCCGAATCCCTCAAGCGGCGTCATCGCGCATGTTGAGGTCTCGTTGTGGGTGACGAACAGCGTGTCGTATGCGCCGGACTTCAGCTTCTCCTCGACGTCCCCAGGCTTCGCGGCGCTGCCCCATTTGACTTCAAGGGCGTCCGCCTTCTTCCCGCAGGCGACGGACATCTTGTGCCAGCGGCCGCTGAACGCGCCGTTGACGACGTGGAGGGCCCGCCTGTTCACCAAGTTGAGGACGGCGGCCTCCATCCACCCGCTCGAGGACATCGGCCCCATGAACACGGTGTTCGTCGTGTAGAATATCGCCTTGAGTTTTTCGACGCAGCTCCTGTGCAGTTCGGAGTATTCCTTGCCCCTGTGGCTTATCATCGGCTCCGCCATCTTCGCTGCGACGTCGGCTGAGACGTCGACCGGTCCGGGGATGTAAAGTTTCTTTGCCAACATATCACCAAAGGAAATAGTTTACGCGTCGCGGCTTAAAAGTGGACTTATGTTCAATTCAGCACAACGACCTTCTGGACGCCCTTCACCCTAAGCATCCGGTCTATGAGGCCCCGGGGTATCGGCTTCTCGGTGACGACCGTCAACTCGGGGTTGTCGAACATTGGGTCGTCGGCTATGACCTGCCTTATGCCGATGCCGGAGGAGCTTATGATTGCCGCGACGGCGGCCACTATCCCCTTGTCCTTCGCGTCCCTCGGCACGATTTCTATCGCGCCGTAGCCGAGGACCGCGGCGAGATTCCTCAGGGAAGGCGTGACCGCAAGGTTAGAGTAGACTGCCATCAGCTTCGGGCTCCCGACTACCGCGGTGATGGCGGCCTTCACCACCCTCCTGTCCACCTCGAGGATTCTCGCGATGCTCACCTGGGAGACCTCCGCCTCCCCGGCCCAGAGGAGGCTGTCGGGCGAAATCCTGATGCCGTGTTTCAGAAGGTATTCGGCAACCCTCCTCTGTCCGCCCCTTCGGGCGAAAGCGCCTAATATGTCAAGCACGAAACCACCCGGACGTTAATAGTATTCCCGCAGGCGCTATAAAACCTAATTAACCGCCATGGAGAATACCTAACATCCCCTGAAATGCCAGAGTACTGCATAGAGGTGAGGCTGTCCGGCTACGCTAAGGAGTACACTCGCAGGCTCCTATATGGCGCAGGCCGGAGGTTCGGCCTCAGCGGCGCGTCAAAGAATGCCCCGCCCACGCGGGTCATAGTCTACGGTCCGTTCAGGTGCGGGGAGCCAAGGAGGATGGCGGACGCGGTCGCCGAAGCCTGCCTCGGATTCGACGTCGTGTCCTACCGGCTGAAAGGCTTCGAGAACTACGAGGTCGCAAGGAAATGGCTGTTCGGCCAGGGCTTCAGGGGCGTCTTCATCGACGTGGAGCCGTCGGATAACCTGAGGCTGATACGAGGCAGGCTCCGCCAGCGCCTCAGCGGCTTCTGCCATGTGAGTCCCGGCTACGACTCGCCGGACATCCGGTTCAGCGCACCCATCGACCTGGCCGGTGCGGACTCGAAGTTCGACAGGGTCCTAGCGTACCTCAAGGAGAACGAGGAGAGGGACCTCAGCCAGCGGGTCATACGCCTGACCGTGTCAAGGGACGGCGAAGTCTACTGCGAATACGATTTCATGGAGCATAAGCTCGTCAGGGCCCAGCCTGAGCGGCCCAGGAGCAGGTACCTTGACAGGACCTTCGCAGTCCTCAGGAAGACGAACGAGGAAGCCTTCCAGCCCATCTGGTTCCTCGCAGGTAAGGCGGCGGCGCTTGGGAGGAGGCCGAGGCAGCTGACCCTGGTGGAGGACGACCCCGCAGCCCGGCTGCCAAGGATATTCGGCTTGGCCGGGATAAGGATGCATTACCCTAAGAGGCTTGGCGGGCGGTCCAGGCAGGTGACATTGTCAGGGGATAACGGCTTCCCTAAGATTACGGGTCTCGTATCATCCCACCGGAAGAAGGCGGCCGCAAGGCGTGCCGGTGCAGGAAGGCAGGCAACGATTGAAGCCGACCCTGAGCGGGCGAGGGTGTCAGGTTTCATAGCCGCCCTGAAGGAGCGGGCGAGGAGGCAGGCCGGCGGCCTCATCCCATCATGACAGCCGAGGAGTTAAGGTAAGCCTCGACGTCCTTGCAGTCAGCGAGGTCCAGTATGCGGCCGTTGTGTCCGCACTTCAGCATGACCCGGTATTCGCCGGAAAGGGGGCTGTCTTTCCCGACGGTGTTTCCGCCGCGGTAGACTATCCTCTCAGCCGGGAAACCGTCCTGGCCTTCGCATGAGACTGTGACCGCGGCCGCGGGATTCTCGCCCCATACGCCGCCGATTGTATCCGGGATTCTCACGTATAGGAAGTTCATCTTCCCAAGGAGAGTCTCCTTGCACTTGCCTATGTCCGTCCAGTTAAGCGGCAGGCGTGCCGGGAGCGTCGTAGTGGTTGGCGCGAGCGTGGTGGAGGTGGTTGACGAGGAGGTGGTTGTCGGAGCCGTCGTGGTGGACGTTGGGATGGCGGTGGATGTTATCGCCTCCATGGTCGTTGTTGTCGGGGCAGAGACATTCGAGCCTCCCGAGGAACCTAGGCAGCCTGCCATTATGATGGCGACCCCCGCGACTATGAATACGACACCCATGAATAAGCCGGCTCCCCTGTCCATAGCGCCTACATTATAAAGCCGACCAGTATAAAAGACAGCAGGTTACTTTTACGTTACTGTCCAACCAGCTTCACCCCTGTGATGGCGGCGCAAGTGGGGTCGACGGCCCTCAAATCCTCCACGTCTAGGTTGTGGACGTTTGTGAGGCCTGCCAGCTGCGTGAGCATCTTCAACTCCTTCACGGTGGCGTTCACATAATTGACGAACCTGTCCTCGGCGTCTGGGGCGAGTTTCGCCTGGAGTTCAGGGTCCTGGGTCGCTATGCCGACCGGGCATCTGCCGAGATGGCATTGCCTGCACATCACGCATCCTATGCTTATCATCGCGGAAGTGGCTATCTGCACCGCATCGGCCCCCAGGGCGAGGGCCTTCGCTACGTCGGCTCCGCCGCGGATTCCTCCGGAGACTATGAGGTCGACTTCGTTTCGGAGGCCCATCTCGGACAAGGCCCTCTGCGCCTCGACGACGGCGGCGATGGTGGGTATGCCGGCATGCTCTATCCCGACCTCCGGGGCGGCTCCGGTGCCGCCCTGCATCCCGTCTATGGCGACGGCGTCAGCGCCGGCCTTGGCGGCTATCTTTACGTCGCTTCCCACCCTGCCCGGGCTGTATTTCACGATTATCGGTATCCTCCAGTCCGTTATCTCCCGAAGCTGGCTTATCTTGAACGACAGGTCCTCGGGGCCGACGATGTCCATGTGCCTGGCCGGGCTGAGGGCGTCCGTGCCCGCAGGTATGCCTCTGAGCGCCGACACATCTGCCGTGACCTTCTCGCCCATCAGGTGCCCGCCCATTCCCGGCTTCGCGCCCTGCCCTATCTTTATCTCTATGGCGTCGGCGCTGTTCAGGTATTTCGCGGAGACCCCGAACCTGCCTGACGCGTACTGGACAATGAGTTTTCCCGCCTCCTCCCTCTCTTCGGGGAGCATCCCCCCCTCGCCGGTGTTCACGGGTATGTCGAGCCTCCTCGCCCCCTTCGCCAAGGCAACCTTCGCATTCCTTCCGAGGGCGCCGAAGCTCATCGCGCCGAGCATGAGGGGGTAGCTCATCCTCAGGGGCTCCCTCGCGTATCTGCCGCCTATCACCGTGGCCGTCTCGCAAGGCTCCCTGTAGTTGTCTATCGGCGGCCTCGAAGTCTGCGCGGGCAGTATGACGAGGTCGTCGAAGTGTGGTAGGCTCCTCCTTGAGCCCATGCTCCTTACTAGGTACTTGCCGGTGGCGGCCTTCGCCTTGATGGACGCAACCACCTCCTGGCTCCATATCTCCCGTTCACTGGCCATAGAAGGGCCTCCTGTTCTTCGGCGTGATTTTCCGGTAGCCTGAGGGGTCGCTCTTCAGCCCGTAGTTCCTGAACAGGCCCTTCAGCTCATTGGCCTCCTTGTCGTCTATCGCAGCTACCTGCGTGTTCTTCCCTAGGTCTTCGGCTTTCCCGCCGAAGTAGATGGTTCCCCCTATTATCGATTCCCCGGCGCTTTTCCCGAGGTCTCCGATGACTATTATCCTGCCCCCCATCATGTAGAGGCCGGTCATGAAGCCGGAGTCGCCGCCGACGATTATGGTGCCGTCTTTCATTATCTGGCCCGTCCGCGAGTTCGTGTTCCCTTTCACATAGAGTACTCCGCCGTACATCCCCTGGCCGGCCCCGTCCCCGCCGTCCTTGCCTATTATGAACTCTCCGGCGGTCATGTTGTCTGCGGGGTACCATCCGCATCGGCCGTCCACGAGCATCCTCGGGCCGTGTATCATCGAGCCAGCGTAGTATCCGAGGTCCCCTGCTACCTCGAGTTCCAGGTCTCCTGTGAGGCCTGCTGCGAGGTAGTTCATGGATGAGGTGTTCAGGAGCTTGAGCTTCGCGCAGCCTTTCGCCTCCCGCCTTATCAGCCTGTTGGCCTCTGTAGGCGTCATCCCCTCCAGGTCAAGGTTCCTGCCGCTCATTGCCCCACCTCGAACACCCTGTGTTCCCCGCTCGTCAGCACCTCGAAGGGCCCGTCGGCGGAGATGGATTCCAGCGCGACCTTCTCGGACGCTGCCGCGAACATATCCTTCGTCTGATATATTATCCCGGGGCGGAGGGCGAGTTTGTCCTTGACTATGCCGACGCTCTCCCTCGTCGCTATCACGTATGTGAACGGCCCGTCCATGTCCTTCACCGACTCCTCCAGGGCCTCTTCGAGGCCGTATCCGAGGTTGAGTTTGTCCGCTACGTAATGGACTATGACTTCCGTGTCGTTGTCCGTGCTGAACCTGTGCCCCTTGGCCTCGAGCTTCCTCCTGAGGAGGAGGCAGTTGGTTATCTGGCCGTTGTGCACCACGGTGATGTCCGGGTAGACGTAGCTTTGGAAGGGGTGCGCGTGGTATCTGTCGACGCAGCTTTCAGTCGAGAACCTCGTGTGGCCGAGGCCGTGGGTCCCGTGCCTGGCGCTTATCCGGAATTTCGCGTCCATCGCCTTGACTTCCCCGATGTCCTTTATCATCTCGAACTTGCCGCCCCCGAGGACGGCGACTCCGGGGAGTCTGTTGAGGTCCTCGACTATCTCTACGACATGGGCGTACGAGCTTGCGAACACGGTGTATCTTCTCACTTCCTTCGATAGCTCCTCCTGCCTTTTTATCTCGGCGGTTATCGCCCTGTATATATCGTCCGTCTTGCCGCGGGCTTCGACGGTTATCATGTACTCGTTCTCGCCGAGGGTCGTGCCTCCGTATATGGCGAAACCCGCGCTGTCCCTGCCCCTGTGCTGCAGCGCTTCGGCCATGTTAACTATGACTTTTCCGAGGCCGTCGTTGGGTTTGCTGTAGGCCACCCCGATTATCCCGCACATTTCGAATTTTAGATACGCATCTCGCATATATAAATGCTGGTTTATAATTGAAATATTTAAATATATTTTGTTTCACATAGAACCATTTATCCCTTCTTTATTCTCTTTATAAGTCTAGCTGAGTATTTTCATGTTATAACATCTATTTTTTAAATATCTATTCAAAAAATAGAAAGATTTTTATATATGTTTGTACCTATTCTATACAAAATTGAACAAGTGACTAAAAAATGACCTCACTAAAAACATGGAAGCAGGGAACAGGGAGGAAACTCATAGCCTACTCGGTTCTGGCCTCACTAGGGGCGGCCCGAGCAACAGCCCAGAATTCCTTGAAAATCGACTCAGGGGATACGGCATGGGTCCTCCTGTCCGCAGCCCTCGTCATGCTCATGACGCCCGCATTGGGATTCTTCTACGGCGGTATGGTACGGAAGAAAAACACGCTCTCCATCATAACCCAATGCTTCGTGGTGCTCGCGCTCATCAGCGTCCAGTGGGTCATCCTCGGATACACGCTCTCATTCGGCCCGGACAAGGGAGGGATGATAGGCGGACTGGCGTACATGGGCCTCAGGGGAGTCGGGATGGAACCGGACCCAGCATACAGCGCCACCGTCCCAGCGCTCGCCTTCATGGCGTTCCAGATGATGTTCGCGGTGATAACGCCGGCCCTCATAGTCGGCTCATTCGCAGACAGGATGAAATTCCCGTCGTTTCTACTCTTCATCCTCCTGTGGTCGACTCTCGTCTACGACCCCGTAGCCCACTGGGTCTGGGGCGTCGGAGGCTGGCTGAGGGAAATGGGCGCCCTGGACTTCGCTGGCGGGACGGTAGTCCATATAACCGCCGGGGTCTCGGCCCTCGTCGCAGCAGTGACAATCGGCCGTCGCGTCGAGCTCAGGAACGGCAACGTACTGAAGCCCCACGACATAACCATGACAATCCTTGGGGCGGCGCTACTGTGGTTCGGCTGGTTCGGCTTCAACGCCGGAAGCGCATTGGGCTCTGGAGGCCTCGCAGCACAGGCGTTCGTCGTCACCAACACCGCTGCGGCGGCAGCAGCGCTCTCATGGATGGCTGTCAGTTGGGCTCACACCAAGAAGCCTTCAAGCCTCGGTATAGCCACCGGGGCAGTCTGCGGCCTCGTCGCAATAACCCCCGCCTCCGGTTTCGTGAGTGTGTCGTCGTCGCTAGTCATAGGCGTCCTAGCCGGCGCGGTCTGTTACCTTGCAGTCGCCATCCTTAAGTCCCGCTCAAAGATAGACGACGCCCTGGACGTGATGGGGTGCCATGGCGTCGGCGGGATGCTAGGCGCCCTACTGACCGGCGTATTCGCGATGAAGGCCGTCAATCCAGCCGGCGCCGACGGCCTCTTTGCCGGTAACGCCGCCCAGATGTTCCCGCAGGTTATGGCGGTCGCAGCCGTAGCAGCATATGCCGCGGTTGGGACGGCGGTAATAATGAAGACGCTGGAATGGACAGTTGGCCTGCGGGTCAGGCGGGAGGAGGAGGTGGTAGGTCTCGACCTCACCCAGCACGGGGAGGAGGCCTACCCGGACATGGAGATACCCAGTTGAGGTGAAGGCATGAAGCTTGTGATAGCGTATATCAAACCGGAACGATTCAAGGAAGTGAAGAAGGAGCTGTACAAAGCCGAGGTGTTCAAGATGTCCGTCACCAACGCCCGCGGGTGCGGCCAGCAGAAGGGGTTCACCGAGGTGTTCAGGACAACGAGCGACGAGGTGAACCTGTTGCCGAAGGTGCGCATCGAGATAGCGGTGAACGAGGGATTCGTCGAGCCCACAATCGAGGCCATCACACGCGGCGCAAGGACCGGTGAGGTGGGCGACGGTAAGATTTTCGTGGTCTCACTCGCCGAATGCGTGAGGATAAGGACCGGCGAGCGCGGCGGCCAGGCGATAGGGTGAGGGTGCGGATATGGCTTTAAAGATTCGCTTCGAGGCGGAGCTTGACGGGAAACTGGAGGAGGAGATAGACTATTGGGGGTTGAAGGTCGAAGACCTCATCATCGAGGCGGTGGAGCACAGCATCTGGGGCGCGCTCCGGAGGAAGACTGACAACATGTGCCGGCGTTGTAGGAAGCCAATCGCCTCCAGCATCCCACTCAGGGAACGGACCTTGGAGCGGCATCCCCACGGCTTCTGCGGCTGCTCGTGAGCTACTTTCTCGCCTTCTGCAGCCTTCTTCCATGGCATTCGGGTTGGTGCTGGTGCTTTAGCATCTCGACGACCGAGTATGAGGCGCGGGTGACGCCCATGCTCCTTATATCGGTGTCCGTGCCGACGAGGTACAGCCCCTTAATCGGGGATTTAGGCGAGGGGAACTTGGAGCCGACGGTGATGGCAGCCTTCTCGGGCGTCGTCACCTGCACGTGCTTGAACACCACGCGATCCTCAATATGCGGATGGGCTGTGTAGATTGATTCGAGGAGCCTCTTTTCCTCGTCCCTTGCGTGGCCGTCCATTATGGCCGTGAATCCGATGAGCTGCTTCCCAGGGGGGGCGAAAGACTCGTTGTAGTTTGACGTCGACATACCCCAGAACGGCTTCCCCTCCTCGAACCAGATTTCCGCGCCCATGTAGTCGAACTCCTTCATCTTCCTGTCGATGCCGAGCCAGACGGTTACGGACTCCGTCTGCTCGAGCGAGTCCAGGCTCGAGGCGTAGTCCGCAGGGAGGCTCCTTGTGAGCGAAGGCAGTTCCCTCATGTACCCTGAGTACACGACGGTGTCCGCCTCGTATTCGGCCTTGTCCGTCGCCACGCCGGTGACGTGTTCGGCACCATCTATCGACTTAACTTCCTCGCCGCACCTGACGTCGACCCTCCCTCTCGGGAACGAACTGACGATGCAGTCCGTGATAGCCCCGATTCCGCCGGTCGGGTATGCCTGGTGGTAGCTTCCGTCGTAGGAGAGGAGCTTCGCGAAGCTCGTTATCTTCCCCATCAGCTTGTCGCCTATGAACTCGCTTTCCGTCTCCTCACTATAGCGGGCGCCCTTGAGGAGCCGCCACACGGGCGTCTTCCTCATGCTCTTGCCGCTCATGAAGTAGCTCATCGTGTCTATGAACTTCCACGTCTTGTCCGTGAAGTCGTTGTTCTTGAGGAAGTCGTATATGCTCTTGTTCGTGTCGGCCTTGTTGAATATGCTGAAGGCCACGGACTGGCCGAGTATGCTCGTTATCTGCATCCTGTCCTTCTGGGGCAGGATGTCGAAGTTGACCCACGCCTGCATCGTCCACGGGAAGACTACGAGCTTGCTCTTCGTCCTCACGTAGTAGTCGCCGTAGGGGACGAACTTGGGGGCCACGTCGAAGTAGTCCTCCATCAGCCCCCTCAGGGGGCCGTTGTCGACGTGCGTTATGGCGTGGAGGCCGGTGTCCACCGTCCAGCCGTCCACGGTGTAGGTTCTCAGGTTGCCGCCAACGTAATCGTTCTTCTCGATTAACGCCACCCTCCTTCCGCCCTTTGAAAGAGTCAGCGCCGACAATAGTCCGCTCACACCCGCCCCGACCACCACTGCGTCATAATGTTCCCTCATCCTTTCACCACGGGTTCTTCTTAAGCTTCAGCCACCAGGCGACGACGCTCGCCAGGAAATGGACGGGCACCGTCAAGAGGCAGGCCATCGCCAGATAACCGAAGCCCACTGTCACGAAGGGCACGTGCGTCCACGCGATGAAGAACGCCCCGAAAATGTAGTCGAGCTGGTCCATCAGGAACAGGGGGTGGCCGCGGTCCATGCCCATCCTCCTCTTGATGAAGCTTTCGACCATGTCTCCCATGAGGGCTCCGAAGCCCAGGAGGAGGCCGGTGTACGCCGCCATATGGTATAATCCCGCCGGCTCCCATATCCCCTGCAGGTGGGCGCAGACGCCTCCGGCAAGAGTCCCGCATATGAGGCCCCTCCACGTCTTCCCGTCGCCCAGTATCCTCTTCCCCCGGATTGTCCTGCCGAAGTCCACGGGGGTACTGAACCTCTTTAAGACCGGCAGTCCTGAGACGTCGATGGCGGCCGAGTTCGCCACCCACGCCGGCAGTATGAACCACAGCGTCTCCAGAACGCTCGGTAGTATCATGACGCATAATATTACTGGCGTAGGGTATAAGAGTATATTATGGGGTCGTTTGGGGGGGCGGCGTTCGTCGGCGGGTTCGCCTCCATGCTGGCGCAGACTGTGGTTCTGCGGGAGCTCCTGTCGGCGTCCGCGGGCAACGACCTCGTCGTCGGCGTAGCGCTCGGCTCATGGCTTCTCCTCACCGGCATCGGAAG
>Ga0315276_10005198_pt1 | contig 11994 bp, 16 predicted proteins | sample YL17G05_0_MG_FD_204542 | JGI IMG/M metagenome (GOLD analysis project Ga0315276, IMG submission 204542) | Sediment microbial communities from Yellowstone Lake, YNP, Wyoming, USA - YL17G05_0 | ecosystem: Environmental > Aquatic > Freshwater > Lake > Sediment | place: USA: Wyoming | collected... | reverse complement strand
CCTTGCCGAGTATGCCAGCAAGAATGGGGTGGATCTCATTGTCATCGCCACGCACGGACGATCAGGAATCAGCCACTGGTACTGGGGTAGCGTAGCCGAACGCGTCCTCCGTTCCTCGTGCGTGCCCGTCCTCATGGTGCGGGCGCCAGGTTGTTTCTCCGGGACTTGAGGCTGCGAGTCTCCAATTCAGGGCGCAAGAGTAGCAGAAAATCAAACGGAGGAAGTGAGCCGATACACCCGAGGTTGGGTCTAATACAAGAAAACGAAGCAAGGCTGTGCAAGAAACAGAGTGAGGAGATTGGAGAAAGGAGGAGATCCTATGAGCAGAAGGATAAGGGGTGACCCTTGGAAGTGGCTCCTTTTCGTATTGGGTGGGGGGTTTCTGGCCTATATCTGCGTTTGCCCCGAGTCGATTCCTCTTCCCTCGACCGGGGTTTCCGCGGCCTCCGATTATCCCGCGAAGAGTCCCTTGGGGCTCATCGACCCGGATATACCGCAGGATAACCCGATGAGCGCAGCCAAGATCGAATTGGGAAAGCAACTCTATTTTGACAAGCGCCTCTCAGTGGATAACACCGTGAGCTGTGCCACCTGTCATGACCCGAAGATGGGCTTTGCCGAACATGAAAAGGTGAGCATCGGCGTTCAAGGAAAGAAGGGGAATCGGAATGCGCCCACCTCTCTGAATGCGGCTCTCTATGATTTGCAGTTCTGGGATGGGAGGGCACCCTCCCTGGAGGAGCAGGCGAAGGGCCCCATCGTCAATCCGGTGGAGATGGCGATGCCCTCTCTGGATTCCCACCTGGTTGAGAAACTGAAGAAGGTGCCGGAATACCAAAAAACTTTCGGTGAAGTCTTCAAAGAAGGGATCACAGCGGATAACGTCGCAAGGGCCATCGCCGCCTACGAACGGACCCTCCTGGCGGGCGATTCCCCCTTTGATCGGTATTTCTATGGAAAAGAGGAAAATGCCATCTCTCCAGCAGCCAAACGAGGGCTGGAGGTCTTTCGGGAAAAAGGAAGGTGTATGACCTGCCATGAAATCCTTCCCTCCTTTGCCCTCTTCACTGACAACAAATTCCACAATGCAGGGGTCGGAATGGACAAACCCAATCCCGATCTGGGGCGATATTTGGTAACCAAGGAAGAGAAGGATACCGGGGCCTTCAAGACCTCCAGTCTCAGGAACATTGCAATCACCGCCCCCTATATGCACGATGGAAGCGAGCCCACGCTGGAATCTGTGGTAGATTTGTACGATAAAGGTGGGATTCCCAATCGGTACCTGGATGGAGGCATTCGACCCCTCAACCTGGCCGAACAGGAGAAGAAGGATCTGGTGGAGTTCATGAAGACCCTCACCAGCCCAGAGGTGGAAAAGATCGGCGGTCCCCATCCTCCTCAGTGAGGGATTGGGGGAAAGGAGGCACAAGATCATGAAGAGGAAATTTACTCGCAGGGAGTTCTTGAAGGTTTCCGCCCAGGGGGCAGCGGCCGCTGGGCTGGCCAGCCTACTGGATGGGTTCGGCTTGCCCAGCACAAGGTCGGCCGAGGCTTCCCCGGCGGTCCAGCCCTTCACCTTTGCCTACATTTCGGATGCTCATCTCTACGAGGAGAAATTGAACAAACGCTTTGTCAGGTCCATCGAAAAGGCAGTTGCCGATGTCAACGCCCTGAATCCTCAGCCCGATTTTGTCCTATTCGGGGGGGACTTGGCCCAGCTGGGGCAGAAGGGGGAACTGGACCTGGGGAAGAAGATCCTGGAGGGGGTACGGGCCAAACGGTACATGATGGTGGGAGAACATGACTGGTACTTGGATATGGGGGAACACTGGCGGGAACTCTTCGGCCCTGACACCTATTCCTTCGACCACAAGGGTGTCCATTGCGTAGTGTTGAACAGCGTCATCGTCGAAGACTACTGGACAGCCCCCAAACTGACGCCAATGGAGCGGATGAAAGCCATGGCCCAGTTGGACAATCCCAACGGACGGCCTTTCACGGTGGGAGAGGCCCAAAGGGATTGGTTGAAAAAAGACCTATCCAAGGTCCCTCTGGATACGCCGCTGATCGTCTTCTCCCATTCGCCCCTTTACAAGTACTACAAGAATTGGAACTTCTGGACCGATGATGCAGAACAGTTCCAGGCGATCTTGGCCAGATTTCCGAGGGTTTCGGTCATCCATGCCCATACCCACCAGTTGCTCACCAACCGCATTGGAAATATCGAGTTCCACGGGGTCCTTTCCACGGCTTGGCCTTGGCCATATGGCCCGAAAGGCCTGCCGCGCTTTACCAAGCAACAAGATCGGGCAGATCCCTTCGATCAATTTGATGGCTGTGGATGGGGAACGGTGGAGGTCCTGGCCAACGGAGGGGTTAACAAGAACTACAACCTCTGGGGCCGCAAGCCGATGAAAGTGACCGATGAGTGGCTCTCGACCGTGAATGAAGCCAGCCTGCCCGATCCTTACGAGGTGGGACCCCATTATTAGTCTATTATTCGTCATGGAAGTTCCTCCAGCGTGCAACGGTGACTTTTTGCTCGCGGTGTATTTCCAGGGAAGAAGGAGGTAGAAGAATGAAAATCAGATACGCTTCAGTCCTACTCTTGATCTTGGTGGCTGTGGGACTCGTTGCTTTTTCCCTTGCCGCCTTCGGCAGTCCCTCCGGGAATGTAAAATCCTTGGGCCTGATACCCTGCACGGAGGATGTAAGCAGCCTGGCTCCCGGGGGGCGAGTATTCAAGGTCTGTGACGGTGAGACCAAGGTGGTGATCCAGGTGCCGGACTCCGAGAACACCGGCAGAATGTCTAAAGAGACGGCTCAAGAGGTGGCAGATCTGCTGATGCAAGAATGGACTAAGATGAAGCAGATGAAAGCCCAGGATGCCCCCATGGTGTTGGCCCATAAAGGAGAACCGCACGCACGCAGAGAGACGCGAACCTGGGACATGGAGTTAGACAATGCAGTGAAAGAGGGATATCGAGCCTTCCACGACTCCTCGCTGGGGACCAACGGCATCTCCTGTGATATGTGCCATCCGGATGCCATGGATAACCACCCGCAGACCTATCCCAAGTTCCAGACGCAATTGAAGAAGGTGGCGCTTTTGCGGGATATGATCAACTGGTGCATCGAAAATCCTCTGGAAGGAAAGAAGCTGGCCGACGACGATCCCAAGATGAAAGCCTTGGAGACGTATATCCTCTGGGCCAATAAGGGAGAAGCGTTGCTTCCCGGGAAGCATTAGTTATAAGCGGGAAGGGAAGCTCACAGAGTTGGGGAAAGATGATCCTTGACAGAACAGCTCCGCGTAGTCCCGGCCTCCTTCGCCGGGGCGGAGCTGGCTGCAAGGAGAGACAGGAAGAGAAAAAAGGAAACTTCCATGAAAGGAATCATTCTCCGTTGGGCCGCCAATACGGCGGCCATCTTGATTGCCGCACACGTGATCAGAGGTTTGGAGGTGAGCGGCATCAAGGGGGCGATACTTGCTGCCGCCATCTTGGGGGTATTCAATGCCTTGATCCGTCCGCTCCTTTTGCTCCTCACCCTCCCTTTGAACATCCTGACCCTCGGATTGTTCACTCTGATCATCAACGGCTTTCTTCTCTACTTGGTTTCCAAAGTGACTCCTGACCTGATCGTCCATGGATTCTGGTCCGCAGTCCTGGGATCTTTGATCATCAGCCTTATTAGCAGCTTGCTTACCTGGCTCATCGATTAGCAAGGGCCCTTTGCCTTCCATGATGGCCCGCAGGTCCGCCTTATTTCCTGTCCTGAGTTCTTCCAGGCCCGCTATCTCGCAAAATCACCGTCCCACATCCCCACTTGGCGTGGGCGCTCTTTGGTGTGGCGCGAGCAATAAAGTGTTGATTTCTCGCGTAAAACAAATTACATTGATTTCGCAGGTTTATCGGATTCCCCTCATCGGAGGAACCAAAGCGGGTGCAATTCTTCTTGGATTGTCCAGGGGAGCTTCGGGTGCATATCAGGAAAGGAGCCTTAGATGATCTGTTACCCTTGCAATCAGCGAGGGACAACCCGTGAAGCAGTGGCAGTTTGCATCATCTGCGGCATGGCAGTTTGCATGGAACACGCCATCCGGGAAGAGCTGCTGGTGGAGGATGTGATCGATTGGGGCTTGGGGGAGGAAAAGATCAGATACCCCTTTACCCTTCCGCGAATGATTTGCCCGGATTGCAAGAGGGCGATAGAACAACGCAAAAAATCCAGATGATCAGAGAACGGGGATCAGCGGGCAGGAAAAGGCAAGGGAAGGAATTTGTGGAGATTTTTCCCCATAGGCGGGGAGAATTTGGGGAGACCCGCGAGATCTGAGCGGGCAAAGGACGAGAGAGGGGTGGTGCTCCGGGCTTGGCTTCCAGCAGAGCCAAAGGGAACACCGACGTGAAGCCACGTCCAAGCGGGTTGGCGGCGGAGGGATTTTGGACTTGACAATTGGCCTCGTCTCATTATAAATAAATAGGTTTCTCCCATTATGTTTGATAGTCTAACCCAAAGATTTGAGATCATTTTCCGAAAGCTCCGGGGGCACGGCCGTCTTACCGAAGAGAACATTGGAGAGGCCTTGCGGGAGGTGAGGCTTGCCCTCTTGGAGGCAGACGTCCACTTTAAGGTGGTAAAAGACTTCCTGGAGGAAGTGAAGAAGGAGGCGATTGGGAAGGGGGTCTTGGAGAGCCTATCGCCTGGCCAGCAAGTAATCAAAGTCGTTTATAATCGACTGGTGAGCCTGCTCGGAGAGAGGGAGGGCAAGTTGCAGTTCGGACCCTCTCCTCCTTCCATCCTCATGCTCGTGGGGCTGCAAGGTTCAGGGAAGACGACTTCCGCGGGGAAGCTGGCTCTTTATCTCCGCAAGCAAGCAAAAAAGGAGAGCTTACTGGTTGCCGCCGATGTCTATCGCCCGGCGGCCATTGAGCAATTGAAGATCCTGGGAAGGCAACTGGACTTTCCTGTCTTTGCGGGAGACGGAGACCCCTTGAACATTGTCCAGGAGGCGCTCTCTTTCGCCCGATCCGAGGATTTTGATGTACTGATATTGGATACCGCTGGCCGTTTGCATATAGACCAGGAGATGATGGAAGAGCTGAAACAGATCAAGACCCTCAGCAAGCCGGTCGAGATCCTGATGGTAGCCGATGCCATGACCGGTCAGGATGCGGTGAAATCGGCCTCTTCCTTCGATGCAGAATTGGATCTTTCCGGCATCATCCTGACGAAGCTCGATGGAGATGCGAAGGGAGGTGCGGCCCTCTCCATCCGCGCGATAACGGGGAAACCCATCAAGTTCGTGGGAATGGGGGAGAAACTCGACGCACTGGAGGTTTTCTTTCCGGACCGGATGGCGTCCCGCATTCTCGGGATGGGAGACATCCTCACCCTGGTGGAGAAGGCGGAGGAAGCCTTTGACCGGAAAAATTCGGTCGAGCTGCAAAAGAAGCTGCGATCCGACTCCTTCACCCTGGAGGATTTTAAGAACCAGCTTCAGTCTTTGAAATCGATGGGCCCGCTGGATCAGTTGGTCAAGATGATCCCGGGCCTTTCTCGCATGGCTCCGCTGGGGGAATTGGAATCGGACAATTCGGAAATAAAGCAAATGGAGGCGATCATCAATTCCATGACGCCACAGGAACGGCGTCACACCGAAATCATCGATGGCAGCCGCAGACGGAGGATTGCCCAGGGCTCTGGCACGACGGTAATGGAAGTCAACAAGCTCCTGAAGAGCTTCGCTCAAATGCAAAAGGCCCTGCATCAGTTCTCCAAAGGGGGCAAGCGGCTCGGCGGTTTTCGCCTGCCCATGCCATTTTAGCGTTGACGGGAGAATCAAGAAAGATCGTTGAATTTTAAAGGAGGTTCATTCATGGCAGTCAAGATCAGGTTAAAACGGATGGGGGCGAAGAAAAAGCCCTTTTATCGAATCGTCATTGCCGATTCGCACATGGCGCGCGACGGAAGATTTGTTGAAGAAGTCGGCACCTATGATCCCCTTAAAAACCCCTCCAAGGTGATCTTGAAGGAGGAAAGGGTTTCCTATTGGATCGGGCAGGGAGCCCAGCCCACGGATACTGTGAAGAGGCTCCTGATTGGCCAGGGGATCATAGATCGTCAGCTGAAACCCAAGGCCAAGATGGAGAAAGGGGAAGGGGTTGAGTCCCTTGGAGCTTGAAGGCGTCTCCATGGGGGGTGCCTCGCCGAAGGATCTCGTGGAATTTCTGGCCAAATCTCTCAGTGACCACCCGGAGGAGGTATCCGTAACCGAGGTCGAGACCGAGGGGGGCAACCTCATTCAGTTGAAAGTAGCCCAGAGCGATCTGGGCAGGGTGATTGGAAGGCAAGGAAGGACTGCGAAGGCCATTCGGACTTTGCTTTCGGCCTGCGGAACTCGAATGAAAAAGCGGATCGTCCTGGAGATCCTGGAGTGAAGATTGGGGAAGAAACCGGGATTGCTCCTCTTGGGAAAAATCATCGACCCCTGGGGCCACAAAGGCGAGGTAAAGCTTTTTCCTTACGCGGACCTCAGGCAGGTTCTACCGGACAGAGATGGATTATTCCTGGAAAAGGGTGAGGAGATCCGATTTAAAGCCCTCGGGGGGTTTCGCTTCCATAAATCTTTCGTTCTCCTGAAATTCCAAGGGTGCGAGGATTACCAAAGCGCCGAGGAGATCGTGGGATGGGAAGTTGCCATCCCACGAGCATCAGCCCCCTCCCTTCCCGCCAATACGTACTTCCACTACGATCTGATTGGCCTTAAGGTCATGGAAGGGCAACTTTGCCGGGGAGAGGTCATCGAGATATGGACGAGCCCGGGAAACGATATTCTGGTGGTGGAGGCCGAAGGCCGTCGCTGGATGCTGCCAGCTACCAAGGAAGTGATCCGGGAAGTGGATCTGGAAAAGGGCGAACTCCACGTGGATCTTCCGATGGGGCTGAGGGACCTTGAAGAGGTATGATATTCTGACTCTCTTCCCGGAGATCGTGCTCGCCCCTTTGCGGGAGAGCATCGTGGGCCGGGCCCGGAAGAAGGGTCTCCTCGATATCCAGGTTATCAACTTTCGCGAATACGCGCAGGATAAGCATCACGTCGTAGATGATCTCCCCTTCGGGGGAGGCCCGGGCATGGTCTTAAAGCCGGAGCCGATCTTTGCGGCCGTTCGGGATCGTTTGCGGGAAGGACCGAAGGCGCGGGTGATCCTGATGTCGCCAGCAGGACAGCTCTTTGACCAGGAGACAGCGAAGGCTTTAGCTGCCGAGGAGCGTCTGATCTTTATCTGCGGCCGCTATAAGGGGGTAGATGAGCGGGTGCGGGAGCCGCTGGTTACCGACGAAATATCGATTGGGGACTATGTGCTTTCCGGAGGGGAACTCCCGGCCCTGGTGGTGATCGAGGCTCTGGTACGTCTGATCCCGGGGGTTCTGGGGGATGAGGATTCGGCACGCGGAGACTCCTTCTACGAAGGGCTCTTGGATCACCCCCATTACACCCGTCCCGCCGTCTTTGAAGGAATGGAGGTCCCACCCATCCTGATTTCCGGACATCACGAGCAGATTCGCAGATGGCGGCGAAAAGAGGCTCTCCGCCGAACTCGAAAGAGGAGGCGCGATCTTTTCCGGGAGGCCGCTTTGAACGAAGAAGACGAGGCCCTATTAAAGGAGATAGAACAAGAGGAGAATTAGGGCGGTTCTCCATCTTTTGCCCCGCTCCTCATATGACCTGAGGTAAGGAGAGAGAACGATGAGCATCATCAGTAGTATAGAAGAAGGGATGCTGCGAAAGGATGTGTTCGGGTTTCGGCCAGGGGATACGGTGAAGGTTTACGTCAAGATCAAGGAGGGGGAAAAGGAGAGGCTGCAGGCCTTCGAGGGTGTGGTCATGCGCATGAGGAAAGGGGGCCTCGGCTCCTCTTTTACCGTGCGAAAGGTAACCTACGGGGTCGGAGTGGAACGGACCTTCCCCACCCATTCTCCCACGATAGAGAAGGTGGAAGTGGTACGCAGAGGCCAGGTGAGGAGGGCCAAGCTCTATTATCTGCGGAAGCTGAAGGGCAAGGCAGCTCGCATCAAGGAGAAGAGGCTGAGATGGCCTTCATGAGAGGTTAGGCGTTGGGCAGCCTCAAGGCGAGCATAAAGACTACATTCATAGCGGGCCTGGTGGTCATCATCCCCATTCTGGTCACGCTCTTCGTGATCTGGTGGGCTTTCGATCTGGTCGATGGTTTTCTGGCGCCGATCTATGACCGAATGTTGGGATATCACATCCCGGGCCTGGGCTTCCTTTCCACCATCGTCCTCATCTTCTTGATCGGTCTGTTTGCTACGAACGTGGTCGGCCAGCGACTGCTATCCTGGGGCGAGGCCTTCCTCTCGAAAGTTCCCCTCATCAAGATTATCTATCCACCGATCAAGCAATTGGCGGATGCTTTTTCTCCGCAGAGTCGTCCTTCCTTCAAACGCTTTGTGCTGGTGGAGTACCCCCGGAAGGGGGTTTTCTCCTTCGGGTTCCTCACCGATCATTCTCAACTGGAGTCCGAAGAGCAGAAGGTGGAGCCTCTGGCGGCCGTTTATATCCCTACCAACCACCTCTACCTGGGAGAGATCGTTCTCTTTCGGCTAGAGGATGTGTACTATTCGGACCTCGGCATCGAGGAGGGGATCAAGATCATCCTCTCGGGTGGGATCGCCACTCCTCCCAGGCTCACCGTGCGGGGCTTGGGGCCTTCTCTCCCGTCTTAACCTTTTGCCCTCGGCAATTTCATGGCCCTCACCGACTACGAGCGTGAGCTCCATGCCTCCGGATACCGCCTCATCGCGGGCATCGATGAAGCGGGCAGGGGGGCTTTGGCCGGTTCGGTAGTAGCGGCAGCGGTGATCCTGGCCCCGGGGACCCAGATCGATGGCCTTGCCGATTCCAAGAAGCTGAGGCCCGAGCAGCGGGAGAGGATCTTCTCCGTAATCCAGTCTGTCGCCTTGGGCATCGGCATCGGCATGGTCGATGAGGGGACGATCGACCGGATGAATATCCTGCGAGCCAGCCTTCTGGCTATGGAAAAAGCCGTATCCTCCCTATCCCCCCCTCCCCACTTTCTCCTGATCGACGGAAACCATCTACCCTCCCTCCCCATCCCTGCCCTGGCGCTGCCCAAAGGGGAATCTCATTCTCCCTCCATCGCGGCGGCCTCCGTCGTGGCCAAGGTGACGCGAGATCACTTGATGGTCCGGTACCACGAGCTCTTTCCTGGTTACGATTTTATTCGGCACAAAGGATATGGCACGGCCGATCATTTACAGGCCTTGATGGAGTGGGGCCCTTGCCCCATACACCGCAAGACCTTCAGGGGCGTGAAGGAGCACCTCCGATGAGTCGAAGCAGGAGGGCGAGGCCAAGTCGCCATTTCAGCAATAGCGGGAAAGGAGCAGCTGGGGGGATTCTAAGCAAGCTGGGGAAATCAGGGCTCGGGAGCAGGCCATGACAAAAGAGAGGAAGAGCCTGGGCAAGTGTGCCGAGGGAATGGCGAAGGCCTTCCTGAAGAAGGAGGGATACCGGATTCTGGAGGAGAATTATTCTTGTCTCTTGGGGGAGTTGGATCTGGTTGCCCTCGAAGAGGGGGTCCTGGTCTTTATTGAGGTTCGCAGCCGGAAGGGAAACGGCAATCCGGAGGCCTCGATCGATCTGGCCAAACAGAGACAGATCGTGAAGGCCGCTCATTTCTATCTTTCCCGGAAGGGATGGGAAGGGGATTGCCGCTTCGATGTCGTAGCCGTTCAGGTCTCCCGAGATGGGAGATTGGAGAGGATGGAGTTGATTCGGGATGCCTTCGACCAGGAGGGAGTGGAAATCTTCACCTAGAGGAGAGGGGAGAGGAAGCTATGGACATGGCCGAGCTTTTCCGCAGTATTTATCTCTTTAATGGCCTTTCCGATGAAGAACTGTCCCTGGTCTCTGACATCACGGCGCAGCGAGATTTCTCCGCGGGGGAGATGATCTTCAAGGAAGGGGATGTGGGAGACACCTTCTATGGGATTCTGGAGGGGAAGGTCCGAATCAGCAAAGAAATCGAAGGGGCGGGAGAGGAAGCTCTGACCATATTGGATGAGGGTAGCTATTTTGGGGAGATGGCGCTGATCGATGAATTTCCCCGATCCGCCTCTGCGATCGCCCATACGGATTGCCGAGTCCTGATGATGGACAAGGCCGATTTCTCTCAACTCCTCTCCAGGAATAAGGACCTGGCCTATAAGCTTCTCTGGGTCTTCTGTCAGGTCCTCTCTCAACGTCTCCGGGATACCAACGAGAAGATCATCAACCTCTTCGCTATCGCGAGAGGTTTTTAGATGCTTGCCAAGGTCCTCAGCGGGGCCATCTCCGGCATCGAAGCGTACCTGGTGGATGTGGAGATCGACATCAGCCAGGGGCTGCCCTCCTTTTCCACGGTAGGCCTTCCCGATGTTTCCGTCAAGGAGAGCAAAGACCGCATTAAGGCGGCGATCAGGAATTCCGGCTTGAAATTTCCCTCCAAGCGCATTACGGTGAACCTTGCCCCCGCCGGGGTCAAGAAGGAAGGGGCCGCCTTCGATTTGCCCATGGCGGTGGGGATCCTGGCTGCGCAAGAGCAAGTGAGCCGGGCCAAGTTGCACTCCTACCTTCTGGTGGGTGAGCTCTCGCTGGACGGTATTTTACGGCCCATCAAAGGCGCCCTGCCTCTGGCGGTGGTGGCCAGGGAGGAGGGACTGGAGGGAATAGTCCTTCCGTGGGAAAACCAGCAGGAGGCGGCAGTCATCAGAGAGATGAAAGTCTATGGTCTCCACAGTTTGCCGGAGGTTATAGAGTTTTTGAGCGACGGCACGTCCATTGATCCCGCCTTCGTCGATGTCGAGGCCGTCTTTGCCCGCAACTCCCAGTATGATGTGGACATGGCAGATGTCCGAGGTCAGGAGCATGTAAAGAGGGCATTGGAGGTGGCGGCTGCTGGAGGCCACAATATTCTGCTCATTGGCCCTCCCGGCGCCGGAAAAACGATGTTGGCCCGGCGCCTTCCTACCATCCTCCCTCCGCTTCATCTGGAGGAGGCCCTCGTCACCACCAAGATTTACAGCATTTCCGGCCTTCTTCCCCCGGAGACCGCCCTGATTGCCACCCGTCCCTTCCGGTCCCCTCATCACACCATCTCGGATGCCGGCCTGGTAGGAGGAGGCAACATCCCGCACCCCGGAGAAGTAAGCCTGGCCCACAACGGGGTGCTCTTCCTGGACGAGCTGCCGGAGTTCAAGAGGGGAGCGCTGGAGGCATTGCGGCAGCCCCTGGAGGATGGGGTGGTAACCATCTCCCGGGTCCTTTCCTCCTCCACCTTCCCGGCCCGCTTCATGCTGGCCGCGGCGATGAACCCTTGTAGCTGCGGCTATTACAATGATCCGCGCCGGGAATGCTATTGCACCCCTTCTCAGATCCACCACTATTTTTCCCGCATCTCGGGCCCGTTACTGGACCGTATCGATATCCACATGGAAGTGCCCCCGCTAAGATATCGGGAGATGGCCCGGGGGCAGGCCGGGGATTCTTCGGCCGCTATAGCGGAACGGGTGAGAGGGGCCCGCTCGATCCAGGCAGAGCGATTCACGAAGTACAAAATCTTCTGCAATGCCCACATGACCTCCCGGCATCTCCGCAAGTTCTGCATGTTGCAGGAAGGAGCAGAGGAGCTCCTGGAGTCGGCGATGGAGCGCCTCGGTTTTTCCGCCCGGGCCCACGATCGCATCCTCAAGGTGGCCCGGACGGTCGCCGACCTGGCCGGAAAAGAGGAGATCAACGCCGAGCACGTGGCAGAGGCGATCCAGTATCGTAGCTTGGATCGGGGCCCGGCCTTTTTCGGAAAGTAAGAAGAGGCAAGTAAGGAGGAAGCTTATGAAGCGAGTCAATGAAAAGGATATTTCCTTTCGGCAGGGAGATTCGGGTCCGAAGTATCTTTTCCGAGGTCC
>Ga0315276_10005196_pt1 | contig 11996 bp, 20 predicted proteins | sample YL17G05_0_MG_FD_204542 | JGI IMG/M metagenome (GOLD analysis project Ga0315276, IMG submission 204542) | Sediment microbial communities from Yellowstone Lake, YNP, Wyoming, USA - YL17G05_0 | ecosystem: Environmental > Aquatic > Freshwater > Lake > Sediment | place: USA: Wyoming | collected... | reverse complement strand
CAACTATGGAGTAGTAGGCGGCGATGCCCGAAATGCAAAGGGCGGTGAGTAAAGTTAAAATTCCTAGAATCATTATTGTGAGTTTTCCTTATCCTTTAGTATAGCTAGAGGATGTCTGAAATGCAAAGGATTTGGTTAGATCCAGGGGCGCCCTGGCTGTAATCCGCCGACGTTGGGATTGTCGACCACCACGTTGCCAACATACTTGGTTGGCAAAAGCGCAATATTGGCAGTGAAGCGTGGGTTGCTTGCGGCCGCCCGGTCTATCGATGCTAGGGCGAGCTTAGCCTCTTGGCGGGCCTGTTTTGATGAGAGTGTACTGATTCCGTTTGCTGCCATATAGATTGTTCTCCTATATGGTATTTAGCTAGAAACGGGCTAGTTGGCGCGTTGTTCCAGGTTTTCGATGTAGACGCAACCACGCGTGACAACGGCATGATCGATTGCTGCACCAAACGGGTTATCAAAAATAAACTGCAGATCCGAGTACAATTCAGAAATCTCGTCTGGATCTGCACCGTTTTCCGTAAGTTGCCTGAGTAAAGAGTGATTCATTTTATCCTTAATAGTTGACTTACTAAGCTATATTATACAGTATTTACCCGATAAGTCAAGAACTCATTAATGCCTTATAAATCAAGGGCTTGTTGTTGGCGCTTGAGCATGGTTATTCCGTGCAAATGGTCGTACTCATGTTGATATACCCGCGCTTCGAGTCCAGTTAGTACGGTTTCATAAATTACTCCGAGTGCTGTACGATAGCGCACGGCAATTTCCTTAGCCCTCATCACTAGAACTTGCTGATCCGGAAAACTTAGACATCCCTCAGGCAGCGTAATTTTTTCATCGCTAAATGAAATAATTTCTGGATTAAAGCACATGGAAGTTGATATTGTTTTATTATCCCTTTCAACCTCCATAACGAACAATTGCCTATTCATGCCAACTTGATTTGCTGCGAGCCCAATGCCTTCGTTTGCCCGCATAAAGCGGAGCATGTCGTGGGCAATCTCGATGTTGATATCTAGTGATTTTATAGCGAAAGTCCACGGCTGCGTTGTTTTATAAAGGTTAACTTTATTTAGATTCATTTGTCATCCTTAAAAATTGCCAAGTATAACCCACCAAACACCACAATGAACGAAACAATAACCAGTGCCGTGATCGCCGCGAATAGAGAACTTTCCAGAAAAGAATAATGGAATCGGGCAAAGAAGGAATAGGACCGTGGCGGCAAGTGTACGGACTGCTCGTTTTATTGCCTGAGCATCATCGCGTATCGACTCACCAGCTGCACGGCATCGCTCAATGTCTGCTCTTTTCATATCTTAATCTCTTCAACCTTAATACAACGACTCTTGTTATCGTATAGTTTAACATATTCTCCGCCGGCTTTATAACATCGAACGGCCAGCGCAGAATTGGCAGATTCAGTATTTGCTATGGACAGCAATGCTCCGATTAGCGAAACTGCGCCTACGATACCCATGATCAAGATAGCTACTTGAAGTTTGTCCATTATTTATTACCCCGATAGCTTAGTTTGTTAGCTGGCTTTTTGGCCTTTGATTTTGCTTTGAGCGCCGCATTTTCGGCAATAAGTTCTTCAATTTTCGTGGCTCGTTCGCGATTAACAGCCGTTGTTGAATCCAGCAGGTTATTTAAATCACAAAGGCCACCATGGACAGTTTCGAATGTGTGGAAGGATGCGTCGAATTTCATGTTGTAAAGGGTGGCCAGGCCAAGTAAAACATTGGCGATGTCGTCTTTCGATAGATGATCATCTTCCAGGACGTTCTTATACAACGTGCGAATATCGTCCAATACATTCCACGTAGACAGAATGTGTTGTTCAAGATCAAAACTATTACGGAATAGTTCATTCATATTACTTCCTTTTGGTCAAATTGCCGGACAATGCCGGCCATTTGTTTTAATGCAGTGTATTAGAACGGAGCAAACGATGAACTGTCGCCACGGAATCCAGCATCAACTGCGTTGGGGAAGGCTTCTTCAGGCTTGTTGATAACTTCCGCACCCAGTTCGCCAACCACTTCATACGCACAGCACCGACCCTTTGAGTCGTTGTAGTCAGTCGGGATAGCGACGACGTCGCGCGGGTTAATCTTCAGAATCATCGTATGATTGCCGTGGAAACTTTGCAGATATTCCACCGAGCAAAAGTGCAGTCCAGTGGAGCAAGTGCGATTTTGGTCGTCGTCCACCATGTTACGCACCATGGAAGGCTTTTGCCCAATACTATTGTCGATGGTGCCGGTGTAGCAATCTTTGTAATCTTCGCGAACTTTCTTGTACGCCAGGAAACAACCGTCTGGCGTAATTGGCAGCTGATTCTTTTCCAGGAAGCTATACAGCTCAGTCACTGCTCGCTTGGACGGGTTCTGTTGCAGATTGTCCATGAACGCCACCATTGGCTCAACTGGGAAGCCTTCCTGGAACATCGACACCATGCGGCGCGTAAGCGAGTTGTCCATCTTTTCGCCTTTGTAGAATACGTCCTCGCCCTGAATGCTGAGGTTGCCGGCGCCGTATTTCAGGATAACTTTCTTGGGTTCGATCAGGTCGCACACGGCCTGCCAGTCCTGGGCCTTAATTGCATCCAGAACCTTGTTGTAGGCAATATGCGTTTTCTTGCTGATGGTGTGCGAGCGATTTTCAATCACTACGACGATGTTGTTACCCTGTACGATAAAAGGCAGTGTGTTCATTTGGTTGTTCCTTTGTTAGTTGAAAATTCTTTGTCCATCAGGCTAATATATTGTGCAAGATCCGCCGCATTAATTGCCGTTAGTCCGGGAATTTTAACAATCGGGTATCTTGTTTGTACTGCTGCAAACTCAAGTTTAATTTTTTTAACTCTTTCTCGAAGATTTAAGTCCGGGCGGTAAGTGCCCGCCAATTTTTCAAATGCGGTTACACAAAAAGGTGCGGACGATTTCGGATACTTTGCTGCAAAAACCGAAAACGGCGAGGTTGCTGCTGTGGCCAATATGACCGCCAATTCTTTAGCTACAGTACCATTATACGTGGGTTTAATCTCGCTGTCAAGGACTCTAAGTGCCAATTCATCCAATTGTGCGTCGGTAATAGCGGCGAACCATTTGGTCAGATACTTGTCAAGCGAAATCCATTTCGGATTATCTTTGATCCGCGCAATTTCGGACTTTCGGACACCAAAAATTGGTACATTCAGTGTTTCGTCCTTGCAGTTTTCGAGCAGCACTGCCAGGTCATAAAAGATACCAAATTTGGTAGTTTCGTCGACCGTTTTGTGCTTCAGTTCAACGTAGCAAAGTACCGCCGATGATGCTGCATCCACGTGCGCCGTCGTGCTGTTCCAAGCCGACACAGTTTTCCGATTAAACCTGCCGCCAGTGTTTATGAATGAATGAAGCAGAACACCGACAGGCTCATTTTTGGAAGTGCGAGCCGCTGCTTTCTTGCGTGGTACTTCGTCAAGCTCGCTTGCTTTGAAAACATTCTGTGGGTCGTAGCAATCTTTAAGGAATTGCTCGTAGTCCATTGGCTTTGTTTTGTCAGACGGCGAGAGCAACGTGACCGTCACGTGCGTTTTAGAATCGACCCGGTTTGCGTAGTGCAACCGGGCACGTCTCGATGCACCAGTCTTAGTATCCTGAACAACGAAATGAATGTGGGTATGCAGCGGGAAATAAATGCTCGGAACAGATTTTCCGTCTTTATATTCTGCGTCGTCCCTAACGTTTTCCACTCTACGGCCATTATATCCCGCGAGCTGAAATCTCGAAATACTCAAGTTATATTTTGTCTGCAGGGTTTCAATTGAGAAAATCAACGGGTCAAAATAATTGCTATATTGCATGTTGCCAGTAGACACCAGCGGCAATTTAGTTGAATTCAAATACATCTTGGCAGCGAGACTAAATAATGAGTTTCCTCTTTGCCCCTCCAGGTACGCAATCTTATCCCACAGATTCGGCATTTTTTTGACTTTTTTCGCAACGTGCTTTTCTAGAGCTTTAGCGAGCAGTTCCAATTTTGCTTTGATCGCCTCGATAGTTTCTGGAATGTAGCTTAGGCCTTCGCGAGATGGCTGGAAATCCAGCGCGCCGTTATCAAAGTGGATTTCAAGCGTGTTGCCCAACATATTTGCAAACTCTTCGCCGAGAACCGTCGAAGCATTCGGGATATTAATCGGGTAACAGATATTTCCCATAATGGCCACGGATGACTCACGATAAACGCGAGCACGTTGGTGGATTCCGGGAACAATATTTTTCTCGAGATAAGTCGGCTCTGAGAAGTTAAATCCAGTCACGCCAGTAATTTTTGGGCGTACCGCAAAATATTTGAATACGATGTTCGCTTCTTCCATGAAGCGACTATAGTCCTGGGCGTTAGTTACCGACAGTTTGACCTCGACCCCGTTTGGCACATCAAACGCCTGTGTGGACATAAGTGCCACACTCGGCACACCTGCTTCATTAATGAACGCAGAGTAGATATTCTGGATGCCGTTTTTCGCAACCGTAAGACTGAAGTTGTCCGTGTAGCTGAACGGCGACTTGCTACCAAGCCCCAAAGCGCCGATAAAATCGTTGCTCTCAGTCTTGGTGGACTCGAAATAAGTTGTGTAGATGTTTGACACTTGCTCGTGATCCAGGCCAAGTCCGACGTCAGTGACGGAAAAGTAGGGCTCGAGCGCACTGGGCAGATGCACAACGACTGGCACTGTGCCTTTTCCTGCGGCAACATGCGAGTCAACGGCGTTGCAGCTCAATTCACGAATAACTGCGCGAATTTTATTCGAGTACAGCCCAGAGCTCAGAATGGAAAACGCCTTGGCGCTATTGCGTATCCTGAATTCGCCGGACGTCGCAACGTTGGTCAATACGGGTTCGGACTGCGGTTTGCTTAGGATCATTTATTTGCTTTCCATTTCAATCAGTTTGGTTTCGTCGAGCAGCACCCGCGTTACGGGCTCAGTTCTCCAACGAAGAGTGATGGGAGTGGCAAGGTTAACAGTGTATTCAACTCGCCCGCCGTATTTGACGCGGCTGGATTCAACCACACCGGATACAACGTGATCGCAGTATGTTCCTTGCACTGTCTCACCGTCTTTAATCCAGCTCATTTTGTTCTTTCGTGCGTTGATTTACTATACAGCTATTATAGCGCAGAATAACCGATAAGTCAAGAGATTTCTTGACTCGTTTTCCCCTTACAAATCAAGGACTTAGCCGGCTGGTTTGGAGATGGTAAATCCAAATCCTGACCATGCAGTGCCGTCTACTTGCCCGAGCATAAAGGTATAGCCGTCAGATGTTTTGATGGTGGTATTGTGCGCGTCAACATTTATTTCGCCGTCGGATTGTTCGTGCAAATAATCAATCATGCTTTCCAGCATTTCAGGAAGGACTTGATTATTTACATTGCTTCCTACTTTAATAAATGCGCGGAATGTTTTTGGATAACCATAATATCCGCCCGATACATCTAGGTTTTCAGCAAATTCAACCATGCCGTACCTGATGTGATGAAGACCCGGACCAGTTGGTGTAGGAGAAGTTGGCTTTGCTTCACTCTCATACGCATCAACTAGATTGTGCATACAATTTTTAATTGCGGCGAGTAACTGAACGCCGGTCATTGCTGTATCGCTATTCACTGGCGTTGCTTCGTTAACGGTGCTCTCGCCAACATTGCTAGATGCGATTGACTGCATGTGTGGGGCAAGAGTGCTGTAATATCCGCCGGCACCAGATGAATTATCGTTCCAGTAATCGGCACTGGCGCCTGTGTTTGCGGTAATTGAATGCCCAGTTTTTGGATGAGTGTATTTGTACGCCCTAACAAATCCTTGGGCAGTTGGGGTATCCGGCTCGTATCCGTGCTTCTTCATTATTGGATAATGCCATTGGTCCTCGACTGGATGCATTGCTTGATTGGCTTTTTCAAAAGCGTCGTCTTCGCTGCCCTCAGAAACTTTCTTACGCTCGGCGCGCAATTCAATCTCGCCCTTTAGCTTACGGATTTCTAATCTAAGGCGTGATTTGGCATCCTCAGTCTTTGCAGCCTTCAATTCTTTCTTTAGCCTTTTCATTTCAACTGAGTTTGATTCGTAAATAGCGACTTCGTTAATTTTCATTATCGTTTTCCGTTGATTTGATCGTAGGCCATGCGCTTGTAGTAGTCAACTTCTGATCTAGTCAGTCCGTTAACCATTGGGCGTCCGTCAATTAGCACGTTCCATTGGTATCCGTCGTCGCCACCGATCTGCCTAGCAGTAACACGTTGAACAGTCTCTTTGCCGTATTTGGCGTACAATGCTTCAAGTTTTTGTTTGCGGTCCTGAGCAGATAATTTAGCAGCTTCTTTCTTACGGGCTGGTAATCCAGCTTTATGCACTACATTCTGAGCAATCTCAGTTTTCTTTGTGGCCAACTCTTTAGCCATCCATTGCTTGATAGTTGCCATTGCAGTAGCTTCGTCTATGCCTTTCTTGAAAATAAGCCATACTTTGCTTGCGTTGAAGTTTTGTGCCATCTTAATGCCAGACACTGACTGCGCACGATCTAGAAACGACGGTTTGCCACCATAACTGCGATATTTGAAACTTTTAATAACAGCGGCAGCTTCAGGAGTTAATCCAGCCACAACTAGGCCAAACAGGTCAGGTGTTTTTACCGACGGTTTTGGGGTGTATGAAAATTCTTCTTGTGTTGTCGGGCGAAGACGCTTTGCTGGCGCTGCTTCGCTAATCTGAAATAATCCACCAATTGGCTCATGATCCCACGACAGTGACTGCCACCCATTTGGAGTTTTGATTGAGGCAACATAATTTTGATTTGTGTGGACACCGCTACTGGTTAAGGAATTTATTTTATCATATGCCGTGACTGTTGACGCATAAGGTCCAAACGCAATTTTTCTATTGTTTTTGCCTTTACTAATATCAATTACATAAATCCCCGTACTTTTGGTTCCTGTGTCTGAACCTTCGTGTACCGGAGCCGAGTGCTCGAGTTCCAAGTCGCGAGCCCAATATGTCTTTGTGGGTCCGCCGGTGCCTTGCATTCTATCGAGTTTTACCTTGACCATAAGGTGGTCGACGCCATTGCCGTTATCTTTATTTACTGCAACCACTTTACCGCTACTCATATGATCTGGGTGGCCGTGTGAGTTTATTCTGACTTCGTCGCCCACATTAAATGACCCGCCATTTGGTCCGGTGGCCTCTGTCTGCACACTCGCCTTTGATTTCTTGGCTTTGCGATTTGATGAGCCCCACGGATTTGCTTTTGGAGTAATGGATCCGTCGGCTTCAACATTATAAAACACAGAATTGTCGTCGGCGTGGCCGTGTTCTGCGTCATGAATCTGATCACCTTGGAAGTCTTCCCACATGCCAGCTAGATAAGAATAAAAATCTTTGCCCTTGCCGAGTTTTCTAAAAGCGCGATGAACATCATCCATATAGAGGTTGTGTTTTTCTAGCCACGGAACAAGATAATCCGCCGGATCGCCGTCTGGAAACGACTGACTAATTGCCCACTCTGCGCGATAAAAAATCTGCTCGGCAGTTAGTTTCTTTGGTTTTGGGTTCGCGTAGCTTGGAGCCTTGTAAGGCACTTTAGCAGCACGTTCCGCAGCTTTCTTTTCGCGATTCTTGGCTGCGAGTTCTTTTGCCCAGACTTCTTGGTGGCCCGCCTCAGAGATAAATTGTTTGCTTTTCATGGTAATCGTCCGTAATATATGTTATTTATGCTAGATCGGGCTGATGTGAAGAATGGGCAAAATCTGTCCATTCTCTGACTTTGATGCCGCCCCAACGCAAAATAAATATCAAGCATTCTTTGTCATCTGGTATTTCCCAACCTGACGTCCACTCGGAACTTCCGGGCACCATGCTAGTATTGCAATAGTCCGCTTTGATTCCGGCCTTACGGCACCATGCCTTAATAATTGACGGGTAAGGATCGCCGTTGAGCAGATGAGTTACACGAACTAGATTAACGATCACTGTTTTAGCGAACTTGCAGCGACTGGGTAACGGGATTCCAGAAAATTGCTTTGCCGCCTGGCAGCTTGATCAAGTCCATTTCGGCAATTTTATTGACGTCAATTTCCGACAAATCAATAACCGCAGCACGAGCCTGCGTAGCTGACGGGGCGATGGAGTTGTTGTCCAGCTTGATCGCCGAAGCAAATCCCGTGTCGCGGTCCGACGTAAACCAGATGCCAACCGAGCCAGTGTTATTGCGCTGCGGGTTGTAGTTTTCGCTCAGTGAGATTGTATTTTTGAAAACGATGTTGATACCAACTTTGGGCTTGTCGTTGGTCGGCTCCATATTACCAATCAGGATTTCGGCGCCGACCAGCGTGGACTGCGAACCTTTTTCGGCCACTGCCTCAGTTGCGACGCCCCAGGTTTGGGCCGACACGCCAGCGCCGGACCACGCATTAAACTGGCCTGCTACGGTCTGCGCGGCGCTGCCACCTGCTGTGCGGGCAACTCGAGTGGCAAAGCCAGTGGCAATGCCGTTTTGGGTGGGTGACCAGATCGAAAGATACGATCCAGACAAATAAGTGTACGGAGTCCCTTCTGCAGAGACATTCACTTGCAGCGGATCAGCGGCGGTTGAACCACACGCGCTCACGCTCAAGGCTAGTGCGATTGCTGCAAAAAGTTTTGATTTCGTCATTTTTCTCTCCGGTTATATAGCTCATTGCTTCACTCACTATACAAACATTATACGCGGTTTCGGACAAAAAGTCAAGAGAAATCTAGTCGAAATCTCTCCTGTAAAATCAATGACTTACAAGCATGTGGATTAAACTTCATCGGCAGGTCGGCCATTGAAAATATCCAGTCGGGCGGCTTTGTCCCGTGTTTGATCCGATAGATTATGCTTTCTTCCTGAATAATTTTAACTGTCGCAAGAATTTGATTTACTAGCTCGGGAGTACGGCAATAAAAGCGTCGCCCAACTGTCATCCATTTTGCGGTCCCACGGCGGCGACCTTTTTTCACGGTGCCCTTTTGATAAGGCATCCCCCACCAAATTTTGGCATTCTCTTTAATTATTGATTGCAGCTCACGTGGAATTTCGACTTGATACCACTGCGCTTTCATGGTGCTAATTTGCCCCCATGATTTTGTTTGCAAGAATACAGAAGCAGAGCCGCTGTTCCATTTGATCTTCGAAATTTGGCCAGACTGTGCGCAATTGTTTTTCGTCAACCCAGCGATAGCCCTTTGTTTTCTTTTTCGACACCAGGTCACGGAGCGAGCCCGTTTCGTAGTCTTTCTTAAAGTTTAGCGCGCCACCACGGCGACCCCAGAAAACGTAGCAAGGGCGCGGGTAGACATCCAAGTTGGCGTCTGAGTCGTGGAAGAAATATCCCCAGAATTTATCCGAGGTGCCTTCGTTGTTCCAGCCGATAAACTTAAAGTCGACGCTCATTTTTGGTCTCCGGGGAGATGATGGAATTTAAGCCAGGCGCTAACGTGTCGCCGCAGAACTTTTGAATAGCCAGGATTTCCTGCGCCTATTTTTTTGGCCTCGCGCATGGCGTCTTTCATAATAGTCAGCAGTCTTTTGGCCTCGGGGCTCATGGATTATACATTTTGCCGTCGGCTGGTACGGGCTCATTAATTACGCCGTACCATTGATCGTACAGTGCGCTGAGGACAGTACGATAAATTTGAGCTTGCTCGACCTTTTCAGGATCTTCAGTCTCAGCCGTAATCTCCGCCAGCTTGGCTTCATACTTGCGGATCACGCCCACTGTCGGGGCTTTGTCGCCGTTGTTCATGTTATCTACCTTTTCATTAAACGGATACTATAGTGCATTATAGCATCTAATGGTCGACAAGTCAAGAGTTATTTTCTTCTTAGTTAGTAGGCACTAACAAATAAAGTTGCGTGTTTATTTTCTAAGATACTCCGGTAAATATTTCTAATGACAATTTTAAATTCATTAAAATTGAACAGACAACCAAAATAATAAGGAAATAAAATGAGTGAGATCGACGACGACGACACAGTAACTCCAGCAGATGATTCCGGAACTTCGGGCATTACGCCACCCCCGCCCGAGCCTACACCACCCCCGCCAATGGGACCACTGCCGCCGCCACCGACTCCGGCGATTCCGGCTACGCCGGCAGAGCCAATGCTGCCTCCTGATCCAATTCCAGTTCCGGGAGTAAACGTCGAGATAACGGCTGTGCCGCCAGGGCCAACTCTGCAGGATCCACTTGTGCCGCTGCCGGTGATGGTACCTCCGGTATTAGACTGTGCGCCAACTGCGCCGACTCCACCCGCAGAGCCAGCATTGGCTCCGGCACCGAATCAGTATCCGCCTGAAGTAACTCCGTATTTTCCGCCACCCAGTTCTGGCACGGGCGGGGAAGTTATGCCGCCGGGCGGCTACCCAGTGCCACCCGCACAACCAATTCCAACACCAACACCCATAGAACCGCAACCACAACCAGAACCGCCTCCGGTAGCTGTGCCTGTTGTAACTGTTGCGTACCAAGTTAAAACGTATGCAATTTGGAACTCAGCAGACAAAAGCTCTGGCATTACTTTGTCAAATGGCGACGCAACAATTTATAACGCCGCAGGTGGTTGGCAAGCTGTTCGTGCTAACATTGGCAAATCAACAGGGAAGTGGTATTGGGAAATTAGAGTTGACTCAAGCGGAAACGCAATGCTTGGTGTTGGCTCGCTCAATGTTGGACTACTTTCGCCATTAGGTAGCACAGTTGAAGGCTGGGGATATTTCGGCTCAAATGGTAGCCTTTACCATGGAGCAGCAATGAGTCCATACGGAGCACCATTTTATACTGTAGGTGATATCATCGGTGTTAAGCTAGATTTGGATGCTGGCACATTGGAGTTTACTTATAACAATGTTCCGCAGGGCTTAATCACTGGGATCACTGGGACAATGTATCCAATGGCTGCAATCTCAGTAGTCACTGGCCAATATACAGCTAATTTTGGGGCATCTACTCTAGTGCATCCACAAGCCGGCTTTAATGCAGGATTTTATAATTAAGTTTGTTGCATCAAGTAGTAATAACAAAAAAGGAGACTTCGGTCTCCTTTTTTATGCGGTCAGCAACCAGGGCATAACAACACTGCCGACAACTGGCATGGCAATAATGAAGCCCAAAGTAACGGCTGTGATAATAATTTGCTGCTTAGTTTCTTTATTCATTTTTCTCTCCTTTAGGAAAATCGTAAAATAAACATCGTAACCGCCTCTTCCGATTCAAATACCAAATTTTCTTCATAATCTGATCGCCAGGCTTCCTTACGGTTGCTCTTTATCAGATATGCTCCGTATTTGATCAGATGATTATTTATTTCTCCAATAGTAAATCCGTCGCCCTTGCAAACATTAAAGGGCGGCGAGTGCATAAAATTTTGCCAGTAACTAGGGCACTCTTCCATATAGTCCGGCAATTCAATTGTAACTTTCATGACCATCGCAAAATAAACATCGTAAGTGCCTCTTCCGAATCAAAGGCAAGCGTAGCCTCATTCATCCCATAAGAATCAGGGCTATCGTCGTCGATAAATCGCGCGCGGTACGGCTTTAGATACTTGTTAATGTACCTCTCCGAAAATCCATTTCCAGTATCGTTGCTTCCAACGAAAGGCGGCGAGTCCATAAATTTTAACCAATAGATTGGGCAATTACCTAGGAGCGTTGGTAGTTTGATTTCTACTTTCATGCCCACCTCAGAGCAAATAATGTTCGATGCGCTGGATTATTAATTTCCCACACCATCGTAGCCCAGTTAGAGGGTTGCGGCGCATTTAGTCCAGTGATAATATTTTTAGCTGTGATCTTGTTTTCGGAAAGCCAGTCTCGAATCCGACTATGATAATCGCAATAATATTCAGAAGGCAGATGGACTCCGATACCGCCGCTCGGGCATCCCTTAATTTTAATTTTGATGTAGCTGCTCATATTGC
>Ga0315276_10005192_pt1 | contig 11999 bp, 10 predicted proteins | sample YL17G05_0_MG_FD_204542 | JGI IMG/M metagenome (GOLD analysis project Ga0315276, IMG submission 204542) | Sediment microbial communities from Yellowstone Lake, YNP, Wyoming, USA - YL17G05_0 | ecosystem: Environmental > Aquatic > Freshwater > Lake > Sediment | place: USA: Wyoming | collected... | reverse complement strand
CAAACATTCCATCTTCACCTTGTTCAATTAGGGTTCGATATCGCATGATTACAGGCTCCTTATCTTTGTTCCCATCTTCAATCGTAAGCTCTTTTCTAAAAACCACTTAAATTCTAATACCTATCCGCGCCCCCGTCAAGCTCCGAGTTTGCACTTGCAAAAATGCTTTTATCGGCTTGCTACCACGCTTGCTGTGCTGTTAGCAGAGCTTACTGTTCCTGATTAAACTCCCATTCCTCTTCCACCCTGTCCCCCCTCTGTCATTCCCGCGAAAGCGGGAATCCAGTATTTTGGTGTAAAAACAAAAACCTGTCACCCCCGCAAAAACCCGACACGAAGCGAAGCCCAGAGCCGCGATAGCGAATCCATCTTCCTCCTTCTCCCCTGATTCGAACATCTCTGGCCCAAGTCACTTCAGCCGCTCCATAACCTCATCCTTGCTATGGCCCATCTTCGTGAGCAAACCTCTATATCTCTCAATAGCATCTTCCAGATGTGGGTGCCGATGTCCGGTCCGCCGCGTGAACTCCAGAACAATTACCAGTACCCGCTCCATCAAAGGCTCCGCCTCATCTAATCGGTTCGTAGCATACAGCAATTGCGCCAGATTGTTCAGATCTCTGGCCACATCCGGATGCCCCGCCCCGCCCCCTCTGTCATTCCCGCGAATAGGCTGTGTCACAATAAAAAAGCAACTTGCTTGTTATCAGTACTGTTAATGTCTGTTTCTATAGTCAAAAAGCTAGTTGTGACATAGTCTGGAAACGTGGGGCTGAATAGGTTTTATTACGGGTTTTTGATTTGATCGGGTGACAAATGTTGTTTCCATAACAGAAATTATTTATCCTCCATGGACATTTTGCCGATGACCCTGCAGATCACCACATAAATCGTAGAAATGCCGGAGAGAGAGTGTCATGGAAAAAGATGATTTAATTGATTGTGTATGCAAGCTTGAGGGAGCAGATTCATCCCGCCGGGAAATTCTTGCAACAGGATACTCAGAAGAACAACTAAAAAAACTTTTGAGCCGCATGGCCAGACAAAACATGGAACTCACTGAACTACAGTGCGTATCCATGTTCAGTTGACAAAACAGCAACATAATGCCAGCACTGTCCTTGCCCGGCTACATGTCTCGCTGGATGTGTTTTACCTTAGCCATCGAGAGAGCATCCACATGCAAGCTTCGGATTTCAGGTATGAATGGAGCCACAGAGTCACCGTCATCTCTTAGATACAATAACCATGCACGATCCGGACTCTCAGGCCCAGACAAAAGACAGGGCCTTACCGTTTCTGCGATCTCCAATTCCAGCAGCTAATAACTTCCTCCTCAAACAGATTAGGATGAATATCTTTAGTTTTTATCCGTTTCTTTTCGGGATCTGACAAATAAGGCAGCACATTACCCTTGTATGCGGTAACTATGAGTATTTCATCAAGCTCAAGGATTGTCTGGATTTCTCTAAAAGCCTGCCAGCCCCAGTGGATGCTAACTTTTTCCTCGGATGTTCGGTTTGTCGACTTGTGTTGCCATATCTGCATATCTACAACTACACAATCAACCTTTTCCTTACCTTCTGAGCTTTTCACTTTTTGTACAAACTCCTCGACCTCTTGAAACGAGCTAACGTTGATTACTAAGATTTCGGCGTTGTGATTGCTCTTCATGTCATCAAATCGCTGTTTACACCAGCGTTGGTATTGCTCATTATCTTCCACTAGAAGAATATGTTTTGTTTTTTTCCCATCTGGCATTTTTATTTATCTCCTTGAATAAGAATGATTATTTTCGCATAAGCCCCCTTTAGAAACCCTTTAAGATTATTGCCTATTTCCAATTCCATGTCAGCCTTCTTAAGAACCCATTTTGCGGCAAGGAGGCCACGTGGGTATTCCAGAAAGTTTCCTCCAGCACTCCTACTCTCCCAACTGCCTCGTATCTCTGACAACCTTTCAGACTCAAAACCAGGGCCATCATCAGAGACAATCAAAAAACAAGCGTTTCCCTCACATAGAATATTAAGTCGCACAATCTTCCCTCCATTAACTTCTGCATTTGCGATTATTATATCCAAAGCAGCGACAATAGCATCAGTGTCAGTGTCAAGTAGTTTATCCCGTTTCAAGTCATCAAGTATTTCTGTTGCTTCCGGGAACTCGAACTTCTTACCGGCTGTTTCCAAGTAATCATGATAATAATACAGACGGTTCAACAAGGTATTTTTATACAGATCCTCAAATGTAATAGTCTTGCGAGTGTCATTTTCAAATGTTTGGAACACGTCATGCTGCGCCGAGATATAAAGTGCTGTCCGAAAAAGATCTGGTATTGCGGTAAAATCTTTCTGACTTACCCTCTGAACGTTGTGCAAAAAGTGGGCTGTGTCACCCTTGAATGCATGCCGGAATACAATCCGGAGATTGTGCAAGGTCTCTTTCTCCGCTGCTTCGCGTATGTCTAATGCTGCAGCTATCATTGCAGCCACAGATCTCATCAGGTATAAATCCTCCTGTCCGAATGGCTCGTAGGCGTCCAAGGCAAGTTTGAGAGACTGAAGAAGTGCTACTACACTGCGGCTCGCCTCAAGAACATCGATTTGATCCTGCGACGGATTCTCATAACACTTTATTATGGGTGGTGCTCCCATAATTCGCATTATTGAAGCGATAAGGGCCTCAGTGTACCATCGCAGAGAACTAATTCTCTGCTCCAGCGTGCTACTCTCCAAGTTATTAAGGTCGCCGTCAGAAGCATCTTCGGACGGGTTATCTCTGTTATCCGTGTATGCATGTTCGATCACGGCTGACACTCTACACTTAGCCAGATCATTGGCAAGCAGATGTGTTTGTTCGACCAGTATCGAAAGTTTGCGGGAATCTTCGCTACGTTGTTCGGCTGGACCCAGTATATTAAGCGTTTTTTGTGTTAACTTCTCGACAATTTCACAGATGGCCTCAGGGGTATTCTTCACCGAGGCCATGGCGCGCAAGAAAGTACACATGGCGCTGATTGAAGACTTATCGTCCTCGTCTCTTGTGGTATTTTGATCGGCGAGTTGGCGTCTCCTGTTCTCCACCTTTATGACGCCACGTACGACATTATTAGCACCTACTATAGGGACGCCGAGTAGGCACCAGCAGTGTCCTCTTAACTTACCATCAAGCTGACCCTTCCAGCCCTCACTGTCTTGGACATCAAAGTTCGCCACGATCGTGAGTTTATCATTGAGGATTTTTGCGGTTAAGCCGTTTTCAAGCGACTTCTCGGTCCCTATTGCAGCCTCATCGTAGCCGTATGCTTCCTCAAGAAGAAGCTTTCCATACCTGTCGAGCAGGAAAATGGAACATATCTCAGCTTTCAGATGGCGGGCAACACGCGAAGTTATATCGCCGAGCTTTTTTTTCTTTTCGCCACTCCCCCGTGACATGGCCTCGACCATTTCCGGCAATGAAGATGCTAGTATCTGAAATCCAGACGCACTTGACTCACGTTGGTCGAAACGTTTACTATCCACGGCCACATTCCCTCGAATAATGAGAATTCTATTTTCTAACACACTAACTAGCAGTGAGAGTCTGCCTTCACATTACGCAAGGAGAAATCAGCGTAAACCAGGCAAACAGTCTCACAACAACCTATGTTGTTTTCCCCCTCTTCCCCCCCGTTTTTACTTCCGGCTGCATAGTACCCAAACCAGCCCTTGCCGTCAAACATATTTTCCGATTTTTCCTAAATTTTCTCTGATCGCTCGCTTCGCTTCCCTTTTTAACCACATCTTACAGAAAACCAAATGGCCATTCCCCCCTTCCCTTCCCCCCGACCCCGGCTCGCCCAAGATGTCAACCAAAATCCCGACCCCACCACCAACTCACCCACCTTTCACACCCTTCGCACTTTTCGCACCCTTCACACCTTTCTCACTCTTCTAACCTCCTCCCCCCCCCCAAAAAAATGGTCCGCCCTCTTTTCTTCCCCGACCCCAGCAAGCGTAGCCCGGACAAAAAGTAGTGCGGGCCATGCCCGCGATTTGTTCTTAATAATCTCAAATCTGCGTCAATCAGCGTAATCTGCGGATCCTATCCTTCCCCTTCTCCTTTTTTCTTCCCCCCTAGTGCCTCATGCCTTGTGCCTCGTGCCTTCTTCCGGTGCCTGTTGCCTTCCTCTTGTTTCCTGTCCCTATTTTAAAATCTGATCCGTCTGATCCGTCTGATCCGTCTGATCCGTGTTCTATTCTTTCCCCACCTGACCATCTTTCCTTTCCCGCAATACGCAATATGATATACGCATTACACCTTCATGCCACGGCCCGCCCAAAACTCCAACTCCCCAACCTTCTCATTTTTCATTTTCAATTTTTCATTTTTCATTTCTACCCCCCCCCCACCGGTCCGCCCTCTGCCTTCTTCCTTCTTCTCTCTTACTAGTGCCTAGTGCCTGTTGCCTATTGCCTTCTTTCGTCCATTCACTTTTCATCAAAACATAGTGCAAACGTGGTGCAAACATAGTCCAAACATGGTACAAACATAGTGCAAACATGGTCAAAACCACATCACTTTTCATCAGAATTCATCCAAATTTCGCCGAATTTCACACTTTTTTCTTACCCATCTTACCTAATCGTTATAATCGTTACGCAAAAATAAGCACTTACATCAATTCCAGCAACGTAAAATAAGCACTTACATCAATTTCCCACAACGAAAAATAAGGAGTTACAACAATTCCCAGCCACCAAAAATAAGCACTTACAATAATTTTTCAGACCTACAGTCGTTCGTAGTAACAGCGAACTTTTAGAGGCTTCCTTTGCTGTTCACAATCTTTGACAAGTCTTCTCTGATGCTCTGCTCAACGATGCCAAGCAGCTCCTCCAACGCCCCAATCGGTATCGCCAACGGCGGCATAATCACAATCACATCACCCAGCGGTCGAAGTATAACTCCTTTATTACGCATAAGTTGGCACAATTTCGCACCGATCCGCTTTGTCGGATCAAACCCTTTTTTACCCGCCTTATCCACAACCAACTCAATCCCCACCATCATCCCACATCTGCGAACATCACCCACAAAATCAAACTCAGCAATCTTCCCTAAGTACTTGTCAATTAAAGAGATCCTGTCCGGCAAACCCTCCAGCGTCCCTTCTCGCTCAAATACCTCCAGGCTCGCGATCGCCGCTGCACAACCCAGCGGGTTCCCGGTATAAGTGTGGCCGTGATAAAAAGTTGTGTAAATCCATGGCTCACCCAGAAACGCTTCAAAAACCTTCTCGCTCGTCAGCGTCGCCGCCAAAGGCAGATAGCCGCCCGTTAATCCCTTGGCAATACAGAAGATATCGGGATGCACCTCTTCCTGCTCACACGCGAACATCGTCCCCGTCCGCCCGAACCCCGTCGCCACCTCGTCCACTATCAACAGCGTATCGTACTTGTCTGCCAGGTCTTTTACACCCCTGAGAAACCCGTTCGGATGAACTATAACTCCTGCTGCTCCCTGCACTAACGGCTCAACAACAATCGCCGCAACCTTCCCGGCCTGCTCTTCCAGCAGCCCCTCCATCTGCACGAGGCAGTGTTCCCGGCATTCATCGGCAGTGCCCGCAAACCGGTACGGGGCCGGGTTGTCACAGAACTTCGCTGCAAACGTCAACGGCCCGAAGATTCGATGGAAAATGCTTATGCCACCAACACTTACGGAACCTATCGTGTCGCCATGATACGACTGTTTCATCGCAATAAACAGGTCTCTCCCGGCGATCTCCAGATTACGCCAATACTGAAAGGCCATCTTGATCGCGATTTCCACTGCGGTCGAACCATTGTCGGAATAAAAAACCCTCGTAAGTCCTTGTGGCACAACCTCTACCAGCTTTCTGGCAAGTACAGCCGAACTCTCCGAGGCCAGCCCCAGCATGGTCGTATGGGCGATTTTGTCTAACTGCCTGCAAACAGCGGCATTTATGTGCGGATGACAGTGGCCGTGTATATTGCACCAAAGCGACGAGACGCCATCTATATATCTGTTACCGTCTGTGTCATAAAGGTTTACACCTTCGCCTCGCTCGATGACCAAAGGTTCGTCGTCCAGCCATAACCGCATTGGAGTAAAGGGATGCCAAAGATGCTCCTTGTCCCAATCCTGCAAATCGCGCGTTTTCATTTACTCAATAACTCCTCGCTGATGATTATGTATTTTGATAACTCTATATATGAAAAACAGTTACAGCCTTGGCCATCCTTTGAATATATCGAACCCGGGACCGTTTCTGAATTTGAGCATTATCATATTTTTTACGCGAAACTGTCCGTCGCTATCACGCACGTATTCGAACAGCCAGCTACTGCCAACGACAGGAATCATAGCGTAATTGCTTTGTGGATCAATAGTTGTGAGAACGGCAAACTCTACCCGGCCGCTCTGTTCTCCGGCGGAGGTAACCTCCAGACTCCTGATACTGTTGGTGGCTATCAGCGGCTTGGAAAGTCTCTGGGCAATGACCTGGGAAGCTTGTTCCTTACGGAACCCGTTGTCTAACAACAGGTTATCACTCAACAGGTTAATAATCGCCGCGGCGTCTTCATCCTCGGCCCCCTGCACAATCTGACGTGTCACGCGTTCGAGCTGTTCCCGATTGGTATCGACAGCATAGTCGAGCAGCAGAAACAGCCCTGCCAGCAGTGGACCGGTCAAGATGTAAACCTTTTTAACACGGCCACTTGTGAACGCCCAGGCCAGTAGAATCACCGTTTCGAGCAGCACCGCGATAATCAGTCCCGCATTCGGACTGTCGAACAAATGGTAGTACATCTTGTCTAACCTCCGATTTGATACATATCTCGCATCGTCTTGTCCGATTGCATATAATGTAAGATATTGAATTGCAAAGTGTTAGCTGCTGTTTGCCTGGCAGATTCAACTGCAATGTTTTACCTGGCATGTTGCCTGGGAAATTCATTTATGGTCGGCATAGTACTCGTGTCAACACTACCATTTTTTGCCTGTCCAAGCCAATATAAAACAATCCACGCCGCTACAGATAGTCACAAGTACGGTAAGGGCAACGACTAACGGGCGGTGTCAGTTGGTAGTGGATGGTGGATGGATGAGTGTGGCGGTCGATTGGTGAGTCTGTGGTGGGCCTGAGCCGTACCAATAAAAAAAGGCTTGCCATTACAGACAAACCTTTTTAGCAATCTAATGCCTCCACCGCAATGCCGTCCGAAAAGACATTTGAAAAGAACCCATTAGTACAAAGTGGGCAACCGTTGCTCATTTCCAGAAATCCTGGCTGGCAGGCTTATCCGGCACTTGAAGGACTGGCTTCCCAATTCATGGGTATCGGTTCTTCAAATATAGCTTATCGTAACGAACATGGCAGAGGCGATTTTTCAAATAATCAAACCTGACAATTAGCTTATAACATATTCCTAATCGGAAATCAAGAAACTTTTACATAAATAATATCGGTTATCCTCTGGATCACAAATATCTAAAAAACACACAAAAAAAATCTTGACAAAACAACGTTTTTTTGATAAAATTTTGTTCCTGTTGGTCGAGTTTTCAAACAAATGCGGTTTTAAGCCTTGGTTGCTTAGCTTTGCAGGTTAAGGGAGCCTCTAAAGTTTGCAGTAAAGTCCATTTAGCTACGGAGTTGGGCTTTGAACTTTTTCTGCAGAATCGCCATAATCTTTTCCTGATGCTCGTCCACCTGTTCGTGACGCAGCGTTCCATCGGCCCGGCGAAACACCATCGACAGGGTCAAACTCTTGTTGCCCTGGGCAACGCCCTTGCCACGATAAATACCGACAAACTCCAGTTCCCGCAAATCATCGATGCCCAGTTGCAAAATCGCTTCTTCGATCTCCGCCCATCTCACCTGCTCGCCCAGCACCAGCGAAAGGTCACGGATGATACTGGGAAAGCGGATTATCGGTTCCAGCCTGGCTCCTTCACCTTCCAGTTGAACCAACTGGTCAAATTCGATCTGGGCCAGGCAGAGTTCATGGTCAAGATCGAATGCTTCTACAATCTTTGCGCTGACTCTGCCAATCTGCCCAATAACACGATCGCCAATTACCATCTCTGCCCCTTCACCACGACCCGCCCACAAAACCTCTCTCGGTCTGCAATCCAGTTTTACCTGCCGGCCCAGTTTTGCCAGGACCGCCTCGATTGCCCCCCGCAAATGTCGAAAATCGCTGTCGGTTATCAGGCCCAGTTGCATTTTCTCCTGTGGCAGTCCCGGCCCATTGGCGGGACGATAGACCGCCGCCAATTCGTATAAATCGCACCGACCGTTGTCCGCGTCCTGATTCCGTTTTCGCGTACCCAGCAGGGACGGTCCAAGACTCATACGCAGAGCGTTATTACTTTTACGAGACATATCTTTGACACGTAGCGGCTCAAAATCGCTTTCGCTGAACAGTTCTAAGTATTTATCCTCCACAAAGCTCACATTGATCGCTTCGAAGAATCCGCATCCGTTCAGGGCCAGACTGACTTTCGTGCGGGTCTGCTGCAATATATCCGGCGTCTTGACGGTTATGTGTATCTTTGGCTCGGTCGGTACGTGGCCGTAACCGTGAATGCGGATTACCTCCTCGATCAGGTCCGCTTCCCGCGTCAGATCGGACCGCCACGACGGTATCGTGCAGGTGACGATCCCGTTGGCGTCAGATTCCGGCGATAAGCCAAGCCTTTCAAACAACTTTATGACATATTTGCTGTCAAAATCAATTCCTATCAGTGTTTTCAGCCTTGCCAGACGCATTTCGACCTTGGGCATTTTTTTCATACCGGGCGCCACATCGATAACGCCTGGAACAACCTTGCCTCCCGCCAACTCCTCCAGCAGCGCCGCCGCCCGGCGTGAGGCCCACTGGACCATCTCCATATCGACGTTACGTTCGAACCGAAAAGACGAATCGCTGTTCAGGGCCAGCGCTCGGGCGGTTCGCCGAATGCTCAGCGGCGTAAAATGAGCACTTTCCAGTAGTATCGTGTGGGTATCGTCACTCACCTCGCTGGCCAGCCCCCCCATAACACCCGCCACCGCTACGGCATTACGGGCATCGGCTATTACCAGCATATCCGGGGTCAACGGACATTTGGTCTGATCGATGGTCTCTATTTGTTCACCCGGCTTGGCGGTTCGCACTACAATCCGGTTTCCGCTCAGCTTGTTATAATCGAAGGAATGCAGCGGCTGACCGATCTCCATCATCACATAATTGGTTATATCGACCACGTTACTGATACTCCGCAGCCCGATCGTTTCCAGCCGTCGTCGCATCCAGTCGGGGCTTGGTCCTACTTTTACCTTGTCGATGACTCTCGCTGTGTATCGGCCGCACAACTGCGGAGCCTCATCGGCCACCGAGGTCCACTCGGTCACATCCCTGCCGTGCTCGGAGAATTCCACGCTTGGCATCCGAAACGCCGCCCCCGTTACCGCCGAGACCTCACGGGCCAGACCGATATGTCCCAGACAGTCCGGCCGATTGCTCGTTATCTCAAGGTCCAGCATCCAGTCATCCCCCACCTGCTCACGCCCCTCGACCGGAAACCCCACATTCGTGAATATCTCTTCCAGCCGTTCCAGCGAGTCCTCATATTCGACGTATTCCCTGAGCCATTCCACCGATATTTTCATTGTTTCCAGCCTTTCACTGCCAATATATCTACAAAAATTCACTTGTTGATCAGTCATGTTAGCCTCTGGAAGTCCACTTGTCAATCCCGCTGTCCAACTACTTAAAACTCACCGTCAAATTGAACTGCACCATTGACGTTGGGCGGTGAGGGGGTCTATAATGGCTGCTTTGAGATGCCGGGCCGATTGGCCCGCACGAACCGTGGCCGCAAATATTTGACTATATATTGAAATTGGAGATTGCCTTGAGCGAGAGTATTTGCGAAAAATGTGCCGGACTATGTTGTCGTTATTTGGCCCTGCCCATCGAAACCCCGGACACCAAATGTGATTTTGACGATGTGCGATGGTATTTGGCCCATGAGGGAATATCGGTTTTCGTGGAGGACGGCGACTGGTACATCAACATCGCCAGCCGCTGTAAGTATCTTAATAATAACAATCTTTGCGATATCTACAAAGATCGTCCCCGCATCTGCCGCGGATATAAGGAGGAAAACTGCGACTACCACGGCGGCGACTACGGTTACGAATTGTATTTTTCCTCAATCGAGGAACTCGACGAATACATCAAACAAAACAAAAAACGCTGACGAACGCCGGCAATTGAAAAAAGGATGGACATTATGCAAAAGCGAAATAAATGGGCTTCCGTATCTTTAATGGTATTCCTGTGCGGATTGGTTTCAAATATGAAAGGTCAGCAGTTGCCGGTAGGGGCTGTTGATCCTTCATCGGAACAGGAAAACGGCAAGTTGACACTGTGGTATGAACAGCCGGCGAACAAATGGGTTGAGGCTTTGCCGATTGGCAATGGCCGACTTGGCGCGATGATATTCGGCGGCACGAAAGAAGAGCGGCTCCAGCTTAATGAAGACACCTTATGGAACGGTCAGCCCCACGATTACGCGCACGAGGGAGCGGTCCGGTACTTGCCTGCCATCCGAGATTTATTGGCCGAGGGCAAACAACGTGAGGCCGAAGCCCTGGCGATGGAGCAATTCATGAGCGTACCTTTGCATCAGAAAGCCTATCAGCCACTGGGCGATTTGCTTTTGGACTTCCCCGGCCATAACGAAGTGCAGAACTACAGACGCCAACTCGATCTGGCCTCGGCCGTTGCGACCGTCACATACAAGGTCGGCGATGTTACCTATAAGCGGGAGATATTCTCAAGCGCTCCGGATCAGGTTATCGTTTTGCGGATTACTGCCGACAAAAAAGGGGCAATCAATTTCCGGGCGACGATGCGCAGTCCACACGCCGGGTCGATCCTGCATGTCCTGAGTAAAGACCAGCTTGCCCTTCGCGGACAGATAGAAGATGGCGTAGTCACATTCGAAGCCCGCCTGGCGGTGAGAACCGATGGCGGGCAGGTAGAGATCAGCGACAATGGCGTTGAAATAGTGGATGCGGACTCGGCAACGCTCCTGCTGGCCGCGGCCGGCAGTGTGAAGAACTACAAGGATGTCAGTGCCGACCCGGCGGAACTCTGCAGCCAGGTGATCCAAACCCTCCAGCACAAGATGTATGACGCGATCCGAAAGGATCATATAGCAGACTACCGCCAACTCTTCTCAAGGGTCAGCCTTGATCTTGGGATAACCGAAAGTGCTTCGCTTCCCACAGATCAGCGAATCAAGGCGTTTTCGGACGGGAAAGATCCACAACTTGCCGTGCTCTATTTCCAGTTCGGCCGCTACCTGATGATTGCCGGTTCGCGGCCTGGATGTCAACCGCTGAACCTCCAGGGAATATGGAACGAAAGTAAAACTCCACCGTGGGACAGCAAGTACACCACTAACATCAACACTGAAATGAACTATTGGCCTGCGGAATCATGCAATCTTGCCGAATGTCATCTGCCGCTGTTCGATCTTATCAAAGATGTCTCCCAAACCGGCGAGCGCGTGGCAAAGGAGCATTACAATTGTCGAGGCTGGGTGCTGCATCACAATACGGATATGTGGCGTGGCGCCGCGCCGATCAACGCGTCGGACCACGGCATTTGGGTGACTGGAGGAGCCTGGCTATGTCAGCACCTGTGGTGGCACTACGAATTCTCAGGAGATGAACAGTTCCTCAGAGAACAGGCTTATCCTATCATGAAGGGCGCAGCGTTGTTCTTTATGGACTTCCTGACACCGGACCCGAAAACCGGCTGGCTGATCAGCACACCGTCGAATTCGCCGGAAAACGGAGGCCTGGTCGCTGGGCCGACGATGGACCATCAGATTATCCGTAACCTGTTCAGCAATTGCATTGCCGCCAGCAGGAAGTTGAATGTGGATGCGGACCTGAGAGAAAAACTCGAACAGATGAAGGAGAAAATCGC
>Ga0315276_10005191_pt1 | contig 12001 bp, 9 predicted proteins | sample YL17G05_0_MG_FD_204542 | JGI IMG/M metagenome (GOLD analysis project Ga0315276, IMG submission 204542) | Sediment microbial communities from Yellowstone Lake, YNP, Wyoming, USA - YL17G05_0 | ecosystem: Environmental > Aquatic > Freshwater > Lake > Sediment | place: USA: Wyoming | collected... | reverse complement strand
TACGTGCGCGACCGAGGACGCCGTATCGCACCGTCCAGCGCGTTCTGAGGGCCAAGGCTTCGTTTCTCAGCAGCCTCCTGGGAGCGTCCGACCCTCACACCCCTCATCCACCGCCGATCATAGCCGACAGCGCCACGCGGTCTCCTTCGCGGAGTTCCGTGTCCAAGCTGCGCACTTTCCCGTTCACAATTATCAGCTGAGCGTCAGATTCCGGGATGCCCTTCTCGGCAATGAGTTGCCTCACCGTCAAGCCGGGCCGGAACTCACACCGGAATTCACGCTTTCCTGGACTGCGTTCTCGGTCGACGAAATTGAGCAATCGCACATCTATCACGGCGCATGTGACCTAATGACCACTATATGTTCTCAATAAGTGTCTCTTCGAAATATAGCATGTCGATGGTCTTCTTCATATGCAAAGCGAGGTGAACGGGGAACAAGTTTGTGACGTCATCACAATCCAGACCACAAACGTCGGTTATCTTCTTAAGTCGATACTTCAGCGTATTGATGTGGATATTTAGAGATCTGGCTGTAGCCGACTTACTACAGTAGTGATCAAGGTATGCTGACAGCGTCTTGACCAGATCTGTGGTGTTGTCACGGTCGTAGTCGATCAGACCGCCCACGCGACGTTCGATGAACCTCGCGAGCTTCGCCGGGTCAGTGCCATCGGACAGCAAGGAAAGGATACCCAGATCATCGGAATACAGCACGTCTCTATCGATCCCACAGCTCTTGGAGATCCGCAGGGCTAAGATAGCGTCGTCATAGCTCTTCCTGATATGGCGCACAGCGTCCACCTGGCCGCCGATCGAAACACGCATGGGAAGCGCCGGCATGAGGCCCCGCAGTCGGGACATCACGGCGGCGCCAATATCCCGAGTCGCGACGACCGCCCCGTCGGCCGGCGTTGGCAGAACGACCACCACGCGGCCCTCTCTTTGCGCGACCAACCCTTCAACACGCAGGTTGGCGCAGACTCTGATGACGTTCTCCCGAAGAGCTTCGCTGCTGCGGACTGATTGACGTGCATTCCATCCTCGGCTCGTGGCCAACGAGGCGAAGTCGGGCACCTCGCACACCATCACAACATGCGGGCCGCTCAGATGGTGCCCAAGGTGAGCTGAACGCCGGACTGCCCCCTCCACCGCCTCCCTGCTGCCCGAGAGTAGATCGTCGAGCATTTCGCCGCGCAGTCTGTGTTCTGATTCACTGGCGGCCCTTTCCAGGAAGAGCTGCAGCGCGAGCGCCGTGCCCGCAGATTCCGCCAGGCGGACATCGGCCTCCGCCAACGAGTGGTGCATCCCTATGATCTCCACGAAGCCGAAGAGGTCGTCCCCTATGATCGCCGGGGCCTGCGCTCGGTCAAAGGGCCATTCCCAGCCCTTGTTCTCCGGAATCAACACGCCGCGCTTCTGCTCCTCCAGCGTGGACTGTAGGTTCGCCCACTCCGGCCGGGCGCCACGTTCGATCTCATGCTTGAACTCGACAGCCTCGGACTTCACAAGCGCCGACAGATTGGGCGGGTGGCAGGCAAGGAATACCTGCTGGCGGTCATAGAACGCCACAGGGTTGTCGGCCAGTTCAGAGACGAGTCTGGCGAGAGAAGCCGGGTCTGAGGCGCTTCGCAGGAGCGCGATGAGTCTCTGCCCAGCATCCGCCTCCCAGCTCGCGCGCTCAAAGAGCTTCGCGTTGGCGATGGCGGTTGCGGCTCCGGCGGCGAATCGTCGGATGCGCCTGAGTTCCTCCCTTGGGTGCTGGACCGTTTGTCGAAAGCACAACCAGAGAACGCCCAACAACTGCTCGTTCGCTTGAAGCGGCACGCAGATCGAGGACCGTACGCCTTCCTCGAACGCGATAGAGGTCACGTTCGCAGGCTCGTCTTTCAGCTCCGGGTCGTGTAGTCCCGAGTAGACCTTGCGGTCTTGGGCGCTGCGACCACAGAAACCCTCCCCCAAGGCCAGAGACAGACCCTTCCAGCGGATGTCCCGGGCGCCACACGACGCCAGAACCGTCACCCGGCCACCCGACGAATCGACCAGGGCCACATGGGTCACATCCGCCATCAGGGAGGCACACGACGCCTCGCACACGGCTGCGAGGGTCTCGTCAAGTCGCCGAAGCGAGAGAAGGTCCAACTGAGCGTGCTCTTCGGCGGGCTCGGCAGGGACGGGGGGTTCTGATACCTCGCCTCTGAGCTGAAGGATCGCGGTGCACGCGTTTCCTGCCAGGTTCCTGAGCACGACGCGCTTCTCATCTCCTGGGGGATCTATGTTCCTGCCGCCGACGACCACCACCGCCAGCGCTCGGTAGCTGGCGACTACCGACGCTTCAGCCCACGAAGCGCGCAGGCCCAGTTCACAGCAGACCCGGGCGAGCTGCGCGGCGCTCTGTCGGTGGATCTCAACACCATTCGGCCCCCGAAAGGAGGCGCTGCCTTGGTGGTCGATCGACAGGCCGAGGATCGAGGTTTCAAGAGGGCCGGCCTGAAGGTCGGTCAGTCCCCTTCGGGCAAGGACCGTCACCCCCGGCGTAGGCCCGTCGTGCGACTCTGTTCCTCGAAGCGGGCACACCGCGACCAAAGCGAACAACTCGTTGGGCGGGTCTCCAACAGTCCCCAGGATCTTGTCGAGCCATAGTTCCGACTCGGAGGGCTGTCGGCGCGAATCCTCGGCCATAAGGAAGTCACCTCCTGGGGGTGCAGGTGTCTGAACCAGACAAACAACCCTTTGCATTCTGTCCGACGTCGCCATGTGAACGCAGGATACTCGCGGATATCATCGGGAGCAAGAGAGTCTCTCTGCGTATGCATCAGCGCCAAGGGGAATCAACCCATCGGAGGGGGAGTAGAAATGGCCTTCAAGAAGTACAACCTCACGCCCGAAGTCGAAGCCAAGGTCAAATGGGATCGCGAGCACATGGTGCATTGGGTCATGCCTATCGGGATGAACTCCGGCTTCATGATGGACCACGCCGATGGTATTTCCTGGTACGACAGCGAAGGCTTTCAGGTATTCGATGGTAGCTCCCAACTGATGTGTGTGAATCTCGGGTATCGGCAGGACTACATGGCCGAGATCGCGAACGCCGCGGCCGAGCAGATGAAGAAGCTGCCGTTCGCCACGAACTTCTGGGGCTTCACAAACGAGGCGACGGTAGCCGCTGGGCAGGAACTCCTCAAGATCATGCCCGAGGGGCTGGAGTGCTTCTGGTTCACACCCGGCGGCGGCGAGAGCATCGAGACGGCGCTTGCCATGGCCCGCTGGTACTGGAAACTGCAGGGTACGCAGAAGTACAAGATCGTCTCTCTGGAGAACTCGTATCACGGCATGTACTTCGGGTCTGCCAGCGCCACGAAGGTCGGGCGCGGCCACTTCACGAACGGGATGTCCCCGATGGTGCCCGGTTTCCTCACCGCTCCGGACTACTACTGCTACCGGTGCCCGCTCGGTCACACCTATCCCTCGTGCGGCATCGAGTGCGCCAAGCAGATCGAGCGCATCATTCAGATAGAAGACAAGGACACCGTCGCCGCGGTGCTGTTGGAGGTGGAACACGGCACGGCGGGCTGTATCCCGTCACCCCCTGAGTATCTCCCCATGGTGCGCGAGATCTGTGACCGCAACGAAGTGTCGCTGATCATCGACGAGGTCATGACCGGCTTCGGACGGTGCAGCGAGAACGGCAACTCGTTCGCGTGCCAGATCACCGGGGTGCGTCCGGACTTCATGACCATGGCGAAAGGCATCACCAGCGCGTATCTGCCCATGGGGGCGGTCGCGACCACGCGGGAAATCATGGACGGTCTCGAGGGCCACGTCACCTCGGGCGCCACCTACTCCACCCATCCGGTGTCTTGCGCAGTGTCGGCGAAAGTGCTGGAGATCTACCGGCGGGACAACATATTCGAACACGCGGCGAAGATGGGCCGCTACATGAAAGCGCAGCTGCATGAGCGCCTGGTGGAGAGCACCCCTCTGGTGGAACACGTCAGCGGGAACGGCATGCTCCTAGGTCTCGAGGTAGTCAAGGACCGCACGACGAAGGAGGCGTATCCGCACGAGTCGCGCAAGATGTTCCGTCTGCAGGAACGGGCGCTGGACAAGGGCCTGTATGTGCGCGTCTGTGACCAGAGTTGGGCGCCGGGGAATCGGATCATGTGGTGCCCACCCCTGGTTACCACAGAGACCGAAGTCGACGCGATGATCGACATCTTGATCGAAACCTTCAAGGACGAGCTCGCGGCGGAGTACGCCGAGGGCATCCGGATCTAGGGCGGGCTTCGAGAGAGACGGGAAGGGGCGGATAAGATGGCACGACAGCTCAAAGTCAATCTAACGAGCGGCGACTGCTCGATCCAGGATCTCAAGGCCGAATGGGCCGACCTCGGAGGTCGCGGCCTGACCTCCAGCATCGTCGCGGACAGCGTGGATCCTAGAACGGACGCGCTCGGACCGGGCAATGTGTTGGTTTTTGCCGCAGGGGTGCTGGCGGGGACATCGGTGCCGAACGGCGGTCGGCTGTCCGTCGGCGCCAAGAGCCCACTCACGGGTGGCATCAAGGAGGCGAACTCAGGCGGCGTCTGTGCACGCAAGCTGGCCAATCTCGACCTGAGAGCAGTTGCCATCGAGGGGTGCGCTCTTGAGCCGAGCGTGCTCGTGGTCGATGAACAGGGAGCCAGGCTGGAGCCGGCGGGCGATCTGTGGGGATTGGGGACCTATGCCACCATGGAACGCCTCCGGACCCGGTTTGGAGACGGCGTCGGTATCGCCTGCTGCGGCCCGGCAGGCGAGATGGGGTACGCAAACTCAGCGGTGATCACGAACACTCCCGACTTCCTTCCGCGTTCAGCCTCACGCGGAGGCCTGGGCGCCGTCATGGGCTCGAAGAAGCTGAAAGCGGTGGTCATCCTGGATGGCGACGCCCGCATGGTCGAGGTCGCCGATGCTCAGGCCCTGAGAAGCGCTTCATTGGTGCTCACGGCCGGCATACGAAACGATCAGATCATGGGCTACCTGAAGGACAGCGGCACCGCGATGCTGATCACACTGGCGGACTCGCTGGAATGCCTGGCGACGAAGAACTTCTCCATGGGTCAGTTCCCCGAGAACTACGAGATCAGCGGTGAGAAGATCGCATGGTTGGCGGAGAGCACTCGCCCCAGCATGGTCACGAAGCACCACTGCATGCCTGGTTGCATCGTGCACTGCTCGTCGATCTACACCAGTGAGACCGGTGACTACGTCACCTCGGGCTTCGAGTTCGAAAGTCTGGCTCTGCTCGGTTCCAACTGCATGATCTCCGACCTGGATAGATTGGCGGAGATGGACTACCTCTGTGATGACATCGGTATCGACACCATCGAGACAGGCGGCGCTATCGCTGTGGCCATGGAGGCCGGCCTGATCCCATGGGGAGACGCTGACGCGGCCTACCATCTGATCAAAGGCATCCAGACGGGCAACGAACACAGCAAACTGATCGCGCAGGGCTGCTTGGCTACGGGCAAGGCACTGGGCGCGGTGAGGATCCCGGTTGTCAAAGGCCAGGGCATATCCGCCTGGGAGCCTCGTGTGCTCAAAGCCACCGGAGTGACCTATTCCACCAGCCCGCAGGGAGCCGACCACACGTGTGGAAACGCCCTGCCCGGGATGGCGTACGATCCCTCCGACCCCAAGGGTCAGGCGAAGAAGTCAGCCGATATGCAGGCATACTTCGCTGCCATCGACACCTTGGGCCTGTGCATGTTCCCGGCCCTTGCCATCGACGCCAAGATCACCCTGAAGAAGAAGCTCATCGAAGCGACGGGAGCAATCCTGGGGAAGAAGCTGGGCCCCGACTACCTGCAGGAACTAGGCCGGCGTGTGCTGGCCGTCGAGCTGGACTTCAATAGCCGAGCAGGTTTCACAGCCGAAGACGATCGCCTGCCGGACTTCTTCTTGAACGAGCCCGTGTCGCCCTCCGGGAACGTGTTCGACGTGTCCCGAGAGGATGTGCTGAGCGTGCACTCGGGCCTCGGGAAGGGGTGAGCCTGACCGGAGTCGGCCGGGGCGCTTGGAACGCAGAAAGGGATCGGCGCGTGCCCGACTATCCAGAGTACTTCGACCCAAAGATGGAGACCCTCTCGCCGGACGAATTCGAGGCTGTGCAAGAGGCCGCTTTGTGGACCCAGCTTGCCTACGTACGGGAGAGATCCCTCTTCTACCAAGAGAAGTTCGGCACCGCCGGAATTGACCTCGGTGACGTCGAGACTGTCGATGATTTACGCAAGCTGCCATTCACGCTCAAGTCCGAACTTCGCGACTCCCAACTCGAGGCGCCACCTCTGGGCAGGCAGGCGGCCGTGCCCATGCTCGATGTGGCGCGCGTTTACTCGACGAGCGGCACCACAGGGCGGCCCACGTTCATCGGACTCACCCGTGCGGACCTCGAGGTATGGAAGGAGGTGGCAGCCAGGGCATTTTGGACGGGTGGCTTCCGGCCGGACTCCATCATCCCGTTGGTCGTCGCTCCCTACATGATCGCCGGCTCGTATGGCGATGCCATGGAGCACCTCGGCGCCACCTTCGTGCCGGTGGGGGTGCTCGCCACCGATCGACTCATCACGGCCTTCCAGCACATAGGGGCGAATGCCCTTCTCGCGACGTCTTCTTTCCCTGTGCATTTTGCGGCCTCGTTGGAGAAGCGGGGGATCGACCCGAGGAGCCTGGGCATCAAGTGCATCTTGGCCGGGGGAGAGCCGGGGGCATCGATCCCCGAGTACCGCGCCAAGATCGAGGAGACCTTCGGCTGCATCTTCCTCGAGATGATGGGCAACGGCGACATGTGCAGCCAGATCTTCTCGGAGTGCCGCTACAAGCGCGGCATGCACTTCTCTGCGCAGGGTGTCGTCTACGCGGAGATCATCGATCCAGAAACCGGCGGGGTGCTCGATATCAAGGAAGGGACCACGGGCGAGCTCGTATACACCTCCCTCAAACGGGAATGCATGCCCCTGGTCCGCTTCCGCACCCGCGACCACGTGCTGGTGACCCAGACCGACTGCGAGTGTGGTCGCACTGGATTCGGGATCCGCTGTATCGGTCGCACCGACGACATGCTCATCGTGCAGGGAGTGAACGTCTACCCATCGGCGGTGAAAGACGTCGTCAGCTCCCTCGCCCCACGTGTGAGCGGCGCGGTCGAGATACAACTCGAGAAGAAGCCACCTGAGGGCTGGCACCCACCCATCTGGATCAAGGTGGAGGCGGGAGCTGAGCCGGGCGACCCTGACGCGCTCAAAGCCGAGCTCGAGACCCAGATCAGAGAGAAACTCGTCTTCCGAGCCCGGGTCGAGATCGTGCCCTTGGATAGCCTGCCCACGTACGAGTACAAGGCCAAGCTGGTGCGCAAGCTGTATGAGGAGCACCCCGAAGGGGTCTCATAGCACCTCCGGCCACGCGTCCACCGCGCGCTCGAGCCGAGGCGCGGTTACCTCACCGGCCCGATCTTGCCTCTATGGATCTCCACACAGTTGATCGGGATCTGCAGCAGGTCGGCGATACGGCACTTGGCCGCGATGCCTTTGGCCAAGTACGGCACCGAGAGGATCACCCCGATGTCCAGGTCCTCGCGTACCTCGCGCATCGCTACGGGGTCACTGAGGTCTTCGACACTGACTTTCAACTTGCCCGCCACGTAGGCTTTGGCTTCTGGGAGTCGCATCTTCTGCGTGAGCTGCATCCTGGCAACCAGATCTCCGGCTGTCCGGATGCCGCCCATCCCCGAGGCCACCCCGTGGATGAGGGTCATCCCGGCGGGATCCCCCACACCCATCTATAACCCGTCCGCTTTGCCGATCTCGACCATGGCGACCGAGGCTCGGGACACGGCATCCACGGGTGGCGTGTCGCACATGGGCACGCCACCCACCCCCATGCCCACGTTGGCGTGGATGGGGATCGCAGCCACGGCCGAGCAGGCCTTCACGTAGGTGACCGCCCGGCTGACGTTCCACGGCGTGGACCGGCCGGTGTTGGTGTTGACCACGGGGCCGAAGACCGTTACTCCCGCCTGTTCGGCCACTTTCACCTGGTCGTGAGGATAGAGGCCGGCGAGGCGCGTCCCTTTGTAAGTAAGGCCGCCATGAAGACCGAGGACGAACTCCGACGCCATGCCGAGCTCGATGCCCAGAGTGGGGAAGGCGGCCGTGATCTCCTCCACGGCCTCGAGGATGGCCAGGAACTCGGCGTCACCGGCGGCCGCCGAAGTGTCGAAGTTCATAGCGTCGATGCCTACCTCGGCCAGACGGCTGGAGAAGAAGACCATGTCGCGCTTGGCGTGTGCGGCCGCCAGTTCCTGAGCTTCGAGGGCCTCCTTGACCCGGCCGACGGGTAGCAGATCCACCGGGTTGTCGAAGGGGCCGTCGGGCTTGTAATACTGTCCCAGGTTGGTCATGGCACCGTACATCAAGGGGGCGATCGTCGAGAGCAACATCTCCTCGGCATGCACCTGTTCCATGGCGAACATCACCTTGAGGGGCTTAAACGAGTAATCAGATTGGCCCATCTCGATGATGTCCTGCGCGAAGGCCCGCTCGGCCACCTGCAGAGCTTCCAGCTGGCCGATACTGATGCCGAGACCCGAGCTGCCGGAGTCGATGTAGAACTTGGTGTCGCCCCCGTCTTGGCTCAGCACCACCTCGTGGCCAGGCGGGACGCTTACCGCCCGGGCGGGGTTGATGAAGAGGTCGACGAGGTAGTCCTGCTCCTCCTGGGGGAGGGGCGGGATGCGGCCCCGATCGGCCGCGTCTTCGCTGCCAGCGAGGATGTCGCGCCTGATGTCGTCAGAGGTGACGTCGATCAAGTGGCCGTCGCCCATGCGGGTGCGGTAGGTCGTCATGCGCATTTCCCTTTCACGCCTGCGAGAGTCCGGGGGCCCGTTCCAGGAACTGCCGTCTGGTCAGAAGCCGCCCCTCGAACATGAAGAGCTCGTTGTTGTCGCCTGATCTGCTCACCGCTTCCCCCTGTCTTCGCCCATGGCGATGGTCCGCAACTCGACCGCTACCTCTGGCGACAGCGGCTCCGGCTTGTGGGTCTCGAGGATCTCGCGCGCCCTCTCGGCCGCCCGCTGCGCCAGATCCTTGCCCCCCCGTTTCTCCCAGCCCCCGCGCATGCGCCGGTCGATCAGGCCGACCTTCGACTGCTCCTCTCGCTGGTGCGCGCGGGTGTGCTTCTGGCCAAGGAAGTCCTTGCCGGGCCCCATCTCCTTGATCAGGTCCACGGCGAGGGTCTCGTCGGTGACGCGTACCCCCCCGACCACCCGTTCGACCATCGCCACGGTCTCGTCGTCGATGACCAGCTGGGCGAGACTGAGGGTCATGCCCAGTTCGAGACTGCCCATGCCCAGCACGAGAGAAGGCCCGGCCAACCCGACCAGCAGGGTGGTCAGCGTCTTCTCGTGCCCGGCCTGCGCGTCGGTGAGCTTGCTGTCGGCCCAGCCACCCGCGACGACACTTGGCAGGGCGTAGTAGCGCGCAAGTGCCGCCACCCCGGCGCTCAACAGGCCGGACTCGGGCGAGCCCAAGGGAGCCGTGCCGTAGGTCATGTCCATGGCCGTCGTGCAGCTGCCGTACAGAAACGGGGCTCCTTTGGCGGCGAGCTGGTGTAGGACCAGCCCTGAGAGAACCTCCGCGTTGTGGGTGACCAGCGTGCCGGCCAACGTCACCGGGCCCGTTCCGCCCGCCATGACCATCGAGACGACCGCGGCCGGGATACCCGCGCGGGCGCACTCCATGACGATCTCGCAGACACGCTCGGAGTGCTCCAGCGGACTGCTCGGACAGCCGCCCGCCGAGACGATGGGCCGCTCTCGCAGCTTGTCGGCACCGCCGACGATGGCCGCCGCCATCTCGACGAGTCTGCGCACGCCTTCGCCGCTGGCGATCTCGCCGTGGACCACATGTCTTGACGTATGCGCGAAGGCGACTTCGAGTTCGCACAGGCTCTTGTTCGGGCCTTCGGGGATGTCGGTCGCAGCCACGGCCACGGTGTAGACCGACACGTGTTCGAGGGCATCGGCGAGAAGCGCCGAGTCGGCGATGTCCCGAGCGGTCGAGGAGCGAACCTCGGCGGTGTAGGGATCGATGACCCGGAGACCCTGGCCGAAGGTCGTGAAGTATGTGCGGCCGTCCTCGAGGAGCACATCATGGGCCGGGTCGCGCGCGGCCAAGAGGACTTTGCTCGGCGCCGAGTCGATGGCCTCTTCGACCAGGTGACCAGGGACCCTCACCCGGTTCGTCGCTCGGTCGACGTGGCAGCCCCCGCTTTCGAGCAGGTCGAGCGCCTCGGCCGAGAGCACCCTCACCCCACAGTTCTGAAGCACGTCGAGCGTGCCCTGATGGATCTGCTGGACCTCGTCGTCGGTGAGCCCCAGAAGCCTCCAGCCGATGTACGGGGCTTCTCGAGCGCCCGAACCGTCCAATCCCCACCCCTCTTCTGGCGTCGCGCCCGGTCAGCGAGCGCCGGTCAGTTCCCTGGCGACAGCCACCGCATCGTTGGCGTTCTCGGCGTAGGCGTCGGCACCGATCTTGTCGGCATATTCTTGGGTCGTGGCCGCTCCGCCGATCATCGTCTTGACCCGGCCCTTCAGGCCTGCGGTAAGCAGCGCCTCCTCGATGGTCCGCATGCCGATCATGGTGCTGGTCATGAGGGCGGAGCATCCAACGATGTCGGCCTCGTTGCTGGTCGCGGCGTCCACGAACGAGCCGGCGGGGACGTCCCGACCCAAGTCGATCACCTTGAAGCCGTTGACCGAGAGCATCGTGGCCACGATGCGCTTCCCGATGTCGTGCACGTCGCCCTCGGCTGTACCGATGACGACCGTCGCCAGCGGCTCGGGGCGCTGGGCGCGCGGGATATGCTCCTCGAGCCGGGACATGCCGAGCTGCATGACGTCGGCGGCGACGATGACCTCAGGCAGACTGATCTCCTCATCAGCGAAGAGCTGGCCCACCCGAGTCATGCCGCGGGAGAACCCCTCGCTGATCACGTCCAGCGGATCGACACCCTCGGCGATGGTCGCCTCGGCGACCGCCAGTGCTTCGTCTTCGTCACCGGCTAGAACGGACTCATATGCCCGAGCGAGTAGAGCGTCCTTGCTCATCACGACTCCTGTCCACTCGACGTCCCTACGGCCTCCTGGCCGACCGACATCCCACCACCCGCCTGTCCGCTCGGCGCGCCGCCTCCCGCGGATTCGACGATCCGCCGCAGCTTGGCCGCTACCTCGGGCGGCAGCGGTGTGGGTGCGTGCGTCTCGAGCAGTTCACGTGCCCTCTCGGTTGCCACCTGGGCCAGGTCTTTGCCCCCCCGCTTGTCCCAGGTGCCGCGCATGCGCCGGTCCATCAGCTTGACTTTCGATTGCTCTGCGCGCTGATGCTGCCGCGTGTGCTTCTCGCCCAGGAAGTTCGCGCCAGGGCCGACCTTCTTGATCAGATCCACCGCCAGGGTCTCGTCACTGACACTGATGCCTCTCACGACCCTCTTGACCATCGCGGCGATCTCGTCGTCAATGACCAGTTGGGCGAAGCTGAGAGTCATACCCAGCTCGAGCATCCCCATCCCGTAGATGAGGTTGCACCCGGCAAGCGCAGGAAGCAGGAAGGTGATGGTCTTCTCGTGCCCGGCCTGCGCGTCGATGAGCTTGCTATCCGCCTAGCCCCCCGCCATGAAGCAAGGCAGCATGTAGTAGCGGGCGAGAGCGGTGGCCGCGGCGCCCACCATGCCAAGCTCGGGGCAGCCCACCGGAGCGGTGGCGTAGGTCATGTCCATCATGGTGGTGGAACTCCCGTAGATGAAGGGCGCTCCCGGGACGGTGAGCTGGTTCAGCACCAGGCCGGAGAGCACCTCGGCGTTGTGAGTGACCAAGGTGCCGGCCAGGGTGACGGGAGAGGTGGCGCCGGACATGGCCATCGAGAGCACCATCGCCGGGATGCCCACCCGCGCGCATCCCATGATGA
>Ga0315276_10005190_pt1 | contig 12001 bp, 5 predicted proteins | sample YL17G05_0_MG_FD_204542 | JGI IMG/M metagenome (GOLD analysis project Ga0315276, IMG submission 204542) | Sediment microbial communities from Yellowstone Lake, YNP, Wyoming, USA - YL17G05_0 | ecosystem: Environmental > Aquatic > Freshwater > Lake > Sediment | place: USA: Wyoming | collected... | reverse complement strand
TGCATACTGGTCAACAAGCTGCAAATTATGCTTATTTAACTGGTGGAATCGCACAGACAGCCGCTGGTGGAATACAGACAGCTGAAGGTTTAATTCAGAAAAATCCTTTCTCACAGGCTGGAGCTGCAGCAACGGGCAATATGGGTTCATCAACTAATGAGATTATTCAAGGTGGACTTAATTTAACAGTAGGAGCAGCAACTTCTGTTACTACTGGCATGGACATACGACGTGATGTCTCAGCAGGAGCAGCGGGAATACAAGGCACTAGTACAAATATGGCAGCAAGAAGAACCCTATCTGAGATTCCTGCTGCGCAGATCCAACAGTTTAGAAATTTAGCTGTTGGTCTTGGTACAACCGCTATGGGTATGGGTACACAAGGCGAAGGATTCTTGGGTCGCACAGTAAATCAAAATTTAACTCCAACAAATACTATGGAATCGGCAATAGGATCGGCAGTGCCTAGAACTAAGTCATTCATGGAAAAGATGATGGATGCTCGCATGAGTCCAGAGCAATATGTAGCAGCAGCCCAATTAGGTCAACAGCAGATGGGTAATGTATTTAATGAAAATGTACCATTGACAGCAAAAAATCTACAATATGCAGGTTTAGGTACACAAGAAGAGAATATGCAGCGTTCTGCTATACTTGCTCAAGCTGGAGGAAATAATCCACAGACTAACTTAGCTGCAGTATTAGAAGTTGCTGTAAATAAAGGTGTTACGAGTTCTACTGCTATGACTAAATTAGTAGAGAATACAGCTGTTGCCGCACAAGGGTCTTTTGGACGAGCATTAGGTCTTGACACGACTCAGGCTGCTGCTACAATAGCAGGAGCTACAATAAACCAAGCAGCTGGTGGAGATATATATGCAGTAAATCGTGCACAAACAGTTGCACAAAGAATGGCAGACATAAGAGGTGAACAAGGTTTTAGTTTTGTTACGTCTTCAACAATGAATCGTACGATGTCAAATACTGGAATAGGTTATCAAGAAGCTTCTCTTATTCCAAAAATTGATATAGAGACTATAAAGGCATTTGAAATTGCAGTCAATGATTCTAACCCAGAGATAGCAAAAGCTGGTGTCGGTAAAATGCGAGCTGCGGGTTTTACAGATAAAATACCGGGCAAAGATGAACCTGGTGCAGTAGATACTGCCAGAAAATTTATAAAAGGCTTAATAAAAACTGATACGCAGACTAAACTTATGGGTGGATCTGAAGCTGCAGGATATACTATCCCTTATGCTGCTGAAATAGGACAAATAGGTGCTGAATTAATCGCTACTGATCCAACTAATATAAATAAAAAAATAAGTGAGTATGAGCAAGAAATAGAAACTGATAAATTTAAATCACCTGAACATGAGCGGGGATTAAAGGCATTAGCTAGATCTGCAACTTCTCAAAAGATGAGTCTTAATGACATAATGAAGGGAGCTACTGCAGGTCTAATATCCGATCTACCAAATGATCCAAATAGTACAGTTGGAAAGGGAATATTAGGTACGACACCAGAATCAACTACTACAAAAGTATTTGAGATGGCTGATAGTGGTTTTAAGCAACTCAGTGAAAGTGCATTAGAAGCTACTAAAAAATTTGGTTCTGCAGCTGAAACATTAAAAACACTTAGTGCTGCTGCTAAAGCATATGAAGAAGGAGCACTTGAGCGCGAAAAAAGAGCAGGTACAGCTGCTGAAGAAGTATCTGGTGGAATGGACCTTAATGCTAAAAAATTTGATGCATCGATAACAAAATTTGATTATTCAATAGATAAACTTGTTGCACAATTAGCTGGTAAACCGCCACCCTCTCCACCAGAAACGTCTTCAACTTCTACAACAAAACGATAATATTTTAAAAATAAGAGGTATTATTTATGTCAGCCGATGATTTTAAGATAGAGACACCACATGCTGCTGTAATAGTATGGAATTATAAGGATCGCATCGGTACTGAGCAAATGACAGATGATTCTAAGAGTAGTGGCATTAAGAACAGTGATCTACATAAAATAGGATCTACGATAATAAGTACATTATCAACTATATCAATACAGACATCAAAATCTAAAGGCCAAGTAGCTGGTACATTTCAATTAGTGTTAGCACCTACAAGAAACTGGGTATCAGTTTTAACTGCTGGTAGTTGGTGTTGTATATTGATGTCAAATAATCCAATATCGAAGACAAATTTTACCAGCGCTAAAGCAGATATGGTAAAGATGGTAGGCAGAATAGAATCTGTACGAGTAGATACAAGTATAGATGATACTGGTACATTAAGAACTCATTATCTTGTTAGTGGAGTTGATTGGGGACATATTTTTGATAGTTCATTTTATATAGACAATCACCTTGCATCAGATAAAGATCCTATAACATTTGGAACTGCACATGCCATTGCTGTACGAAAGCTTATGTTTGGTGATAATAATATCCCACAATTATTTGATGTAACAAAAAATTTAGAAGGATTAATGCGTATTTTTGGACAAACTATTACTGGTTGGGGAGATCTCGGAGTAAATCGTCTAGAAAGTACAGTATATAATTTTAATATGCCTAAACTGATGGCAGATTTTTTTAAATTCCCCAGTACTACTATTAATGATAACAGGGTACTCAAATTAGAAGTAGGAAAATTAGTTGGTAATAATAAATATAAAGATGCAAAGGAGGCAGTTGGTTATATAAATCCAATGACATTGCAAGGATCACACACCATATGGCAAATATTACTAGAGAACAGTAATCCTGCAATGAATGAGATGTTTCCAGAAATGGTCTGGAATGGAGATTCTGTAAAGTTAACTCTCTATAATAGAATACGACCATTTTCATATAAAAATTTTGATGCTGCTTCTCAATCTAGTGGACCAAAATCATATTTTCAATATGTTAAAATGCATAATATAGATACTATTAAAGTGATATCACTAAATACGGGAACCAATTGGAGGGATAAGTACAACTTTATAGAAATACGTCCATTATCACAAGAGTTTACTATATTTGATAACTATACAAAACAGAAAAGTCAGACCTATGATCTCAATGCATTTGAGAGAGAAGGGTTTAGGCCTATGATTATAGACACTAAACAAGTGCCAGCAAAGGCGGTATCCACTACTGAGTTAAGGGGTATTATTGATTTTGATGAGATAGGTAATTGGGCAAAAATAATGCGAGAATGGTACTTCAATACACATCGAATGCTTAATGGGACATTAGTTATGCAAGGAACGACTGAATATATTGGTGTTGGTGATAATATTAAATTTGATGAGAGATTGTTAAATCCTACGCCAAATATTAATACTAAGACAAATAAAGAGCATAAACATGCCTCTATTTTAGCTCATGTTGAGACTATAAATCATACCTTTACTATTAATCCAAATGGTGCACGAATGTATAGAACTACTATACAATTTGTTCGTGGTATAATAGTTAGAACAAAAGATAATATTCTTCTTAGTGACGTTGCACTAGATCAAGATTCAACTAAGATTAGTTATGGTGTTTCTAAGAATACTACTAATACTTTTTCAGCTTCTGATGACTCTGACCCTGATAAGCAGAAGGGAGTATGGTGAATCCATTTACGATTATAAAAGACAGTTCTATATGGGTGTCCACTAATGATACACAAGCTATGGATTGTAGAGATCCATATTTACGTATTGGTATAGTAAAAAAAGCCTACCAAGATAAAGAAACTAATGATTATCGTTTTTTAGTAGAAGTACGTGATAAAAACAATACTATTCATACTAGTTGTAGACTTATGCGAAAGTTTGGTGGAGCCTACAACTACGAGGATTATCTCCTACGTGGTTATACGTATACTGATCGACCTGATGCTACCAATGAGATGGCAAATAAACCTGGTGATATAGTGCTAGTAGCTTTCTTAAATGGACAAGCTCGTGAAGGTATAATTTTAGGATCCATTTCACATCCTGCTAGAAAACCTCAGTTAAGCCCAGATGAAGGACCACAATATAAATCAGAGTTTAATGGGGTTGAGACTTATATTAACCAAGATGGTGAGTATTCTCTTATATTTAAGGGTATGCCTATTAATACAACACTTCTCAAAGTTCCTCCTAGTGCTATCCCAATTACAGCCCCTATTTATAATAAGGCGCTAACTGGTAGTTATTTTAAGATAGATAAGACGGGTAGTATAGATATTAGTGATGCTAGTATAGTAGGTGGACCACAATCTATAAAAATAGATAAGATGGGTGGCACTATTACAGTTAAAGCAGGTAGTGGAGCATCTCTAACACTATCAAAATTGATAGCTACTGTAGATCTTAAATGTAAGATGACAAATATTGCCTCAGATATTAGTTTTAAGGTAACTACAACACAGTTTAAGGTAGATGCTAAGGTAAGCGTATCTATTAAGGGGACACAAGTAGCGATAGGTAACAGTGCATTTGAGTTATTCAAGGAATTAGGTGAACTTATTGATGCTCTTGCTGAAGTATCACCTATATCACCTGTTGGTCCGTGTACTCCACTCGGTTCTACACCACAATGGCTAAAGATAATGGCCTTCAAGATTAAGTTAAAGGCAGTGACAGGATCACTCTAATCAGCTTGTTTTACTGTATAATTAAATAATGGGTTTTTTAGACGATGCCAAGGGCTTTTTAGATAAAATTACAGGAACTGGAGAGAAGGATAAGGTATCTGATTCTCGTGGGGCAGAAGATTTTTTAGAAGATTTAGATACTGTCTTTTATCAGCCAAAATCTCAGAATTGGTATTCTGCCCAACCATATGGCTTTAAATTGACGCAACGAGACAATTCCATATTCACTATGTTTTTACCAATTAATCCAAGCAATCTCACTATAACTACTAATTTTGCAACAAATGTTATACCAACACTATATGGTACTGTCGAAGAGCATTCTGAAGTACGATACTATGATATATCTATTGAGGGAACCACTGGTATAGCTCCAAGATATGTTGTACCGAGCAAATCATCACCAAGTGATGCATATACTGCATCTTCACCCGGTCGATTATCATTTCCTATCTCAGAAGGTATATCTTCAGCATTAGGTGGATTTTTTGCACAAACACTAGGAACAATACAAAAAATAGCTCAGACAGCATCAGATCTTATTAATGGTGCACCAAAGCCCAAAAGAGGTTTTGATGATGCTGTATCAGGATACATGGCATTCCACAATTTATATCGTTTTCTTTTACAGTATAAAAAAGATGCCGCTGGAGAGGCTGGACTTAAAGGTGTCAGAAAAGATCATCCACTTGTATTTTTCAATTATAAAGACAATAATCAATATAATGTTGCTGTAGAAAAATTTGTTCTACGCCGTACAGCTGCAGATCCTATGTTGTATTTTTACTCTATACAGTTACGAGGATATGCTCTCGATGATACTGTAGGTGATATAATTGACAATATTGGTGAGAGATATGGTGTATTAGGTGTTGATGGTGTGAAAGATTCTTCTTTGTTTAGTAAAATGAAGAATTTATCTAGTGGTGTAAAATCAATCGTAGGTTCTGCAGTAGGTGGAATGAATATATTAGGTAGATAATGAGTACAATAAGAGATTCTTATAAACAGATTGCTGATATAAATTTATGGTTGAAAATTCAATCAGGGGATACTTATACTCTTGCAGACATGCCCTCTATTATTCCACTTCGCTGGACCTATTTTCGTGATTATTGGGAATTTATAAAACCTAACTTTATTAATAATGTAACTGAACATGATAATCCTGACTTTTTTAATTCTCAGATATCTGACTTTTCAAAGTTTATTACTACACAAAGAATAGGAAATAGTAGGATAAATCCGTTCTCTGATGGAACTATTTTTTTTAGATTCTATACTATCTTTGATTTTATAGCCATAGATAGTATTAATTTATCAAATGAAGAGAGAAGCATTGTCACTAGTGAGGTTGCGCGAGTTACTGCTTTCTCTAAGAATGATTTTTTACGAGCTAAGGCTCAGATAATCGACTACAGAGATATGTTGACAGACATATATGATCTAGGTGATACTACTTATAGTAATGTATATAACAAGAGTCCGATTGCTGCACAAATAAGTGCCACCATTGTAGAAGTTAATTATTTATTAAAATTACAAGACATGCTAAAGGCAATAGACTTTATACTAGCAAATCTATTCGCGGTTGATACTGTACTAGATCCATTTGCTCTAGCACGAACCAATGCAAACAATCCTGACGTAAATATTGGGCAATATAAGTCAGGTCAACTTGTAAAGATACGTTATGGAGAGAATTTGCAGAGTCTAGCTAATAGATATCTGGGAAACCCAGATAGTTGGATAGATATTGCAATTGCTAATGGACTTAAATCACCATATGTAGATGAAGTAGGATCAACAGTTCAATTATTGTCTAATGGCAATGGTAATCAAATTAATCTAGCTAATATAGATTCTTTTGGTCAATTAAATGTAGATAAATTATATATAAATCAGATCATTTTACTGCAGAGTAATGTATTGGTTATTCCAGATCAGCGAACAATAATAAATATAAGACAAATACCTATCTCTGGCGAGATTATTTTAGAGTTAGATGGTGAGGCAGATTTAGATCAATATGCTATAGTAGATGGTGCATATATTCGAGTATTTGCTCCCAATACTATAAATAGTAGTTTCTTTGTACTTATACCATCATCGCAACCTCTACCAGACAATAGAGTTGACGAAGTTCCATGGTTCTTAGCTAAGAGTTCTGAAGATGAGAAGCGAGCAAAGATTGATCTAGCTCTAGATAGTAGTGGTGATCTTATTCTTACTACAAATGGTGATGTAAAACTTAGTTATGGACTAGAAAATGCAGTTCAAGCTATTATGTTAAAGATCTTAACAGAGCAGGGATCTCTTAGGTTACATCCACAATACGGACTTACTAATATAATAGGTCAAACTACATATGATATTACAGCTCTCAAGTCAATTGTTGCTACCTCCATCAATCAACAGATCAGTATAGATCCAAGATTTGACAGAGTGGAGTCATTTGATATCAGACAAGTTAATCAGGGGTTACCTGATCAGAGTCCTTCTGGTTTTATCGTAAATATGACAGTGAGATTAGCAGGTGGTACTAGAGTGATTCCAATCAGCTTCAGTGTCAACAACAAGTAATTAGTGGACCTTACAGTACAATAGATACGAGGTGAGAGATGAGAATTTGTGTAAAATGTCATGCAGAAAAAGACGAAGTAGAGTTTTATAAGCAATCTAATACCAAAGATGGTCTACAAAGATATTGCAAATTGTGTTCTAAGGATCATAAACATTTATGGTATCAAAATAACAAGGAAAAGGAATTAGATAATATACGAGCGTATCAATTATTAAATAAAGAGCATATTGCTAAAAAACATTATGAATACGTTAGATTACGAAAAAAAAATGACATTAATTTTAAACTAGCTTATATTGTGCGTGGCCGATTAAATAAAGTTATTCATAAAACTAAAGATCACTCCGCTATTGATAGTCTAGGTTGTTCTGTCTCTGAATTAAAACAGCATCTAGAGTCTAAATTTCAGTTCAATATGACCTGGGCAAACTATGGCTTTTACGGCTGGCATATTGACCACATTAAACCTCTATCAAGCTTTGACCTCTCTGATCCTGAGCAGTTTAAGCAAGCTTGTCATTATACTAACTTGCAGCCATTATGGGCTACAGATAACTTAAGAAAAGGAAATAGGTAAATGGCAATACAGATAAAAAGTTTTAACGAAATTGTCGGTGATATGCTCCGCAAGATCATGGCGGAGACATCACTCAACGACATCAATACTGGTGCAGTACTACTAACTCTGTTAGAAGCGGCAGCATCGGTAGATTTTGAGAATAATACTGCAATATTAAATGTCTTAGAACTATTAAATATCGATGCTGTAAAGAATAATGATCTAGACGCAAGAGCTAGTGATCTAGGTCTAACTAGAAAAGTTGCAGTAAAAGCATCTAGTCAAGTCTCAATTCTAAATACCAATATTACAAAGCGAAGCACTGGACTCTATATAATTAAACCTGCCCCTATAGCTGGTCAGACTATAATATATGTTAATAACACTACTGGATGGGCATCATCTGGTTCACTATATATAGGTCGTAGCACAAATTCATTTGAAGGACCGGTTGTATATACTTCTATCGTCGCTTATCCTACATACTCACAAATTAATCTCTTCTCTGCCCTGCAAAAGGATCATCTTAGTTCTGATACAGTAATTGATTCACAGGGGCAACCAGATAGACTTATAGCTGCTGGAACTATTGTCAAGATTCCTGCCAATTCCCAGAATCCAGATATTAAATATACGACTATACGAGATGCTACTATTCCTGCTGGTGAAGATAGTGTTAGTGGAGTATCAGTAGTAGCTATTGTTGCAGGATCATTGGGAAATGCTGGCATAAATACCATAACATCATTTGAAAACTCACCATTTGCTGGTGCTGTTGTTACTAATACTTCAGCTTTTTCTAATGGACTTGATATCGAGACTGATACACAGTTGAGAAATAGATTAAAATCATATGCAGTTACTCTAGCTCGTGGTACACCAGCAAGCATTATATCTGCAATAATAGGTACATCAGATCCAGATGAAAATAAGCAAGTAGCTTCAGCTGTTCTGACAGAACCAGTAAAAGTAGGTGATCCATCTATACTATATATTGATGATGGTTCAGGATTACAGCCGTCATATGCCGGACAATCAGTTGACACACTATTGACTAATGCCACTGGCAAAGAAGAATTCCTACAACTATCTAACTATCCTATACCTAGACCTCAGATTATCAATGCTGCACTAGGACCATTTGTAGTAACCAATGGTTCATTCTTACGTGTTGTTATTGATAATCAAGAAGAAACAATAATATTTGACTCAACCCAATTTCTGAATGCATCCTCAGCTACTATTGATGAAATTATTATAGCAATAAATGATAATTCTAGTATATTTAAAGCTCGACTTACTGATAATTCTCTTTATATCTTATTATATCCAACTGTTCATGATGCCGAGATAATTCAAGTTGCTGCTCAAGCATCTAGTGATAGTTCTATGTTATATTTAAATAGCATCTTAAAGTTTCCAACTACCAACGTAAGCTATATTACTCTATATAAAAATAGCGTAAGATTACATGAGAAGTCAAAAAGTGCATATATCGAGTCGACTGCGTTCGCTACTTGGAACATAACTACATCAGGTAATGTGGTTATATCAGTTGATGATACACCAGCTCAAGATAGAACCTTTGCATTAAGCGATTTTAGTGGTGCGGCATCATTTCTTGCTCTTACACTAGAAGATTGGATTGCAGTATTTAATAGTAAGTTTGCTGGTCTTACTGCTTCAGCTACATCTAGTCAAACTATGATGATAGTATCTAATAAAGATGGAGAGACCTCCTCAATAACTATTACTGGTGGTACTTATCTTAGTAAATGGTTTATAAATGACAACCTAACCTCTACTGGACAGACTTCTCAATTTCAATTAAATCGACAGACAGGTAATCTAAGAATATTTGATATAGTAAAGGGTGATAGCATCTCTGCAGGTATCGAAGACGCAAAGGGCTTTGCTATATCTCAGCCAACTAGTACAGGTAATTATAACCTATCAAATGATTCTAGCGGTAGACCAGCAGAAATGATCATTGTTGCAGATTCGACATACTGTGATACTAGAATAGTAGCATTAACTATATCAACTCTATTAAGTATAAGCATACCTTCTACAAATACTATGCGAATAACATCATCCGTTATAGGTACATTCGCGACACTGTCACCTGGCGATTTTATCTATATTACTAAACGCACGTCAGGGTGGTTCGATGCAGCAAATACAGGTCTATATAAAATACATTCTAAGGGGCAACATCTAATTGCTGGTAGTGATTCATATATAGATGTAAATAATATAAATACTATTACATTAGGTCAGACTAATGTAGCTGTCTCTGATACAGTCGATATACAGGCGTTCTCCACTGATGGTTTTCCACAAATATGGAGAAGTTCATATTTATCAAATCCACCTAGTGCTTCATTGACAAATATCATTGATTCACTGAATACTGATCTTATAAATGTAAAGGCAACTATATATCAATCTAACGCGATTAAATTAACGTCAACTACTGAGAATAACGGCAGTATGGCTGTAGCAGTGTCAATCGCCAATGCTAACTTATTGTTTTCAAAGATGTCCGAAGCAGCTCTCGGTAACACACCACATATAGCAAATCGTGTACCAAGTCAACCTCTCGTATCTTTCTTTAAGAGAACTGTTCCAGTATCTACTAATGTCTGGCTAGATCGCTATGTATACACTGATATAAAAGGAAGTCTTAGCTCTGCTGCTGATCCTGATTCTACACCATTTAGTGGTACATATAGTGAAGTATTGCAGAGTACTGCTCTTATCAATACTAATCTTGATTATAATGATTATATATATATAACACAAGGAAATAATCGTTCTCAATTACGCACTATAAAGGATCTCATTAGTCCTGATGAAGTTGGCACACAGCAAGGTACAGCTCGTACAGAATTAGATCATGTTCCCGCTGATCAGATACAGATAATAAGACCAATACAACTATCATCTGAAGATAGCATTGTCGTAGTCCTAGACAAAGATCCAACAATCAAGACTATCGATGTTCAGATAGCAAGAACTGGTCGAGTAAACTCAGGTAGTATATACGTAGGTAGTTTAAGTTTTCCCCCAACGACTACAGAATTCTCTGCAAATGATGCAGATAATGAATCAAGTATCGATTTCTCTAATACTACAGTATGGGGAAAGACAATCAATAATACAGAGTTTAGTGACTATGCCATATGGATGAAAGCTAGAAATTGGTATGCAACAGGTGGAGTTGGATCTAGTAATGGTAAGATGATAGTAAGATCTGCTCAATATGGACCAAATAGCGAGCGATTAAGATTTAATATAGACTATCCTAGTACTCCAGATCAAGATGCTGAAACAACATTTGTCAATACACCATCACATAGTACTTTTACGTATCTATTTGGATCAGGCAATGTACGACCAACTGCACTGTCTGCTAGTGATACCATACAAGTACTAGGCCCATATCCTAATACATCGACAAACTTTCCAAATGGTTCGTCTAGTACTGGTAATTATTTTGACTATACATTCTCTGCTGGTAATTTTGCCAGTGTTGTAGTAGGTGATATATTGTCTATTACCAGTAGTTCTGGTGTTAGTAATGCTAATAGTGGTATTTTTTATATTGCTGCAAAGAGTGGTAATACTATAAGGGTATTTAATCCAAATGCCTCTATAACTACAATTGGTGCTCCAGAGGTAGTTACTGCTGTTACAATTGCAGATATAGTTGGAACTCCAACGGCGTATACGATTGATACAGTAGCTGATATTGGTGGATCACTACATCAAAAATATTTTAAGATAAATGATACTCAGGGTTCAGTAGCTATATGGTTTGATATCAATAATACTGGTATCGCCCCACCACCTCATGGATGTAATCGAGCAATAAAGGTGGCCAGTATTATTACTGGTGATAATGCTAATAATGTTGCCAGTAAGATTGCTACACATGTTCAAAATGACAATGCTTTTACAGTGAGTGTTATTACTAATCAAATAATTATTACAAATAAATTAAATGGTGCACTTTCGAATGCCACTGTTGGAACATCAGGCTTTACTGTGAGCACATCTGTTGGTACAGCCGATATTACTCTACATGGTAAGCACTTTACAATATATGATGTAAATGGTTCAGTTGCTATATGGTTTGACATTGGCAATCGAGGAGTTCAAGAGCCGTTTCATAGCGCTAATAGATCAATAAAAATTAGCGGTGCAAATGTCGGAGATTCTGCTATTAATATTGC
>Ga0315276_10005187_pt1 | contig 12006 bp, 7 predicted proteins | sample YL17G05_0_MG_FD_204542 | JGI IMG/M metagenome (GOLD analysis project Ga0315276, IMG submission 204542) | Sediment microbial communities from Yellowstone Lake, YNP, Wyoming, USA - YL17G05_0 | ecosystem: Environmental > Aquatic > Freshwater > Lake > Sediment | place: USA: Wyoming | collected... | reverse complement strand
ACGTTCGTGGAGGTACCATTACCGGTACCTTTCTGCAACACTGTTACACCAGGTCTGGCTAGTCCGTCATCGGATCCGGTAACCTTACCTGTGATTGTAACAGTCTGGGCAGTGACAACACCATAACAAAATAATAGTGCTGCAACGGCCACCAAAAACTTAAAAAACATTCTGGTTCGTCTTTTCATAAAGGTAGTTTTAGGGTTGATAATAAATATATTAAATAAAAAACTCAACTATTTTTAATAATTCAGTCGCTTTAAATAATCATTTATAGCAGATTAGAATCTCATTTTATTTTATTTTACTTTATTTTAGTTTTTCTAGTTCTGATTTAAATGAACTTAAAAACAAAAAAAAATAAAATTACTTATGTCCGGAAGTAACATTACGATCTTATCAAATATACACAATTTAATAAATTTTAACAAATATTTCATGAAATCTTTCATCATTTTCTGACAGGAAAAGATTTATTTTTGCTACTCATTTCAAAGCCATGAAAAGAAAAATATTACTTCTATGTTTAGTCCTGATTGGGCCTATATTATTATTAAATGGTCAGATCAAGACGCCAATCAAACCTGTAAAAGTCTCTAAACCACCTGTCATTGACGGAATCCTTGATGAGGATGTATGGAAAAACAACCAGGGAATTTCAGGATTCAAGACTTTTGTTCCTGATTACGGAAAAGATATTCCTTTTGAGACAATTGTCTGGACGGCATATGATGAAGAGAACCTGTATTTTGCCTTCAGGTGCATCGATCCGGAGCCGGATAAAATAAAAGTATCAGTTGATGCGCGGGATAAGATAAGGCTCGATGACTGGGTATGTGTAAACCTCGACTCATTCAATGACCAGCAGGCTCTTTATTGCATTTATGCAAATGCCAACGGGATACAGATGGATACCAGGTTTGCGGCAGGTAAGGAAGACCCCGGGATAGATCTGGTATTTTACAGCGCCGCGAAGATAGATGATAAGGGGTATTCTGTTGAGTTCAAACTTCCTCTGAAAAGCATCAGGTTCACCAACAAGGAACCCGTTATGATGGCTGCCACATTCGAACGTTACATCAGCCGCCTTTCCACACATGGCACCTTCCCTCCTCTTGATCCTGACCAGGGAATGGCATTCCTGACCCAGATGCAGCCATTGCAATATGAAGGTGTTAAACATTATACACTGTTTGAGATTCTTCCTGCAGTTACCTACTCATATAAAGGAGAAGAGGTTGGCGGCAGGATGATCGCCACGGAAAATAAACCCGATGCCGGACTCACGTTAAAATATGGGATTACATCACAGCTGATACTTGATGCAACAATAAATCCCGATTTCAGCCAGGTCGAAGCCGATGCAGGTCAGGTTGATGTGAATCTGAGATATCAGCTTTTGTATCCCGAAAAGCGACCATTCTTCCAGGAAGGTAATGAAAACTTTCAGATTGCTGCTATTGATGAGTATAGTCCTATATTTTCCATTGTTCATACCAGGAATATTGTTAACCCGATTGTCGGTGCAAAATTATCGGGTAAGATAGGCGTTAAAAACACATTATCAATGATGTATGCAGCTGACAGAATATCTGAACCAGAAAATCTGACTTATGGCAAGCTCGCTCATTTCCCTGTTTTCCGCTATAAACGAAGTCTTAAAAACGATAGTTATCTTGGAGTAATCGGAACTGCCGTGGAAAAAGATAACAGCTCTAATATGGTGTTCGGTGCAGACGGACAGATAAGGGTAAATCAATCTACATTATTTGAATTTCATAGCCTCTTTTCCAATACCAACGACACAGCTTCAGGAATCGATAAAAAGAGCGGGCAGTCATTTGGTCTTTCTCTCCATTCAGAACGAAGAAACCTTGATTACAGATTAGGAGTAAGCAGAACAGGCAAGTACTTTATTTCCCAGACGGGCTATATAACCAGAACAGGCGTGGAAAGCATTTCAGGAGGATTAACACCAAGAATATTTACCGATTCAAAAATATTCAAACGGTTCGATTTTGCATTTTATACAAACCAGGCCAGGGATATCATCTACGATAAATGGGAAACTTTTAACTCACTGATAATTTCGAGTATGCTGGGAGGTACTTTCACTGCAAATTTAGGACTCAATTACTCATCTGAAATATACCTGAATGATAGATTTAAAACATCGGGCATACAGTTTAAGCTGACTGGAAGAGTAGGAACAAAAGTCAACGGAACACTATATTACCAGAAGAGACAATCACCTTATTATTCAACCGCTGTCCAGGGTTATGGAAGCTCATACCTGGCAGATATCAGATATCTTCCGTTTGAAAAGCTCCATACTGAAATTACCCTTACTTATTCAGATCTTTATCTCAAATCGGATGACAGTAAAGCATTCAGCTATCTTATTGCAAGAGGGAGAATTACATACCAGTTGAACAAATACCTCTTCCTGAGGGGAATCGTTGAGTACAATGATTACCGAAAATCAATGCTGACTGATTTCCTGGCTTCATTCACCTACATTCCGGGAACTGTATTTCATATTGGTTACGGATCCTTCTATGAAAAAAAGGAATGGAACGGAATAGATTATGTCCAGGATGACAGGTTGATGGAGATGAACAGAGGATTCTTTGTAAAAATATCATACCTGTTCAGGGTATAAGGATTACAGATTAATCATCCTTAACGTTCTTTCAGCGTTAGATAACAGACGTTATCGGATTATAATCTGCAGGGTTCAGAATGATGGTGAATCACTCTTTTCTGACAACACTTAGTAAAAGTCAAATATTTTACAATAAATTTGTAAGAACTTTTTCAGGCTATTATTGTTTTATAAGTAATGCAAAAGGGAGTTTCGATATTATTTGTCCTGGTAATTTTGCTTTCAGGAGCGCAATTTACAATTGCTACGCATTACTGTGGCGGAAAGGTAGCTGCAACAAAAGTGTCGCTATCGGGTAAACTAGCTTCCTGCGGAATGGAAAGTAATGCAGAGAGAATTCCTTTTCAGGGAAAACTTTTTACCAGCTATTGTTGCGAGGACAGGGTAACAACATTTGGTATTTTAAATAATTTCACCCAGCCTGTTTTAATTCAGACAAAGACTGCCCAAAATAATATACAGGTTTTCTATTTACCTGTAAGTCAATCATATTCTTCTTTAATATATCCTGATCATTTTTACACAAATATCGGTCCTCCGGGCGGGTTTCCGGCATCAGCGGTGAATCTTAATTATATTTGTTCCATCCGTATTTGATATTTCTTAACTTATACAGGTTGCAGATAAGATCAATTTCTTATTCGTATGCCTTATCTTTCATTTAAATAAGTGTTCATATATATCAACCTATATCAACATATTTCAAAATATCCTTTTTATAAATTATTAATAATTAAATTTTTACGACAATGAAATCACTAAAGGTAATTATTGCAGTTGTTCTTTTGGTCACAGCAGGTGTTTATACTTATTCCCAGGCACAGGCTCAGAAGCAGGGTACAACCAAGACTGAATCATTCAAGGTATGGGGCAAGTGTGGAATGTGCAAGGAACGTATCGAGAAGACCGTTAAGGCAGAAGGTGCAACCAGTGCTAACTGGGATTCAAAAACCAGCATGCTGACTGTGACATACGATCCTTCAAAAACAAATCAGGATGCATTAAGCAAGAAGCTGGCTTCAGTCGGTCATGATACAGAAAAATACAAAGCTGATGATAAAGTATATAATGCTTTACCCGGCTGTTGCCATTATGAAAGAGCAAAATAATCATTTATCTTTTTTTACCGCAGAGTGCGCAAAGATTGTCTTTGCAATACCTTTGCGGTTCAATCGAATTGACTTTTCAGACAAATACGATCATCTAATCTCATCATGTTTAACAGGCTGGTAAAATATTTTCTCGAGAACAGGCTTGTCACTTTTATACTGCTTATTGCATTTGTGGTTATGGGATTGGTAACAATGCCTTTTAACCTGAAATCCGGATTTTTACCCAGGGATCCTGTACCTGTTGATGCTATTCCCGATATCGGAGAGAATCAGCAGATCGTTGCAACAGAATGGATGGGGCGATCTCCGAAAGATATACAGGACCAGGTGACCTACCCTCTTACCACGGCGCTTCTTGGCATCCCGGGAGTTCAGACAATCAGAAGCACGTCAATGTTCGGGATGTCATTCATTTACATCATCTTTAAGGATAATATTGAGTTTTACTGGAGCAGGTCAAGGATCCTTGAAAAATTAAATTCCCTTCCATCAGGTACTTTGCCCGCCGGAGTACAGCCTGCTTTAGGGCCGGATGCAACTGCTCTCGGACAGATATTCTGGTATACACTCGAAGGCCGCGATCCGAAGACAGGCAAACCCAATGGTGGCTGGGATCCCCAGGAGCTGAGAACAATCCAGGATTTTTATGTGAAATATGGTCTCTCATCTGCAGAAGGTGTGTCTGAAGTAGCCTCAGTGGGCGGATTCATTAAAGAGTACCAGGTTGATCTTGACCCTGGTGCCCTTAAAGCATTCAATGTTTCCGTAATGGATGTGATGAATGCCGTTAAGAACAGTAATCTTGATATTGGAGCTGAAACAATTGAGCTCAACAATGTGGAGTACATAATCAGGGGGCTCGGTTATGTCAAAAGTCTGGAGGACCTTGAAAATTCTGTTGTTACTGTAAGGAACAATGTGCCGGTCAGAATAAAAGAAGTTGCCCGTGTAACTTTTGGGCCGGCTACTCGTCGTGGCGGATTGGACAAGGCTGGTTCCGAAGCAGTCGGAGCTGTAGTTGTTGCCAGGTATGGCTCAAATCCCATGGAGGTAATTAATAATGTTAAGGATAAGATCAGGGAAATTGAAGCAGGAATGCCGCAGAAAACATTGCGTGACGGCAGCGTTTCAAAAGTCACAGTTGTCCCCTTTTACGACAGGACAGGATTGATCAGGGAAACGATCGGGACCCTTGAATCAGCTCTCTCTCACGAAATTCTCATAAGCATAATAGTGATAATTGTCCTGGTAATGAATCTCAGGGCATCTATGATTGTTGCAGGGTTATTGCCAATTGGTGTATTAATGACTTTTATACTCATGCGATCTTTCGGTGTAGATGCCAATATTGTGGCTTTATCGGGGATTGCCATTGCCATAGGTGTTATGGTGGATATTGGAATAGTTGATGTGGAAAATATCCTGCGGCATCTTGAACTTGCTGAAAATAAGGGTATACGCGGCAAGAAGTTATTACAGGTGATCTACCAGGCAACAACCGAAGTGAGGGCCGCTGTAGTAACCTCTATCGCCACCACACTTGTAAGTTTTCTTCCTGTATTCGCAATGCAGGCTTCCGAGGGCAAACTGTTTCGTCCGCTTGCATTTACAAAAACATTTGCACTGCTTTCTGCATTCATCCTGGGTATAGTTGTCCTGCCGACACTTGTTCATTTATTATTTAGCATCAGGGTTGACACAAAGAAGATCCGTAAAATATTTAATAGCATACTCATTGTTGCCGGTCCTGTTTTTACCATTCTCTGGCTGACATGGCCCGCAATGGCATTAACTGCAATAGGTTTAAATAACCTGTTCGACACCAGATGGTCTGAAAAACATAAAGAATATCCAGGGTACATAAATACATGTATAACAGTACTCTTTGCAACATGGTATCTCTCGGAGGGATGGCTTCCCTTAGGTGCGCATAACAGCGAATTTGTCAACTTCCTTTTTGTAGCAGGCATAGTTGCAGTAATTCTAATGGTATTAATGTTGATGGTGCGTTATTATGAAAAGATACTCCGATGGGCTTTGCTGAATAAAAGAAAGTTTCTTATGATTCCCGCCATAACCCTGGTATTTGGTTTACTGATATGGCTGGGTTTCAATAAAGTTTTCGGATTTATTGCCACTGGTGCCGAGAAGGCCGGCTGGAAAAAATTCCGTCAGACAAGTGCCTGGCAGGGAGCTGTCGCCGCCTTCCCCGGGACAGGAAAAGAATTCATGCCCTCACTTAATGAAGGTTCCTTTCTTCTTATGCCGACAAGTATGCCACATACCAGCATAGAAAAAAACCTGGATTATATTGAAACACTCGATAAACAGCTCTTATCTATTCCCGAAGTTGAAGTGGCTGTCGGCAAGTGGGGTCGTGTTAATTCAGCCCTTGATCCTGCTCCTGTCCAGATGTTTGAAAATACAATTAACTACAGGCCCGAATATATTCTTGATGAGAATGGTCAAAGACAAAGGTTCAGGGTTGATAAAAAAGGAAATTATATTTTGAATTTACAGGAAATAAGAAATGCAATAGAAACAAACAGGGGAAGAATTGAAATAAATGGAAATAAGGTTGAGATAAATGGAAATAAGGTTGAGATAAATGGAAATAAGGTTGAGATAAATGGAAATAAGGTTGAGATAAATGGAAATAAGGTTGAAATAAATGGAAATAAGGTTGAAATAGATGGGATAAGGGAGGTGAGGTTTGAGAAAAAAAATGGGGTATTTCATATTTTAATTAATGGCAAATGGATGGAGGGTGATGCTATAATGCAATCCGATTCAATTCGTTTCAATCTGTTTCAATATATCTCCGCCAATATTCCCGGATTTCTTATTTCAGATAATAATGGTGAATATTATCGTCAGTGGCGGCCGCAGATTAAAAAATCGGAAGATATATGGAATGAGATAGTAAAAGTTACCGATATACCGGGTCTGACCTCAGCACCAAAGCTGCAGCCTATTGAGACGCGTTTAGTGATGCTTTCAACAGGAATGCGTGCGCCAATGGGTCTGAAGGTTTACGGGCCGGATCTGAATTCCATTGAGCAGACAGGAATGTTATTTGAACAGGCATTAAAAGAAGTGCCTTCGATTAAAGCCACTTCTGTATTCTACGACCGGGCAGTTGGCGCTCCATACCTTGAAATTAATCTTAACCGGGAAGCGATGGCCCGTTATGGCATGACTGTCAGCGATGTGCAGGAAATATTGCAGGTGGCTGTAGGCGGCATGACACTTTCAACTTCAGTTGAAGGTCGTGAAAGGTTCCCATTAAGAGTCAGATATGCCCGCGAATTACGTGATAATCCGGAGGATATAAAACGCATTCTTATTCCCGCGATGAATGGCATACAGATTCAGCTTGGCGACATTGCAGATATAAACTACACCCGTGGTGCACAGATGATAAGAAGTGAAAACACTTTTCTTACAGGATATGTTATTTTCGATAAGGTTGAAGACAAAGCCGAGGTTGATGTAGTCCAGGAAGCTGCCATGATCCTGAAACAAAAACTTGAATCCGGCTTGATTGTTTTACCTCCAGGAGTTACCTTTAAGTTTGCCGGGAACTATGAGCAGCAGCTTCGTGCATCAAAAAGACTGGCAATAGTTGTACCTCTGAGCCTTATCGTGATTCTGCTTTTGTTGTATTTCCAGTTCCGTACGGTAACAGCATCTTTCATACACTTTTCCGGAGTTTTCGTAGCTTTCTCCGGCGGATTCATTATGCTGTGGTTGTACGGACAGGAATGGTTCATGAATTTTTCGATTGCAGGCATGAATCTTCGTGATATGTTCCAGATGCACCAGATAAACCTGAGCGTAGCGGTATGGGTAGGATTTATTGCTCTTTTCGGGATATCTACCAACGACGGAGTAATTATGGGGACATATATACACCAGGTATTTGAAGAAAAGAAACCGGCTACTGTCAATGATGTTCGTGAAGCAGTTGTCCTTGCCGGTCTCAAACGGGTACGACCTGCAATGATGACTACAGCAGTAGCGGTAATTGCACTGCTGCCGGTACTTTCATCTACCGGTAAAGGAGCTGATATTATGGTCCCGATGGCAATCCCTGTATTTGGAGGAATGATAATTCAGGTAATGACAATTTTCGTTGTTCCTCTGCTGCAGGCTATGTGGAGGGAAAGAAGGTTGGGAGGAATGGAAATAAATGGAAATGAATGGAAATAAATGGAAATAAATGGAAATAAATGGAAATAAATGGAAATAGATGGAAATAAATGGAAATAGATTGAAATAAATTGAGATTGGGAATGCAGTTAATTGAAAAATTAGTAAATTAAGATGTTGTTGCACGTGCTAAAGTCTTAAAATACTAAATCATGGAAAGTCAAAATTTTATTAAACTTAAAAATCTTGAGGTATATAAGATTTCAAGAGAATTATCATCAATTGCATGGAAAATTTTCTGCAGAATGGATTTCCTGGATAAAAAGCATATTGGGGACCAATTTTTAAGGTCTGTTGATTCTATTGGAGCTAATATTGCAGAAGGTTATGGAAGGTTTTATTATCTCGATAAGGTCAGGTTTTATTATAATTCAAGAGCATCTCATTATGAGGCATTTATTCATTGGCTTGAATTATTATTTGAAAGGGAGCGAATCACTAAAGATGAGTTCGAATCCATAAACGAGAAAGCTCAAAAATTACAGGTTAAGCTTAATAATTTTATTACATCAACTACTAAAAATGCAAGAAAGAATAATTAATATGATTTTCAGACCGGTTAAAACTTCTTCCAGACCACATACGAGGATATTTACCTTGTTTTTGTTTTTTACCGTGTATCTTAATCTCTTTCTGCTAATTCCTGCATTTTCTCAATCTGATTCCCTTTACAATTACCTCGAAATTGCAGCGAAATATAATCCTGGTGTTCAGCAAAAATTTCTTGAATACCAGGCAGCATTACAAAAAATTCCTCAGGCCGGAAGCTTATCCGATCCTGAGCTTAGCCTTGGAGTATTCCTGCGCCCCATGGAAATCGTAAACGGGAACCAGGTAGCAGATATAAGATTGATGCAGATGTTTCCATGGTTTGGGGTTCTCAGATCTGCAAAAGATGAAATGAGCCTTATGGCAAATGCCAAATATGAACTATTCCGTGATGGCATGCTGCAGGTTTTTTACGATGTTCAGCTTACATGGTACGAATTATATAAAGTGAAGAAAGAAATTACCATATCGGAAAAAAATATTGAAATCCTTAAAACAATTGAACGGCTTGCCCTCATAAAGTTCAAAGCAGGTCCTTCTGAAAGCACAGGATCAATATCTTCAAACACATATATGCCTGCCGGATCTGCTCAAAATAATAAGGCAGTAATTGCAGGAATGCAGGTAATGGGAGCCAATCAGTCAAATACCGGTTCATCGATGTCAAATCAAGCCGCTTCGTTGCCACAGACAGGTTCAATGGGTTCTTTCTCACCCGGTTCAGGGCTGGCAGATTTATACAGGATAGAGATCGAATCTGGTGACATTGAGAATAATATTGCGTTGCTGAAAAGCCGGGAGAAAACTATTACAGCCCGGTTTAACAGTTACCTTAACAGGCCTTTTGTCTCACCTGTTTCCGTAACTGAAACCATGACACTTGATTCAACCGGATTATTCCTGACTGCCGTATCGGATAGCATGCTTGCAAAGAACCCCATGCTCGTTATGCTGGAATATGAAAAACAATCCTTAGAAGCCCGTAAAAAAATGGTTTCACGTATGAGCTATCCGATGGTGGGGATAGGTGTGAATTATTCTCTTATTAATAAAACCAGCAGCATGTCGACATCATCAATGAATGGGAAGGACATGATTATGCCTATGTTAACTGTCACTTTGCCAATTTACAGGAAAAAATATACGGCCATGCGGACTGAAGCCGATCTGTTGAAAAGAGGCTCATCGCAAAATTACCAGGCTACGGTCAACTCGCTGGAAAATGATTATTATCAGGCAGTTCAGTTATATCAGGATGCACACCGCCGGATAAAGCTTTATGAAAATCAGTATCAGCTTGCCTCAAAATCATTTGATCTTATGCTGAAGAATTTTGAAGTATCATCTGCCGGGTTATCTGACGTCCTTCGTATGCGTCAGCAAATCCTCGATTATGAGCTTAAACAAGTCGAAGCTGTGGTTGATTTCAATACTGCTGTTGCATGGTTAAGGAGGCTGGGAGCAGGAATAGGTTGGAATAGGTTGAAGTTGAAATAGGTTGAAATAGGTTGAAATAGGTTGAAATAGGTTGAAATAAGTTGAAATAGGTTGAAATAAGTTGAAATAGGTTGAAATAAGTTGAAATAGGTTGAAATAAATTGAAATAGGTTGAAATGAGACGAATTATAATAATAATTACCGGTGCCCTCCTGTTCGGATTTTTTGCAGGCTGGTTGTTTTTTCACCCATCACGAAAGGATGATAAGAAACAATCTATCAATAAAGAAACAGAAAAAAGCACTATCTGGACATGTTCCATGCATCCGCAGATACGATTATCAGAGCCTGGCAAATGCCCGATATGCGGGATGGATTTAATTCCACTTGTTCAAAAGACAGAATCCTTTATAGATCCTGATGCAGTGTATCTTAGCAAAGAGGCTGCACAGCTGGCTAATGTTCAGACTTCTGTTGTAACAAAGCAAAAACCTGTTAAAGAGGTCCGATTATATGGCAAGGTGGTGGCTGATGAAAGGTTATTACAGAGTCAGGTTGCTCATATACCAGGCCGTATTGAGCGTCTGACAGTAAACTTTACAGGAGAAACAGTTGTCAAAGGTCAGGTACTTGCCCGAATCTATTCACCGGAACTTATTATTGCTCAGCAGGAATTGCTGGAGGCGGCAAAGACAAAGAAATCGCAACAGGCCATATACGATGCCGCCAGAGAAAAGCTAAGGCAGTGGAAACTAACTGATGCCCAGATTGCAGTAATCGAGGAATCGGGCACTGAACAGAGTACTTTAGATGTTGTATCAAATACAAGTGGCATTGTGACAGCCCGCCGGGTAAACACAGGTGATTATATATCGCAGGGGACGGTTTTATTCGAGATTGCCGATCTTTCAAAAGTTTGGGTCATGTTCGATGCATATGAAAGTGATCTCCAGTTCCTGAAGAAAGGAGAAAACATTTTATTTACTCTTCAGGCATTACCAGGAGTAGAATTTAACGGGAGCATTGCCTTCATTGATCCGGTTATTGATCCAGTTACGAGAGTTGCGAAAGTAAGGGTTGAAACAGGAAATCAATCCGGGAAAATCAAGCCTGAAATGTTTGCGACAGGAATTGTATTTTCCTCCCTTGAGGAATACAAAGACAATTTGATTATACCTGTATCGGCTGTATTATGGACAGGAAAACGATCTATAGTATATGTAAAGCAGCCAGGGTCTGATGAACCGGTATTTAAAATGCGGGAAATAGAGCTTGGTCCGATGCTTGCCAACGGTTATGTTGTTGTTAACGGATTATCGGAGGGTGAAGAAATTGTCACCAGTGGAACTTTCAGCGTCGATGCGGCCAGCCAGCTGGAAGGGAAGCCAAGTATGATGAATAATTCTCAAATTGTCAATAAGAATGGCGGTTTGCAACCTGTGAAGTAATAGATTTGAAATAGCTAATTATTTACAAAGCCTTTATCATAAACACCTGACATCAGCTGCCACTTGTTATCACTTTAATCTTGTGAATTTAGGATTAGTCCATTCGATTTCCTCCTTACTATTTGATAACCAGATGATAAGATCGCTGAAATAATTTACCAGGCCAGCCATATTTTCAAAGTCAAAGAGCTTAACTTCATCTGTAGCTTTATGAAGATAATCGGCGATAGTGGTAGTTGCAAAAGTTCCGCTGGGTATACCATGGATTATCCCATCAGCTATGGAAATTCTTGAAAATGACAAATTATCCGATCCGAAGAATAGGTTGGTAGCGAGTGATACTGTATCAATAAGCTGAATATCAGTCTTATTGTTATAATCCTTTATAATATCATCGAGATTTGAGTTCAGGCAGCCTGTCATATAATATTTCTTTTCCCCAAGGAATTTCGAATGGCCTAACATTTCAAAATTCAGATCCACATAGATATTTTTCAGCGGGATAATCGGATTTGCAACAAAATATCGTGAACCCCTCATTCCTATCTCCTCTCCGCTGAAGGCTGCAAAAACGAGGCTCCGC
>Ga0315276_10005186_pt1 | contig 12006 bp, 9 predicted proteins | sample YL17G05_0_MG_FD_204542 | JGI IMG/M metagenome (GOLD analysis project Ga0315276, IMG submission 204542) | Sediment microbial communities from Yellowstone Lake, YNP, Wyoming, USA - YL17G05_0 | ecosystem: Environmental > Aquatic > Freshwater > Lake > Sediment | place: USA: Wyoming | collected... | reverse complement strand
CACCCGCGCCTTCCGCCCCCCCTCCACCCCCCACCCCCCTCCACACGCTCCCCACACGCACCGTGGCCAGGCAGCGGGCGAGGGACCGGTCGTCGGAGGGGTCCAGGTCGACGAAAGCGAAACCGCGCCTCAGCGTCGCGCCGTCCCCCATATCCTTCCCGTCCGGCACCGTCACGCCCGCCACACGCCCAAAAGGGGCAAATCGAGCCGTCAGGGCAGTCTCCTGGCCGGGAGGGAGCCCCCCGACGAAGAGGCGGACGCGGGCGAGCGCCGGCAGCGGATGCTCGGGCGCCGGCGGGGCCTCGACCGCAGCCGGCATCGCGGTCCAAGCGAGCGCAGTAGCGGGCGCGCGGCCGGGGCGCGGCTAGTGGCGGCGCGGCCGCCGTCGGCGGTTCTGCGGCGGCGCAGCAATGCGGCCCACTCCCCGCTCCCTCTCCCTCCCTCGCCCGCCCTTCTTACTCGCCCGCCATGGGCTCCACATGCTGACGCGCGCCGCCCCGTCGCCCCGCCCCACACCGAGCCACGCGGCGTGCGCGCCGCGCCCCCGATTTCCGCGCCCCCGCCCAGCCGCCGCCGATCGAGCGCACAGCGGGCGACCGGTGAGTGTGAGGCGGAGAAGGAAGGAGGGAGAGAGGCCGGCGGCGGCCGCGCCGGCGCGATGCCGCACGCCCCGTCGCCGACCTTTTTCGGTTCCCTCTTCCCTCCCAGCCCCCGGCGGGCCTCCGGGCCCCGCCACCCCGCCGCGTCGCCATGCTAGCGACCCCGTCCCGCGCGCCGGCCGGCGAGCCGCGCGCGAATGGCGCGACCGCGGCAGCGCCCGCGCTCTCCGGCCTCCCCCCCCCCCCGCCGCGCGCGCCCGGCGTCCCCGTCTACTGCATGCTCCCCCTCGACACCGTCGACACCGGCGGCGCGTTTCGGTACGCGAAATCTGCCTGGTTTGAGGCGGCGCTGGCGTCCCTGGCCAGCGCGGGCGTGCACGGCGTGGCCGTCGACGTCTGGTGGGGCGGCGTCGAGCGCGCGCCCCGCTCCTACGACTTTTCTGGCGTCGCCGACCTCGTGGCGGCGGCGGCGCGGGCCGGCCTGCGCGTGCAGGCCGTCCTCTCGTTCCACGCGTGCGTGGGGGGGAGGGGGGAGAGGGGTGGAGAAATGGAGCGCGGCGAGCGCGGAGGCGCCACCACCCGCCCACTCCCGCCCCTCCCCCGTCTCTCCACAGCTGCGGCGGCAACGTGGGCGACGACGCCGCCATCCCGCTGCCCGCCTGGGTCGCCGCGGCCGCCGCGCGCGACCCCGACCTCTTCTACTGCGACGCGCCGCGCGGCGGCGCGCTCGGCTCCCGCAACCCGGAAGCCGTGTCGCTCTTCGCGGACGGGGACCCGGGGGCGCTGGGGGGCAGGGGGGCTATCCAGTGCTACGGCGAGTTCATGGCTGCCTTTAGGGCCGCCTTTGAACCCGTCCTGGGCACCTGGATCGACGAGGTCGTCGTCGGCGCGGGGCCGTGCGGCGAGCTGAGGTGGGGAGCGTGGTGGGGTGGGGTGCGGGCGCCGCGGCGCGCGGCCCGCGCGCGGCCCGGCGCGCGGCCCGGCGCGCGCCCTCGCCCGCCCTCGCCTCGCCCGCCTCGCCGACCCCCGCCCCCCCTCGCCCCCCCCCTCCCAGGTACCCCGCCTATTTCGAGCCCAACGGGTGGCGCTTCCCCGGCGTGGGCGAGTTCCAGTGCCACGACCGGCGCGCCCTGGCGTCGCTCGCGGCAGCCGCGACGGCCGCGGGGCGGCCAGAGTGGGGGTGAGAGTCGTTTTGATTCTCCGTTGTTTGGACCGGGAGGGCCGCGCGACGGCCCACACCATTCGCCCACACACCCCACCCTCTCTCCCCGACAGCTACGGCGCCCCCCACGACGCCCCGCGCTACAACGACGCGCCCGACGCGTGCGGCTTTTTCGCCCCCTGGGGCGGCTCCTGGGACGGCGATTACGGCCGCTTCTTTGCGGGGTGGTACTCGGGCGAGCTGGTGGCGCACGGGCGGCGGGTGGCGGGAGCGGCGGCGGCTGTTTTCGGCACGCCGCTGGGGGTTCCTCCTCCTCCGCCCCCGCCCCCCGCCCCCCTCGCGTCGCCCCCCGGCCCGCGGGCGTTGAGGAGGGATGCGCGGTCCACGTCCCTGCTCTCCCTGGACTCCGACCCCGGCGCCGACCCGCGGTCGCCGTCGGGCGACGCCGAGCCGCCGCCGTCCCGCCCGCCCGGCTTGCACGTCGTCCTCAAGATCGCGGGCGTGCATTGGTGGTACCGGTCGCCCGCGCACGCGGCGGAGATGACAGCTGGGTAGGAGCAAGGGGAGGGGAGGGGGCAACGGTCGGCGCGCGCGGCGCCGCGCGCCGGACGCCGCCCTCGACCCCTTCTCCCCACCACACACCGCCCACCCGCTCCCTCTCCCCTTGACCATAGCTACGACAACATGCGGGGGTCGGGCGAGACGTACACCGCCATCGCCGCGCTCGCCGCGCGCGCCGGCCTCGGCCTCACACTGACGTGCGTGGAAATGTGCGACGGCCAGCACCCGCCCGAGGCGCTGTGCGGGCCAGAAGGCCTGCTGCGGCAGGTGCGGGAGGTGGCGGCGGCGGCGGGGGTGCCGCTGGGCGGCGAAAACGCGCTCCCGATCTACGGCCCCGGCCACGCCGACGGCCGCGCCCTGACCCGCGTCCGCTACAACACCGGCCCCTGGGCACCACCCCTGCAAGAGGCGGGGCGGGCGCGGGCGGAGCTGTACGGGGTGCCGGCGGAAGGGGGGGACGGGGGAGGGTCGGCGCGCGGCAGCGACGCCGCGCCGCCTCCCGGCACCCTCCCCCCGATGCGGGCCTTCACCTTCCTGCGCCTCACGCCCGCCATGCTGGAGCCGCCCATCGTGGACGAGTGGAGGGCGTTCGTGCTTCGGATGCGCGGGGAGGAGGGGGAGAGAGGGGCTGGTTGAACAGGCGCGCTCGCGCGCGCGGCGTGCGCCCGCCTCGAGGCGCGACGCGCGCCGGGTGCAATGATTTTTGGGGAGCTGTAGCGATCCTTTGGGCGGGGGTTGGTGGCCGTCGATTCATCAGCGGGGTCGCCCGGGTCGACGCCCACACTTGCTGCTTCGCCGCCCCGCCGCTGCGCGATGCGCTCCTCCCTCCCCCTCATCCTCATCGCCGCGATCGGCGCCGCGGCCGCGGCGTCGCCGGCGTGCCTGAAGAAAGGGCGAGAGCGCGGGGCGGGCGGGCGGACGGGCGCCGGCGCGCGCATGCATCGGCCGACGCTCCACCCGCGTTCTTGATGCAGCTTTTCCGACCCTGCATGCTCCGCCTGCGACATCGTGGCCGACTTTGTGCCGAACGCGTCCCTGCTGGCCGACTGCCGCGACTGCTGCGTCGCAGACGCCGCCGCCGGCCCGCGCGCCGCGTCCGCGGTCCTCGAGTATTGCGCCACCCGCCTGCGCGCCTTCCCCCACGTAAACACCTTTGTGGACAAAGAGATTCAGGCGTACGGGGGGGCGGTGTCGACGCGGCAGCGGTACGGGTGGCCGCCGCGGCTCGTGTTGCTCGACGCCGCGGGCGCCCCTTTGGGCGACTCCGTCGCCGTCGACCATTTCAAGACCGAGGCCATCGTCGAGTTCCTGGCGGCGCGCGGGCTGACCAAGGAGAAGGGCGAGGGGGCGGCGGCGGCGGCGTGAGCGTGTGCATGATTTCTTAAAAATCCGTCCCCACCCTCTCACCCCTCTTCCTCTCCCTACGCAAACTTATGCTGATTGCGGTCGAAGGCCGACACCAGGAACCGTTGCTCCAGCCAGCGCGCGGCGCGCGCGACTAGCGCAGCGGCGGCGGCGGCTGCAAGCGCGGCGGCGGCAGCTGCCAGAGGGGCGCCCCGCGTCAGCGCCACGATGCGCGCGGCCACGGTCGCCAGCAGGCCGGACGAGGCGGCGCCGGCCGCCAGCGTCGCAGCGTGCTGCGCCGACGCAGCCGCGACGACAACCGCGGCGCCCGCCGCCACCGCCGCCAGCGCCGTCGCCCGCCGCGCCGTCGCCTGCGTCGCCGCCAGCGCGGCGGTGCACGCGGCGCAGTGCGCGGTGTGCTGGTGGAAGCGCTCGAGGAGGGCGTCGCGCGGCGTGTCGCGCAGAGACGTCTCGCCGGCGCCCGCCGCCCCTCCCGGCGCCAGCGAGGGCACGGTGGCCCCCCCACCAAACTTTTCCATCCAGCGCCGCATGGCGATGACGCCCGCGTCGGCGTCGGTCGGGCACCACCAGGAAGAGCGCCAGTCGAAGCCTTCCGCCGCGTAGGCCGTGGACGCGCGGGCGAGGGCGTACGAGTCGCCGTCCATGAAGGTGTGGCTGGGGGAGAGAAGGGGGAGGTGGGGGGTGAGGATGAGGGCCTGAACCTTTTCTTCGGCGCCCCCGCGCCGCTAGCGCGGCCCGACCCCGCCCTCAACACGCTGCGAACGCGCCGAAGCGCGGCGCACACGCTCCACTCGAACTCACCCCAACACGTGGCGCAGCCAGGCGGGGAGGGCAGTGCCGAAGATGGACGCGAGCTTCGAGGGTTGGCCGGTCGCCCGGTCTGTGACGACCGACGCCCCCATGAACCGCGTCCACCCGGGGCGCAGACTCGAGGCGTAGAAGATGAGGTGCGTGTCGAGCGTGCCGCCGGGGCCGCGCGAGTTCTTCTTCTTGCCGGCGCCGGCCGCGTCCGCGCCCTCGGCCAACCCGCTCGCCGGGTCCGGCTCGTAGTACACCAGTTGCGGCGCAAAGTGGATGTACGACCCCCGTTTCGAGGGATCCACCATCGCCTGCCGCAACGAAAACCCCGCCCGCCCGCGGTCGTCGCACACGGCGAGCGAAAAGCGGGGCGCCGTCGTCGCGTCGAACCCCGCGACGCCGTGGTGCGCAAAGACGGCGTGCGCGGGGTCGGCCACGTTGGCCTGGAACTCGGTCAGGCAAAAGGGGAGGTCGCGCTGAAACCAGCGGCCGGAGAGGGGGAGGAACGCGCCGCCCTCGATGTCGATCGAGTCGGGGAGCGGGACGGGCGTCGCGGCCGCCCGCGCCGCGGCCGCCGCCGGCGCCGACTCCGGGTCCGGCCAGGCGAAGAGGAGGCCGGCGACCGACCGGGCGGGGAGCGTGCGGACGCACGCGCGCGCGGAGCCGAGCGCGGTCGCTTCGGCCGCAGAGCCGGGCGCGGCGGTCGAGCCGGCGATCGAGACGCAGCGACCGGCGTTGTTGAAGGCGTACCCGTGGTAGCTGCACACGACAGAGCCGCCGTCGGCGGCGACAAAGCCGTCGGACAGGGGCGCGAGGCGGTGGGGGCAGCGGTCGGCCTGCACAACCCATTCTCCAGACGCCGTCCGCCACGCCACCAGCTTCTCCCCAAACAGTTCGAGCGCGTTGGGCTCGTCCGGCTTGAGGTTTTCGATCGCGGCGACGGGCCACCAGGCTTGGAACCACGCCGAGCGGTCGCCAGGCGCGGCGTCGTTGGTCGTGGTGGGCGCGGCGGCGGTCGCCGCCGCGCTCGGCTTTGTCCGCGAGCTGGCCGCGTTGCTGGCGGCCGCGTTGGCGCTCGAGGAGGGGGAGGCGGGCGCGCCGGCGGGGAGCGGGATGCGCGGAGGCGCGGCGCGCCCCAGCGGGCGGCGTGCGGCCAGCGGCGCGAGCGCGGGGCGGCGGGCGGCGAGGGAGGGGGGGCGGGAGGCGCGGTGGGCTGGCATCGTGGACGCACGGAAGAGTGACATCGTGGCGCCGGCGCCGGCCGCGCGCACTACCCGCTCCCCGCCGGCCTGCCCTCAGCCGGTCCCCACCCACCTTGCGGCAGCCGCGGCACCCACCCCCACCCCCCCCACAATGCAGTCTGGTGGCGACAAGTCTTCCATGGACCGCGCGAAGGAGGCGGCGTCCGACGCGGCCGAGCGCACCAAGCAGGCGGCGCACGACGTCTCCGCCAAGGCAGGCGAGATGGTGAGTCGCAGGGGTGCGCCCAGGCGCGCGCGGGCGACGCCGGGAGGGTGGGTAAGGCTCCGCGCGCGCGACCGGATGCCGCCGCCGCGCGGGCGCCCCGCGCGCCAGGCCGCCGCCCCGCGCCCCCCACGGGCCTTACTCGATCCCAAAATACGCGACGCGAGCGGGTTCGAGCGCGTCGGAGCTCACCCCGCGCGCCCCCGCGCGGCGGCCGCGCGGGGTGCCGCCGTGCGGCTACCGCCAATGCTCTTCCGCCCTCCCCGCCCCCGCCATCCGCCGGCGCTGGGCTGGGCGCGGGACCAAGGTCGGCCTGTGGACGACCCCACCCCTCCCCACACTCCCCAGGCCCACAACGTCAAAGAGGCGGTCGTCGGCGTCGCGGGCGACGCCCACACCGCGGCGGAAGACGCCGCCGAGCGCCTCAAAAAGTCGGCGCAGCACGGCACGGCGCAGGTGGGCTCGATGATGTCCGAGGCGCAGCACCGGACGGAGGCGGAGGCGGAAAAGGCCAAGCGCGAGATGCGCCGCGAGCTCGAGTGAGGAGGGGACGGGGAGAGAGGAGACCCCCCGCGGCCCCCGCCCGCCCTCTGTCCCCGACAGCGCCTGCGCGCTGACCGAGGGCGGGATGCCGCGCGCCCACCTTGCGGTGGGCTAGGGGCCGCACACACGCACCGGGCCGGCGGGGTAGCTCCCTGCAAGAGAGTCGCCGCGCCCGCACCCCTCTTTCCCCCACGCCTAACGCCGGGCGCGGCGGCGGGGGAGCTCCCCGCGAGAGCGAGCGCGTCGCCGCGCCCGAGCGCGCGTCCCTCCTCACTCCGTCCCTATGGCGCTGCGCGCGCCCCCACCCCCGCCCGGCGCCCGCGCCGCCCTGGCCCACGCCGCCGACGCGGGCGTGTGCGGGGCCGCGGGGGCCGCCTACGCGCGGTCGCCGACGTCGCTCGTCGTTTGGCGGTCGGACGGCGCCGGCGGGGCCGTGTCTGTCGACCTGCCCGTGCCCGCAGACGACGGCTTTGTCTGCCTGCTGCCCCCGGTGCGGCCGGATGGATCAAGGAGGGAGGGAGGAGGGTGGACAGGGGGCGCGCGCGCCCATCATCGCCGACCCCGAGTCCCTCCTCCAGCTCCCGTCCCGCCACACGCCCGGCGCCGTCTTCGTCGCCGTCGACGGCACGGTCACCTATTGGGCCGACGTGGGGAACGCCGCCACGCCTGCTCTCGTCGCGCGCGCCGCGCCCGGGCGCGCCGTCGTCGCCGCGGCCGCCGTCCGCCCCTCCTCCGGCGCCGGCTTCCTGGCCGTGCTGGCGGATGGAGGAGGCGGCCTGCTGCGGGTGGATGGGCGGGATGGAGAAGAAGGAGAGGTCGACGTGGCGCCCATCGAGGCCGCGACGCCGGCCGCGGGCGTGGTGCGTGAGATGGAGAGATGGAGGCGGGAGGGGAGGCGTGGGTGGAGGCGCCGGTTTCGGCGACCGACCGCGCGCGCCGACCACCGCCCCTCCTCTCTCTCCCTCTCTCCTGCAGCCTGGCGCCATCAACCGGTTCCTGTCCACCCTGTGGGGCGCGTCCACGCCCGCGCCGCCGCCGCCGCCGGCGGCGGCGGCGCCGCGCCCCCCGGCCGCTGCGCTCGCGCTCTGCCTCGTGCCTCCCACCCCGCGCACCCCGCGCGCCCGCCTCGTCGTGCTGCGCCCCGATGTCGCGGAAGGGCATGAACTGAATGCTGGCGGCGGAGGGGTGGCCACGTGGCGGCGGGGTCTGCTCGCTGAAGACGTGTGCGGCGGGCCGCCGGCGGCCGCCGCGTCCCTCCTTGCGGCCGCCCTCATTCCCTCGACGCCCGCCGCCGACGTCGCCATCCTGGCGGTCGACGGGTCGGGGACCCTGGTGGCTCTGACCATCGACGGCGGCACCGGCCGCGCGAAAGCGCGGTCTCTCCTCCCCGCCTCGCTCGCCGCCGACCCTCTGTCCCGCCCCACTTCTCTGGCCCCCTCCCCATCCGGCGACGCCGTCCTGTGGCGCCCCGGCGCCGCCGCCTGGGCGTGGGACGCGGGCGGTGGCGCGACCCCCCTCCCGCTCGCGGGCGGCTGCCTGGGGGCTGCGGGCGTCGCGGCCGGGATTGCTGTGCTCGACGGGTCGGGCAAAGTTGTGTTGCTCGAGTCGGGCCGCGCGGTGGAGACCGCGGCCGCGGCTGCCGCTGGCGCGTCGCCCGACGGAGGCGCGCGCGTGCGCCGCGGCGCGCCGCCCTCGCCGCCCGCCCGCAGGCCGCGCACGCGGGCGACGGTGGGAGGTGGTGGTGATGCCGAGCCGGCGCGGTCGCCCGCGCGGTCGCCGGCGCGGCCCCCGGCCGCGCGCGCCGCGCGCCGGGGCGCGCCCGCAGACGAGGGCGCCATCCAGGCCATGTGCGAGGCGGCGGCCGCAACCGGCACACTGCCATCAGACGCTCTGGCCACATTGGACGCCGCGGGCGCCCTGGCGGGCGCGGCGGGCGAAAGCTGCGTCGGCCGCTGCGCCGTGGCGACCGCCGACGCCCTTCCAAAGCATTGGGCCGGCCGCGCTACCGCCCCCGCCGGCGCGGACGACGCGCTGGCGGCCAAGGAACAGTCGCTGGCGCGGTTTCTGGCCGGGCTCGACGGCGCGGGGGCGCTGGCCGCGCTGGCGCCTGGAGCGCTGCGCGCCGCGTTTGAAGCGCGCGAGCGCGTCGCCGCCGCCGCGTCCCTGCGCGCCCTGCTGAACCGCGCGCGCTCCGTGGGCCGCCCGGATGGGCCGCTGGCGGCGGCCGTGGAGGCCGCGGGCGCGCGCGCGCTGCCGGGCGCGCGCGGCGGCGGCGGCGGCGCGCTCTTTTTTTCGGCGCCCGCCCGCGCGCTCCCCGCGCTGCTCGGAGCGCTGCCCGCGGCGGCGGCCGCGGCCTTGACCTCTTCCGACGATGCAGCCGCCTCTCTTGACGCCGTCGCCGACCTGGCGGCCGGCGCGGGCGCCGCCGTCGCGGCCGCGCTCGCCGCGCGCGCCGCGTCGCGCGCCGCCTACCCCGCGCCCGCCGCCCTTGCTTTGCGCGGCGAGGACTCGTCCCCGGATTGGCTCTCCGGCCCCGGCGCGCGCGACGGGCTCACCGCGGTCGCCGCGGCAGCCGGCTCCCTGCTCCCGCGCCTCGCTGCGACCGCCCCCGCCCGCCTGCCAGCCGCCGCGTCCCTCGCCGCCGACGCCGCCGGCCTCTCCCTGGACGCTCACGCGCGCGGGGGGGCGGCGGCGGCGGGCGCGGGGCCGGGGGCGGGGGCGGAAGGGGCGCCGGCCGCGGGCGAGCACTCGGCCGCCGCGTCCTCCCTCTTGCGCCCTTTGCTCGACGCCGCGTCCGCCCTGGCCTCCTCCGGCTTCTCCGACGCCGCTTCCACGACGCGGGACGCGGTCGAAGCTCTGGCGCGCGCGCACGGCGCGCACGCGGAACGGTGGGCTGCGCTGCGTGCCGCCGGCGACGCTGCGCGCGCCGCGGCCGCGCTCGCCGAGCCCCCCCCCCGCGGCCGCGCGCCCGCGTCCGCGGGCACGTTTGCCGACCACGCGTTTGGCGCCATGCTGGCGGGGGGGGCGCCGTCGGAGTTGCTCGAGTTGCCCGCCTCGCTCAACGAGGCGGTCCGGTCGTGGCTCGCGGCGCGCGGCCCTGCCGACCCCGCCGCGGCCCGCCTCGCCTGGCTCCACGACCTGCGCACCCGGCGCTATCTGGGCGCGGCCGCGTCGCTGGCCCGGCTGGCTGGGGGGGAAGGGGTCGAGGGCGGCGCCGGCGGCGGCGTCGCCGCTGCGCGCCTCCGCGCAGCGCGGCTCGCGCGCCTGGCCGCCGCCGCCGCCGCCGACCGCGTGCCCGCCGGCAGCGACCTGCCGCCCGCGGCGGCGGCCGCGTCGGCGGCGGCGGACGCGGCCTTTGTGCTGGCCGACGCGTCGGCGGCGCTCGCGCCGCGCGCTGCGCGCGTGCCGCCCGCCGCGACGCTCGCCGCGGCGGCCCTCGCGCCGTCCGCCCCGCCCAACGCCGCGCTGATGGCGCTTCAAGTGCTGGCGGCCGCGCCGCCGGCTGAAGGGGGCACGGAGCTGGCGCGGGCCGCTTTCGCGCGCCTCGCCTCTGCGACCGACTGGGCCGCCGCCCTCGCCTCCCCCTCGCGCGCCCGCCTCCCTGACGCCGCCCTGCGGGCCGCCCTCGCCGCCACCCCTCTCGCCGCCGGCGCGTCCCTGGCGTACGGCGGCGGCCGGGGCGCGGGCGTCGCGGCGCTGCTCCCGCCCGACGCCGCGCTCGCCGCCGCGCTCGCCGCCGCGGCCGGGGCCGGGGCCGAAGCCGACGTGCGGGCCGCGTTTGGGCTCGGGCTCACGGCAGCGGCGGGCGGGTAGGGGGGGCGGGGGGGGCTGGAGGGGGTGTGACGCCGCCCGCGGCAGCCCTTGCACGGTCGCTCTCTCGCTCGCACGCCGCGCCGCTCCTCCCGCTCCCGCCACGCCCTCCCCACGCCCCGCCACCCTCCCTCGGTCTCACGTGTTCTTCTCCAGCACGGCCAGGGCCGGGGAGAGGTAGTTGTTCGCCTTGTCGGGCAGGTGCGCGACGAGCTCGAAATTGGTCAGCCCGCCGTCGGGCGCGTACTCGTACCCGACGTCAAACGCCTTGTTGCGGGCCAGGGGGTCGTGCAGCGCTTTGAGGCAGACGTCGGCCGCGTCGGCGCAGGCGAGGGGTTGGCGCACGCGGCCGCCCTGGTCGAAGACGAGCGCGCGGTACCCCCCCGGCTCCTCGAGCAACGGGCCCGGGCGCACAATGACGTACCCCAACCCCGTGCGCCGCAGGGCCGCTTCGCCGGCGCGCTTGGCGGACACGATGCGGTCGGCCGCGGCGGCCGCGGTCGCCGCGTCGGGCGCGTCGTCGGTCGAGGCGAGCGGGGAAGCGGCCGAGGCCGCGACGCCCGCTCCCGCGCAGGACAGCAGCACGAAATCGGGCTCGCCGCCCCCGGGCAACGCTTTCACGCGGTCGAGCTCGATCCGAAAGGCGCCGCCGCCCGGCGCCGGGTCGGCCGACGGCGGCGGCGGCGCAAACCGCAGGCCGACCCGGGCGACGTCCGCGCCGTCGACGGTCGGCGGCGCGCCCCGGGACAGGGGGCGGAAGGCGGTGAAGGGGAGGCGGAAGTTGGCGTACTTGGCGGGCGCGACGACGCGCGCGCCGAACACGGCGCCGGCGGCGGTGGTGAGCGTGACCGTGTACGGCGCGCCGTCGGCGGAGACGCGCACGAGCAGGCCTTCCGTGCCGGCCAGGGAGCAGGCGGCCGGCAGGGGCGCGCCGGCCTGGGCATAGCCGCCGCGCGAGCGGACGACGCCCTCGAAGACCAGGTTGCCGCGGTCGTTGACGCTTGCGCTCGCCCGGTCGGTCGCCGCGTCGCGCGCGGCCCGGCCGCGGCCGGGCCCGGGGCCGGCCTCGTCGGGCCCCGCGTGCTCGACCGCCCAGTCGCGCTCAAACTCGGCCCGCTCCGCCACCTTCGGTTTCGCGCCCGGCGGCGGCGCGGCCGACGCCTCGCGCCGGGCGGCCGCGTTGCGCGCGTCTTGCAGCGCCTTGGCGACGACGGCGGGGCCGTCGCCGTCGACGCGGGTGAGGTCGGCGGTCAGCGCTGTCCGCGCCGCGGCCGCGTACACGACCTTGTCCGTGTCGGCGACCGCGGCTTTCACGGCGTCATAGTCGCCCACGTCGCCGGTGAAGAGGCGTACGGATTCGGGGAGGCCGACGTCCGCGTGCGTCGGCGGCGCCGCCGCCCCCGGCTTGGCGCGCACCAGCGCCGACACCTTGTACCCGCGCAACAGCAGCTTCCGCACCAGGACGCGCCCTACGCGCCCGGTCGCGCCCACGACGAGCACGCGCGTCGCGGCCGCGAGCGGCGTCTCAAACTCGGTCGACGCCGCGACGTACGCCGACAGCTCGTCCTCGGTCGCGGACGAGGTGAGGGGGGACCCGATCTTGGTGAACTGGGTCCACACGTCGTCAAAGAGTTGGCTGGGGGGGGGGGGAGGGAGGGAAGCGAGGGGTGGGCGCGTCGGGGGTCGGGGCGGTCGGCGCGCGCA
>Ga0315276_10005183_pt1 | contig 12009 bp, 14 predicted proteins | sample YL17G05_0_MG_FD_204542 | JGI IMG/M metagenome (GOLD analysis project Ga0315276, IMG submission 204542) | Sediment microbial communities from Yellowstone Lake, YNP, Wyoming, USA - YL17G05_0 | ecosystem: Environmental > Aquatic > Freshwater > Lake > Sediment | place: USA: Wyoming | collected... | reverse complement strand
GTCGCAGCCAATACAAATGATGCAATTAAAAAGAAAATACCAATTTTTTGTTTTCTGAATAATAAAAAGCCCAAGAAAGGAATTGCAGTATGCGCAGAGAAAAATAAATCATTATTAAAAACAAGCAAATTATAAATGTAGGGTAGTTTAGGTATTATTGCATCTGCTGGAGCTTTTAGATGAGTTAACGACATAAAAAAACTTCTTATTAAAATAAGCAAGCTGAATTGGCTAATAACAATATGGAATTTTTTTACATTAAATAAAAAAGGGTAAAGCAATAAAGCAGCAATTACAAGCGCATATCCACAAATAAAAAGAAAAGATAAATTTATTGCGGGGAGATGGTCTAATATTAAGTCTGAAACATTAGCTGTTCCATACTTGTCAACATAGCGCCCAGCAATATATTCTAAAATTAGAGAAATAGCTAGGAAGATAAAAGAAAGCAATATTAGATTCTTATGAGCTTTAAGCTCAGTTTTCCATTCCTTTTTCAGTTCTTTTGTTTTCTTTCTTAGTTCTTTTGCTTCCATTTTTCTTTTCTTTTTGACAATTTAATATTTATATTGGAGTATATAAATATTTTTAAGTTTGTCAAGGATTGTAAGCATCAACAAATCACTCATACCTCAAAGCATCAACAGGATTTAATCTTGAGGCTCTATAAGCTGGAATTGCTCCTGCAATCATTCCTATTAAAACAGAAAACAGCAAAGCTCCGATTATAAGCGGCATGCTGACAACAGAAGAGCCGCCCAAAAATCCCATTGGTCCCCTGTTTCCAGCGGTTTGTATTCCTCCTAAAGAACTTATTACAGATGAGGTAAAAAATCCAAGTATTACCCCCCCTGTTCCTCCGACTAATCCGATAAGCCCGGAATTTAACAAAAATATAAGGAGTATATTTTTATTTTTTGCTCCAATAGCTTTCATTATCCCTATGTCTCTGGTTTTCTCCAAGACAGAAGTGAACATAGTATTTGCTATCCCTATTCCTCCAACAATTAAAGATATTGCTGCAATTGCTCCTAAAAAAAGAGTCATAGTGCTCATCATTGCTTGGATAGTCTCCTGCATTGCAGCAGGGTTGGTAACTGTAAAATCCCTATTCTTTTCTTGTAATATCCCCCTGGACAGCATTAATTTTTTTGTTATATCTGTTACAGTCTGGTTAGCTAAATCTACATCTTCTATTTTCACAGATATAGAATTAAACTCTTCTTTACCAACATCCTCTAAAATAGTTCTTGCGATAGTTATAGGCATATAAATTGCTGAACCTTCTTGTAAAATACCAACAACTTTAAATGACTTGCCCTCAATAATTATTTTGCTATTTATTGGAACTTCTTTTTCAAATAAAGTAGTGGCTATTCTATTCCCTATAACTACTGAATAAATATCCCCGCTTGTTAAAAATCTGCCTGAACTAAGTTTTTCTGTTGTAATATCTTTCCATACAGAAATATCAACACCAGATACTCTTTGGTTTTTTGCAGTTTTGCTTAAGTAAACAACATCTGCTTCTCCAGACACCTGCCCCATCACATATTTCACATTAGGAATGCTTTTAATAACAATAATATCTCTTGCAGTTAAATTTTTTGTTGCTGAAGAAGTAATAGTTCCTCCAGAACGCTCTTCTCCCCCAAACCCAAATCCTCTTGCTCTCTGCATACCTGGGCTAATAGTTAGAATATCTGCTCCTAAACTTCCAAGTCTTTCTTCTAATTGCTGTTGCGCGCCCTGGCTTATTGAAACAATAGCAACTACTGCTCCTATTCCAATAACAATTCCTATAATTGTCAGCCAACTTCTTAATTTGCTATGGAAAAAAATATTAAGCGCGAGTTGGAAAGATTTTTTCAATCTCATTTTTTATTTGAAAATGAAAGATTAAAAATTTAATTTTTTAGATCTCATATAACCGTAGGCAGGATACCCAAGTCTTTAGGCTTGGGAGGAATGCCGACCTCCTTTCTTTTAATTAAGATTATATTTAGAATTAAACCAATAACAGCAACTCCTGTTATCAAATAGTTATAAAATAAAATATTATCCTGAACAGCATGTTTATAATTTAGAACCATATTTATTAGACTATAAATACCGCAGCCTATCCAAAAACCTATTCCGATATAATTATAAATTTTTTTTACCATGTTTCGTTAAGATACCCTGCCCTTGGGAGTATGTCATTTTAAATCTCGTGAGAGTTTAAAAGGCAGAAATTTTTAAATTTCTTCATTTTTCCAAGAAGAGATTATTTATTCTTCTCCTTCTCTTTTGCATTTCTAAGCCAGTCAGGGATTTTATTAGGGTTGTTTTGAGAATTTTTTCCCTTAAATAAACTCTTTATCTTTGGGTATTTTTTATAAATAATAACTCCAGCTATTAAAATACCTAAAATAATTATCCAGTTAAGCCAGGAAGAATACCAAGCAGAGCTAGTTTGAGAGCTTCTTCCTGCGAAATTTCCTGCTCTTTGTGCAGAGGAAAAATTACCTGCATTCATATTTAATGGCAATTCCATACTTACAATCCTTCTTTCTCCGATATTATCAGTATAATAAATATCAAATTTTAATTTAGCTTGTCCTTGAGAACTTGCCGGCATATTTCTTCTTGAAATATTTTGATAAGCTGATTTTGGCGAGACACTAAAACCAACAATAGTATAATCCCCGCTTTCTAAATTTCCTACCATCTGCCCGTCAATTCCTGTAGCTCTATAACTTTCTTGCTCTGGAATTCTAACAACAACAGAATTAGCAGTATATTTTCCAGTATTTGCTATTGCTATAGAAACCTCATTCCCAGAAACTTCTTGTAGTACTGCATCAAAATTTGTTCTCGAATCTTGCACTGTTATATTAAATTTTTTAGTAGAGTAAGAATCAAGCTTCCAGTTTCCAGGGCTATAATAAACCTCAATTTCAGCACTTTCATCTAAAGCATCTTTATCTACTCTTAGAGAATATGGAATCATCCAATTATTTTTGTAACCAGAAACATAAGTCTGCTCTTCGAGTATTATCCAGCTTTTGTTTTCATCTAATGAAAAAGGATACTTTGGAATTAACTTAAACTTTGCCCCTTCGCATTGAGAATCTCCAACCCCGCTAACCTGAAAAACAACTTTCACATGACTATCTGGAACAGTTGGATAAGGGTCTTGATTTATTAAGGAGACATTCAAACTGCACAAGTTAGCTGAGTATGCCGAGGCAAAAGTCATAAACAGCAAAATCAATAAAAATGATAGCAAAGCGAATTTATTCATCTTCTCCTCCTTCCATTTTCGATTTCTTTTTCTATTCTTCCATCTTTTATATGAATAATCTTTTTGGCATATCTTACAAGCTCTATATCGTGAGTTATTAAAACAACAGTTTTTCCTTGTTCGTTCATTTTTCCAAGGAAATCCATAATAAACTTTCCTGTTTTACTGTCTAAATTTCCAGTTGGCTCGTCTGCTAAAATTAATTCAGGGTCATTTGCTAAAGCTCTTGCAATTGCAACTCTTTGTTGTTGCCCACCTGAAAGTTGATTTGGTTTATGGTTAAGCCTATCACCCAAGCCCAAAGAACTTAATAAATTTTTTGCCCTTTCCATAGCAAATTTTCCAGGCACATTTACTATCTCCATAGGCAGCATCACATTTTCAAGGGCATTTAGTGTTGGAAGCAGGTTAAACTGCTGAAATATAAAACCAATTGTTTTTCCTCTAAGAAAAGCAAGAGAAGACTCTGACATTTCTGCAATATTTTTATTTTTTAAATAAACTGCCCCCCAAGAAGGTTTGTCTAAAGCACCTATAATATTAACCATTGTTGATTTTCCGCTTCCGCTCGGCCCGGTAATAGCAACAAATTCATTATTTTTTATATCTAAATTTATTTCTTTTAAAACAACAAGAGGCTCTGCTTCTCCCATATCATATTTTTTCCATACATCTTGAATTTTTATTACTGATTCCATCATGGCATTTTACCTCCAGGCATTCTGCTAAAATTGCTTATTTCTTCGCAAATTTCATGTTCTGGATTTATATTTCTGCAGTAATAAACGCAATATTGTCTATTTTGCCCACAATAAGAGTTTATTTCATTTATATCTAAAGTATTATCAAAAAAAGAGGTTACTTCATTAATTTGTGCTTCAGTGATTTGAAAATTCCCTCTTCTTTGAATAAGATTTCTGCTGATAGCATTATGCAAGAAATAGCCACTAACCCCACCAATAATTAAGCCTACAATCACTCCAATTATTATTCCTTTTATTAGCTTCTCCATTTTTAATCCTCTCTTTTAATCTATACAAATTTTTTTATTTATAAACAAGATGGACTTAAAGTCCATTTCATAATTAAAAAAAATAAAAAATTATTCAGCAGAAGAGCAATTTCCTTTACCTATTCTGAATCCAGCTTTCATTGCTTTTCCAAATCCTTTTCCTTTAATTCCAAATTCTGTTTGGAGTTCCTGAACCTTTGAATAATCCCCGGATTCCTTTGCTTCTTGCATAGCTGCTCTGAGCTCAGTCATTTGCTGATTTTGCTCAACAATTTTATTGAAATTTTCTTCTGTTATCTGCGCTTGCATTTTTGCAATTTCCTGCTCCATTAGAGATTTCCATGCTGCATAATCTTTGTTCTCAATAGCCTTTTGCATAATGCCTCTTTGTTCTTGAAATTGTGCTTTTTCTTCGTCTGTTAAATCAGATTTCATAAACCCAAAACCATTTCCAAATCCAAATGCAGAAACCATCCCGATTCCGAGAACCGCAACTATTGCAAGAGCAACAATTCCTAACACATATCTTTGTTCCATTTTTATAAACCTCCTTTCACTTACTTTTGTTTTCATAAAATTTTCAGAACTACTTCTTTTATAAACAAGATGGACTTAAAGTCCATTTTCTTTAAAAGCATTTAAATATCTGTTATTCTATCATATCAAGCAGAAAATAAAAAATGAGACCTCCATTAGAGTTTTTAATGCCTTCGCAAATGGGTGCAGAATTAATTTATTCATTTGTTATTATAGTCTGCAGCTTAATGGTTTATTATGGAACAAAAGAATTGTACGAGTTAAGCTCTCATAAGGGGATAAGATATTTTAGGAAGGCTTTTTTATTTTTTGCTATTGCATATTTTTTTAGGTATTCTATAAGATTCATTCTGTCATTTTTTCATTTAAGAACAATTCACGAATTTTCGCTGATTGTGTTTAGGCCGATAGGGCCTTTAACTTTGCTCTTTTTTATGTATTTTAGTTCAATGGCTGTATTCTACCTTCTCTATAGTGTAATGTGGAAAAGATGGAATGGGAATTCTAAAATGATTTGTATATTCCATGCTGTTGCTGTTATTATTGCATTAGCAAGCATTATTTCAAGAAGAAGCGATATTCTTTTAGGAATAAATCTTTTCCTTTTTATACTCGTGTCCTTTGTTTACTACATAGCCCATAAAGATTCAAAAACAAAGAAAAAAGGGCACAACCTTTATGTAGTCTATATGCTATTATTTATTTTCTGGGTATTAAATCTTATAGACATATTAATTCCTTCTTTCTTGCAGCAATTCCAGCTGATTATTTATTTAGCTTCTTCAGGAATTTTTTTAACAATCCTCTACAAGGTTCTTAAAAAAGCGGGCAATTAAAAATGGCAAAAAGAGGAAAATTAGAGATTATGAAAGATATATTAAGAATAATCCAAGAAAACAGAAATTCCATAAAACCAACTCCTCTTTTAAGAAAATCAAAATTATCTTCGCTAAGATTTAAAGAGTATTTCATAGAGCTAATAGACAAAAATTTAATAAAAGAGATTGCAGGGAAAAAAGGAGAAAAATTTATCTCTTTAACTGATAAAGGATTTAATTTTTTAGAAAAATACAAAAACATAATCAATTTTATCGAAGAGTTTGAGCTGTGAAGGTTCAATCCTTTTCGTGTTAGTCCTCTATCATTCAATTATCAATTTTTGTGAAACATCTATTTTTAAGAATCAATATACTTTTTTAATTTTGGTAAAGCAGAAACTAAATTAGGGACTAAAACCCCCTTTTCTTCTAATTTTAATAGCTCAGCATAACCCGCCCATATAAACCCATCATGTTTATCTCTTTCTTTTATTTCCGGCTCTCCTTCTATTATTTCAGCAAAATAAGTTCTGCAATAAAATGGCCCCTCTGGAGTCTGTGTTCTATAATCTCCAAAAATCTTGCTTCCATTAACTTTAATTAATCTAACCTTTATTCCGAATTCTTGAAAAGGTTCTTTACAAGCCATCTCCTCTAAACTTACACCCTCTTCAAGTTTTCCTCCAGTAAATTCCCATCTGTCTGCATTATGCTTTATATTATGAATAAGAAGAGCATGATTATCTTTATCGCGGATTAGTACATTAACCATATCGATGCTGTTGTCTTTTTTTAACATCTTAAGAAATTCCCACTCTCTTCAATTTATCCTCTAACAGAATACATTTCCCAAACTCCATCTATTACTTCATTAAGATATTTTCCTTTAGCATGTATTGTTTTACCTGACTGCGTAATTTCTCCAGAATATTGAACTCTTCTAAAATCTCTCACAAAGTTAGGTTTTTCATTAAAACCTTTAAGCATATCTCTTGCATAAATTTTGTTAAATTGTACCTCTTCATGTCTAATTAACCCAACAATTCCTGATTCTCCAAAAAAATCACTCGCTGTTGCGACAAATAATCCCAAATCTGGATTATAAGCTAATATTATTAAATTAAATATAAAATGTTCAGCATTTTTTCGTATAGAATCAGCTTCAGATTCTGGGAACTGCTCTGGATGTTCTTCTAAAGCTTTTAATTCTTTAGCCACTGCTTCTGGATTTCTATAAAATTCTCCTCTAAACAAAGTACCGGCAAGATTTTTTAAATTTAGCATTTTTGTATTAACCTTCTACTCAGACTGCCCATCCTGTTCGTCGTTCAGTCTTCAGTCTCCACTCTTGGCGCAAGAACAAAAGCCAATTCCATTCTTGGTGTTTTGAACTCGAGTTTTAACGGATAATCCGCAGAAAAATTTATTATTGCTTTTTCTGTAAGCTTGGAAGCTTTAACAAACTTTTGCAAATATTCTAAACTATACCTGCTTTTAATTTCTTTGATTCCTTCTCCTGGCTTTATTTCAATTTTAACTTCATCTGAAGAAAAATCTGATTTTGCTGAATTTAAAGAGCCCTTAGCTTCTATTGTAAATTTATCTTGTTGCGAAATAAACGAGCAAGCATCAGCAACTATAGCACAATCCTCTATAGAATCTACTAAATCTGCGCTTAACATCTCAACTTTACTTGCAAAATCTAAATTTGGCATTGCTTTTTCTTCTGCGTCTATATCTATTAAACTTAATTTAAATTCTCGTTTTATTTTGTCTTGAATTTGTATTCTTAAAATGTTTTCTTCTGTTTGGATTATCAAAGAAGAGCCAGGAGAACATCTTCTTAAAACTGACTTGAGGCTTTCTAAGCTTACTCCTAAATTCTCTTCTTCTACCTCAATCTGCGAGAAAGCTTCTTTAGGCAACTTAAAAGACACAAGAGCAACATTAGCTGGGTCTATAGCAATAATGCTCATCCCACTTTTATTAACTTTTATTCTTACCTCTAAAACAAGTTCAGAAATTATACTTATGATATCTGACAAAAGTTTAGGCTCATCTAATTTAAGTAACATGATATAAAAAGTATAAAATGAATATATAAAGATTATTGCGATAAACTATTATATTCGTAATAGACAACCCTTGCTTTATCCATTCTTTTTCTTTTAAAATAAAATTCTGCAGTAGACCCTCCATACTGTTTGAGTATTTTTTCTCTTCTATGCTCTGGCAAATTTGTTATTGGTGTAATAAAAATACCGCCAAAAACATCAAAATCTTGAAGTTCGTCTAGGCTCATACCAGGAGCTACAAGTAAAACAGTTTTTCTGTTTCTGCTGTTCATCCCTGGAACTTTATCTCCCTCATCACTAAGAATCTTGCATCTACGGCCTTTTTCTGTTTGCTCGTTAATCAAATCCTCAACACTGCAGTCTGAACCGCTTCCAAGAGTATCAATAACATATCTCATTGGAACAAAATATCACAATTTATTTAAAAATATTGTTGTGGTGGAATATAGGTAATTTTTTAAACCCCTTTTATCTTTAAATTTTACTCTGCATCTCTTGGTGGATTCCAAAGAGAGTTTATAAGGGAGACCTCCCTTATTAGAGACTAATAATGGAAAATAAAGAAGAGGGGAAGGAAGAAAAAGAGGAAGATTTTAAACAAGAAAGAATAAACAAAATAGCCTTATCTTATTATTCCCGCCCGGATGTAAGAAAAGCGATTTATCAATTCTGCCAAAACAGAGAGGTTGTTCCAAGGTATTTTGAGGGCTTTGGCAAGCGTCCAGACATTCTTCATTACGACTCTGACATTATAAATTTTGTTAAAAATGGTGCAACAAGTTTTCATTGCTCAGAAGAAATTTGGAAAGATGCCTTGCAGATTTCTACAGAAATGTCAGAAGAACAGCTGAATGAGATAAGAGAAGGTTGGGATTTACTGATGGATATAGACTCAAAATACTTAGACTATAGCAAAATATCAGCTCAGCTTCTTGTTCAGGCTTTAGAGTTTCATGGGGTTAAAAATATAAGCATCAAATTTTCTGGTAGCAAAGGTTTTCACATTCTTGTTCCATGGACAGCTTTTCCAAAAGAGGTTTACGGGATAAAAACAAAAAACAAATTTCCAGAATTGCCCAGGCTTATCTGCCAGTATTTAAATGAACTCATAAAAAAACAATTAATAGAAAAAATTTCAGATTTAATGCAAAAAGACAGAAAGAGTTATGTTAAAGATTTTGAAGCTCCAAAACAAGTTATGCCTGATATTATTTTAGTTTCTTCTCGCCATTTATTTCGCGCGCCATACTCCCTGCATGAAAAGACAAGTTTAGCTTCTATTGTTTTAGACAAAGAAAAAATTAAAGATTTTAAGATTAGTGATGCAGACCCATTAAAAGTTCAGACAAAGAATTTTTATCCAGATGCAGAAGAAAATGAAGCAAGAGAACTGCTTTTGCAAGCAATAGACTGGGGAAAATCAAGGGAAGAAGAAAAACAAACAGAGAAAGGAAAAGAAGGAAAAAAATATCAAGAAGTTGTGATAAAAGATTTAACTCCAAATTTATTCCCCCCCTGCATAACAGAAATTTTGCGAGGAATAAAACAAGATGGCAGAAAAAGAGCTTTGTTTATTTTAATTAATTTTTTCAAGTCTCTTAAACAAAATGAAGAAGAAATAGAAAAGAAAATAGAAGATTGGAACAGCAAAAACTACAAACCTTTAAGAGAAGGTTACATAACAAGCCAGCTTAATTGGTACAAAAGGCAAAAAACAATGCTGCCTCCAAACTGCGACAAGCCGCATTATAAAGATTTAGCTGTTTGCAAGCCCGACAGCTTCTGCAAATTCATAAAAAATCCAGTAAACTACACAATAAAAAAGAGTTTTTTAATAAAGCGGCAAGAGAGCAAAAAACCTTCAAGCCAATCAAACCAAAAGTATTAAAAATAGCTCTTTCTTTAAAATTCTATGAAAAAAGATGGTTTAGTCTTATTTGCAATAATTTTGTCAGTTCTAATGATAAATTTAGGATTTGTTTTAGCTGCAGATACACAAGACCCTAAAGTCAAAAAAGCTTATGAGTGTTTGGAAAACAAGGTTAAAGACAAATGCAATGTCATATCTTTAGAAGAAGAAGCTTTTAGTCTTTTGGCTATAGGCAAGTGCAGTTCAGAATTACAAAGCAAATCCAAAGACAGCGAGTGTTGGCCTTCTTCTGGATGTAAATTAAGAGATACTGCTTTAGCTGTTTGGGCTTTAGATAATACAGGAAAACCTACAGACAAAGCAGAAACCTGGCTTCTTAAACAGAAGAAAAACCCCAAAGAGTTAATATGGTACTTAGAAATAGAATCAGGCGGTGAAACAAATTGTAAAATAGGATATAGCGGCGCAGAAAAAGAAATAAAAATAAGCGAAGACAAAAAAATAAATCGCGGGGCAGGGGCGTGCTTAAGCCTGGCACAAGATAGTTACTGGTTGAAAGTAGATGAGGATTGTTATGAGACTAATTTTACAATTTCTTGCGATAAAGATTTCAAGACAACTTTGCTTTACAGCAAAAAAAACTCTCCTACTGTATATGTCTCAAGCAAAACAAACCAAGCTTCTTCTGGAGGACGAACAGAAGAAAAAGTAAATGCCTTCTGCTTCGGGACAGGAAAAGATTGTGACTACGAAGGAAGTTTGTGGGCAACTTTTGCTTTAGCAAAAACAGAACATGATGTTCGCCAATTTTTACCTTATTTAATAGCAATGGCAGAAGATAATGAAAAATTCTTTCCTTCTGCTTTTTTATATATGATAACTGATTATGAAGAATATGTAATAAAAATTATGGATGAGCAAAAAGATGATTACTGGAAAATCTCCAACTCTCAATACCATCAATTTTATGATACAGCCCTTGCGTTGCTGGCTTTAAGAGGTTTAGAGCAAGCAGAACCAACTAAAACTTATTTGCTTGGCGTGCAAGATACTAATGGATGTTGGAATGATAACCTAAGAGATACTGCTTTTATTTTATTTGCAGGTTGGCCAAAAGTTGTTTCTGTTGGAGGCGGTGGGGGGGGATTGGACACGTGTCAAGACCACTCTCATTTTTGTGTTTCTCCTCTTAAATGCGAAGCAGCATTAGATAATTTTGTTTGTCTTGGAGGCGGAGGAGAGGTTTGTTGTGAAGAAGAAGCAGCAGAAGAAAAATGTTCAGACAAAAAAGGGAGAAAATGTGATGAAGGATATGAATGCAATGGCGATATTGTTCCTACAGAAGATATAGATGAATGCTGTGTAGGAGATTGTGAAAAAATAGAAAAAACAGCATGCGAAAAAGAAAATTATGAATGTAAATCTTCTTGTGATGAAGAAACAGAAGAAACAAAAGAGTTTGCTTGCAAAACAGAAGAAGAATTTTGTTGTGCTACCAAAGCCTCGCCACCACCAAGTTATTGGTGGATATGGTTACTAATTATCTTAATAATTTTAGTTGTTATAGCAATATTTTTCAGAAATCAACTTAGAATATGGCTATTCAGAATAAAAAGTGGCTTCAAGAGAGGGCCTGCTCCAACTGCTATGCGTCCAGGACCCGGGCCAAGGTTTCAGTTTCCTCCTGCTCCTTCTGCTCCTATGCCAATGGCAAGGCCAAGAATGTTTTTACCAAGACAACCAATGCCTCCTACAAGACAGCCAACACCACCTCCTAATCGCCCACCGATGAGGCCAGCTCCTTCTCCTCAACAAACAGCTAGAAAAGAAATGTCTCCAAAAGACAAAGAATTAGAAGAAACTTTGAAAAAGCTGAAAGAAATGAGCAAGTAAGGGCAACAAAATTTTTAGGGTTTTGCTGAAATTCTCTGTTTGATATCTAACTAATATCAATTAACTCTTAAATTTAGAAATTACTTAATTAAGCTATATTAGAAGGTATTAGATTAATAAAGTTTGTTTCGTAATCTTTTAAAGCAAATTTTTATGATGGTTTCACCAGAGCCATTTTTAGTTAAATTTAAAATATGGTTATTCTTAGTTATTTTATGAAAAAAGAGTTGTTGTTTGTAGCATTGTCATTATTTGCAGTATTATTAATTTCTCTAGCATCAGCAGTAGAAGTCAAGTTAAGCAAGGAAACTTATGCTCCTTCTGAAACTTTACAAGCTGAAATTTTAGGCAATTTTATTGATATTATAAAACCAGAGAGTATTTATTTTTATAGAGAAAGAAATGTCCCGGTTATTTATGACATTTTAAAATTGAAAGATAAGTATCTTCTTTATGCTTTGCTTCCTTTAAAAGAAGGAAATTACACAATAAAAATAAAAAATACAAGATATGAAACC
>Ga0315276_10005177_pt1 | contig 12015 bp, 8 predicted proteins | sample YL17G05_0_MG_FD_204542 | JGI IMG/M metagenome (GOLD analysis project Ga0315276, IMG submission 204542) | Sediment microbial communities from Yellowstone Lake, YNP, Wyoming, USA - YL17G05_0 | ecosystem: Environmental > Aquatic > Freshwater > Lake > Sediment | place: USA: Wyoming | collected... | reverse complement strand
TGACGAAGTATCAGTTCCCCGGGGACACGACGCCGGTCATTCGGGGGAGTTCGACGAAGGCCTTGGCGGACCCGACGGGGGAGGGGGCGAAGCCGATCTGGGACCTGGTGAAGGCGCTGGACGACTTCATTCCGGAGCCTCTGCGGGAGGTGGACAAGCCGTTCTTGATGTCGATCGAGGACGTGTTCTCGATCACGGGCCGGGGCACGGTGGTGACGGGCCGGGTGGAACGGGGAGTCGTGAAGGTGGGGGACGAGGTGGAGATCGTCGGGTTCGGGGAGACGCGGAAGACGGTGGTGACGGGGGTGGAGATGTTCCGCAAGCTCCTGGACCAGGCGCAGGCGGGGGACAACATCGGGGCGCTTCTGCGGGGGGTCGGGAAGGACGACGTGGCGCGGGGACAGGTTCTGGCGAAGCCGGGGTCGATCACGCCGCACCGGAAGTTCAAGGGGGCGATCTACGCGCTGACGAAGGACGAGGGGGGGCGGCACACGCCGTTCTTCTCGAACTACCGTCCGCAGTTCTTCTTCCGGACGACGGACGTGACGGGATCGGTGAAGCTGCCGGCGGGCGTGGAGATGGTGATGCCTGGGGACAATGTGAACCTGGAGATCGAGCTGATCGCGGATGTGGCGATGGAGAACGCCCTGAGGTTCGCGATCCGCGAAGGCGGCCGGACGGTCGGCGCCGGGACGGTCACGGAGATCATCGGATAGCCGGCGCGGCCGGGCCACCGGGACCGCAGAGGACAAGCGAAGATGCGCGAGATCGTAACCCTGAACTGCACCGAATGCAAACGCCGGAACTACACGACCACGAGGAACAAGAAGACCCAGACCGAGAAGACGGAGCTCAAAAAGTTCTGCCCGTTCTGCCGCAAGCACACCCTCCACAAAGAGGTGAAGTGACAGGTGCAGGTGAGTAGCTCAACTGGCTAGAGCAGCGGTCTCCAAAACCGCAGGTTGCGGGTTCGAGTCCTGCCTCACCTGCCAGAATATAAGTCCCCGGGGACGAGCCGAGCGAGACCTGAGGGAACAGCGGGCGATGACGAGGAAAGACCATGAATGATAGGATCCGTTGGTACAAGCGTTTCGTCAATTTCCTGAAAGAGACCAAGGCCGAATTGAAAAAGGTCACCTGGCCTTCGCGCAACGAGGTCACGAGCACGACGATCGTCGTCATCGTCGCTACGGTCTTCTTCGGCTTCTACCTCTTCTTCATGGATATCATTTTTTCCTGGGTCATCACCCAGATCAAGTCGCTGGTGAGCTGAAGAGGAACCGGACAATGGCAAAAAACTGGTACGTCCTCCATACCTACTCGGGGTTCGAGAAGTTCGTGGCGGAGTCCATCAAGCAGAGGGCCCTCGAGCTCGACATCCAGGACCAGATCGGCCAGATCATCATCCCCACCGAGGACGTCGTCGAGATCCGGGGCGGGAAGAAGGTTGTGTCCACGAAGAGGTCTTACCCGGGCTACATCCTGGTCGAGATGGAGATGTCCGACGAGAACTGGCTGATGATCCGCCAGACCCCCAAGGTCACCGGCTTCGTCGGTTCCGGCAATAAGCCCTCTCCGCTCAACAAGAAAGATGTCAGCCAGATCGTCGAGCACATGGAGACCACCTCCGAGAAGCCGAAACCCAAGCACTCCTTTGAGAAGGGCGAGGCCGTGCGGATCATCGACGGCCCGTTCTTCAACTTCAGCGGGATGGTCGAGGACGTCAACCACGAACGCAGCACCCTGAAGGTCCTTGTCACGATCTTCGGCCGGTCGACGCCCGTGGAGCTCGAGTTCCTGCAGGTCGAAAAACTATAGGAGGGAAGGATGTCCAAGGAAGTCATAGCGAAAGTCAAGCTCGAGATCGTCGCGGGCCAGGCGAGCCCCGCTCCTCCGGTCGGGCCGGCCCTCGGCCAGCACGGCGCCAACATCATGGAGTTCGTCCGCCAGTTCAACGACCGGACGGGCAAGATGGAGGAGGGGACCGTGATCCCGGTCGAGATCACGATCTTCAAGGACAAGAAGTTCACCTTCGTCGTCAAGACCCCGCCCGCCTCCTACCTCCTGAAGAAGGCCGCGGGGATCGCCAAGGGCTCCGGGGCCCCCAACAAGGACAAGGTCGGCAAGGTGACCCGAAAGCAGATCGAGGAGATCGCCAGGACCAAGCTCCCGGACCTCAACGCTTACGATATCGAGGCCGCCCGGAAGATCATCGAAGGCACCGCCAGGAACATGGGATTGGAGATCGTCAGTGAGTAAACGAGGCCAGAAGTACATCAAGTCCCGGGTGCTGAAGGGCGAGGAGACGCGGGTCTTCTCTATCGAGGAGGCTGCGGCCAACGTCAAGAAAGCCAGTTACGCCAAGTTCGACGAATCGGTCGACGTCTCCATCCGGCTCGGGGTCAACCCCAAGTACTCCGACCAGATGGTCCGGGGCACCGTCGTCCTCCCCCACGGGACCGGCAAGACCAAGAAGATCTGCGTCATCGCCGCGGGCGAGAAGATCAAGGAGGCCGAGGAGGCCGGGGCCGATGTCTTCGGCGGCGACGACATCATCGAGAAGATCTCGGGCGGCTGGATCGACTTCGACATCGTCATCGCCACCCCGGACATGATGCGGGGTGTCGGCAAGCTGGGCCGGATCCTGGGCACCAAGGGCCTCATGCCGAGCCCGAAGTCGGGCACGGTCACCTTCGATGTCCGCAAGGCCGTCGAGGAGACCAAGGCCGGGAAGGTCGAGTTCCGCGTGGACAAGACGAGCATCGTCCACTCCACGGTCGGCAAAGTCTCTTTCGCCGAGGACAAGCTCGTCGACAACATCCGGACCTTCATCCAGGCCATCGTCCACGCCAAGCCGCCGGCCGCCAAGGGGAAGTACGTCCGGAGCATGTTCGTGTCCTCGACGATGGGGCCGTCGTTCAAGATCACCGAGGACATTCTGGAGAAATAGGAGAGACGACAGTGAAACGGGAAAACAAGGAAGAGATCGTCAAAGCCCTGGAGAAGGCCTTCGCGGGGAACGGGACCTATTACCTCGTCGACTACAAGCAGATGCGCGTCTCCCAGTCCGTCGCGCTGAGGAAGATCCTCCGGAAGAACGCCTATTCCTACAAGGTCGTCAAGAACCGCCTCGCCCTCCGGGCCCTCCAGGAGAGCGCACCCGAGCCGTTGAAGCCCTTCTTCCGCAAGACGACGGCCATCGCCTTCGCCGCAAACGACCCCATCGGCCTGGCCAAGGCGCTCCGCGACTTCTCCGCGGGCGGCAAGGTGCTGGCCGTGAAGGCCGGCGTCGTCGAGGGGCGGTACATGGCCCCCGAGCGGTTCGACGAGATCGTCAGGCTCACCTCCCGGGACGAGCTCCTGGGCAAGATCGGATACATGATGGCGTACCCGATGAGCCGCTTCCTGAGGACACTGCAGGCGCCCCTGGTCGACATGGGCCGGATGTGGAGCCTGTTGAAAGATAAGAAATAAGGAGAAAACAGACATGGAAACCAAATTGACGAAAGAGCAGTTTTTCGCCCACCTGGACAGCCTGACCATCCTCGAGCTTTCGGACTACGTCAAGGAGTTCGAGACCCGGTACGGAATCAGCGCCGCCGCCGCGGCCCCCGTCATGGTCGCCGCCGGCCCCGCCGCCGAGGCCAAGCCCGCCGAAGAGAAGACAGAATTCACCGTCGTCCTCAAGAGCATCGGGGACAAGAAGATCAACGTGATCAAGGTCGTCCGGGAGGTCACCAGCCTCGGGCTTAAGGAAGCCAAGGACCTCGTCGATGGCGCCCCCAAGACCCTCAAGGAAGGCATCGCCAAGGAAGAGGCCGAGGCCATCAAGGCCAAGTTCGCCGAGGTCGGAGCTTCTGTCGAGCTTCAGTGAACCCGGCTGGACGGTCGCGTCCCCGGGTCCCGCGGGCCGGGGGCGACAGGCCGTGAAACTCTTTCGATAGAGAGAGAATATGCACAAAGAAACAAATGCTTATCTTGAGAGGGTCGACTTCTCGAAGATCAAGTCGGTCTTCGCCATGCCCGGCCTCCTCGATATCCAGGTGGCGTCCTATAACGAGTACCTCCAGATGGACCTCTTGCCCGAAGAGCGGAAGGAGATCGGTCTCCAGGCCGCCTTCAAGGACGTCTTCCCGATATCCGATTTCAAAGAGACCACCGAGCTCGAGTTCCTCAGTTATTCCATCGGGAACTGGGAGTGCAAGTGCGGCCGGCTCAAGGGGGTCGAGAATTCCCGGGCGAAGTGCAACGCCTGCGGCACGCTCCTCGCCGCCGCGACCGAGCTGACCGAGAAGGAGCTCTGCCCGTACTGCGGGGCCGCGAAGAAGATCGAGATCCCCCTCTGCGAGCACTGCGGCGACCGGGTCGGCCTTAAGATGAAGTATACGTCCACCGAATGCATCCAGAAGGGCTATACCTTCTCGGTGCCCCTGAAGCTCCGGGTGCAGCTGGTCTCGTGGGAGAAGGACGTCGTTGCCAAGACCAAACGCCTCAAGCACATCAAGCAGCAGGAGGTCTACTTCGGCGACATCCCGCTGATGACGGAAAAGGGCACGTTCATCTTCAACGGGATCGAACGGGTCGTCGTCAGCCAGCTGCAGAGATCGCCGGGCGTGTTCTTCCGGCAGGCCGAGGCCAAGGGGTTCTATATCGGCAAGCTCATCCCGTACCGCGGCGCCTGGGTCGAGTTCGAGTACGACGCCAAGAACAACCTCTGGGTCCGCCTGGACCGGAAGAAGAAGTTCCTGGCCACGGTCTTCCTCCGGGCCCTGGGCTTCGGGTTGGACGAGGACATCCTGCGGCTCTTCCACAGGATGGTCAAGGTCATCCCGGAGGAGGGCAAGCTCTTTTGGGAAGTTTCCGACGGCCTCGTCGGCCGGACGCCTGCCGAGGACGTCGCCGACCCCAAGTCGAAAAAGGTCCTGGTCCATGCCCGGAAGAAGATCACCCCGGAGGCCGTCCAGGCCCTCAGGGACGCGGGCGTCGTCCGTGTCCCCCTGGCCAAGAAGGACCTCCAGGGCGCCTATCCCATGGTCGGCATCAAGGGGAAGGTCCGTGTCAACGAGGAGCTCAACGAGGTCCAGGCCGACCTCCTGGCCGGCCGGGGCGAGCCGTTCGAGGTTTTCTTCCCCGAAGAGGACCGGGCGGGCCTGATCATCGTCAACACCCTGAAAAAGGACCTGCGTAAGGACACGAACCAGGCCCTGGGTGAGATCTACCGGAAGCTGAGGCCCGGCGAGCCCCACACGATGGAGAGCGCCCACAACCTGTTCCGCAATCTGTTCTTCAATCCCCAGAAATACAATTTCTCCCGCATCGGCCGCCTGAAGTTCAACATCAAGCTCGGGCTCCAGACGTCCCTCGAGGACAAGACGCTGTTCCCCATGGACTATGTCGAGGTCATCAAGTACCTCCTCAACCTGAGGTCCGGAGTTGGGTCGGTCGACGACATCGACCACCTGGGCAACCGGCGGGTCCGGTCCGTCGGCGAGCTCGTCGAGAACGCCTTCCGGATCGGCCTGACCCGCATGGAGCGGACGATCAAGGAAAAGATGACCGTGACCGCAGACCTGGCGGCGGCCATGCCCCAGGACCTGATCAATTCCAAGCCGGTCATCGCCGCGCTCAAGGAGTTCTTCGGGAGCTCCCAGCTCTCCCAGTTCATGGACCAGATCAACAGCCTGGCAGAGATCACCCACAAGCGCCGGCTGAGCGCCCTGGGGCCCGGCGGCCTGAGCCGCGAGCGGGCGGGCTTCGAGGTCCGGGACATCCAGACCTCGCACTACGGACGGATCTGCCCGGTCGAGACGCCGGAAGGCCCGAACATCGGCCTCATCTCCTCGCTGAGCTGTTACGCCCGGGTCAACGATTATGGCTTCCTGGAGACGCCCTACCGCAAGGTCAAGAACGGCCGGATCGTCGATTATGTCAAGGTCCTGCACCCCGGGAGCACCGCCTACAAGGTCGGGGACATCGTCCTCAAGGACGAGATGCTGAAGTCGACCGAGCCGCTCAAGGGCCAGAAGGGCAAGTCCCTGCCGGTCCTTGAACCCTTCTGCTGGTATCTCACAGCCTGGGAGGAGGAGAAGTTCAACATCGCCCAGGCCAACGCCGAAGTCGACGAGAAGGGCCGGTTTACGAGCGACCTCGTGAGCGCCCGCGAGGCGGGGAACTTCAAGTTCATCCCGAAGGACAAGATCGACTACCTCGACGTGTCGCCGAAACAGCTCGTCTCCCTCTCGGCGGCTCTCATCCCGTTCCTGGAGCACGACGACGCCAACCGCGCCCTGATGGGATCCAACATGCAGCGCCAGGCCGTCCCCCTGATGCGACCCGAAGCGCCGCTGGTCGGGACAGGCATCGAGCACCTCGTGGCCAAGGGGTCCGGGGACGTGATCGTCTGCAAGCGCTCCGGGGTCGTCGAGTTTGTGGACGCTGAGCGCATCCTCATCCGGGTCGACGAGAAGGAGAACGCCCGGGACTACGAGGTCGGCACGGACCTCTACCTCATGACCAAGTTCCTCCGGACCAACCAGAACACCTGCATCAACCACCGGCCCATCGTCCGCCGGGGCGACAAGGTCGAGCGGGGCCAGGTCCTCGCCGACAGCTCCTGCACGGACCGGGGCGAGCTCTCCCTGGGCCGGAACGTCCTCTGCGCGTTCATGCCGTGGCGGGGGTACAATTTCGAGGACGCCATCATCATCAGCGAGAAGCTGATCAAGGAGGACGTCTTCAGCTCCATCCACATCGTGGAGGAGACCATTGAGGCCCGGGACACCAAGCTCGGGCCGGAGGAGATCACCCGGGACATCCCCAACATCCCCGAAAACCTCTCCCGCAACCTGGACGAAAACGGCATCGTCCGCATCGGCGCCCAGGTCAAGAGCGGGGACATCCTGGTCGGCAAGGTCGCCCCCAAGGGCGAGACCCAGCTTTCCCCCGAGGAGAAGCTCCTCAAGGCCATCTTCGGCGAAAAGGCCCTGGACGTCAAGGACGCCTCCCTCTACTGCTCGCCGGGCGTCGAGGGCACCATCATCGACGTCCGCATCTTCTGCCGGCGCGGCACCGAGAAGGGGCCGCGGGCGAAGGCCATCGAGAAGGACGAGATCGCCCGGATGAAGCGGAACCTCGACGATGAGATCACCATCCTCGAAGAGGAGAAGTGGCGGAAGACCAAGGCTCTCCTCAAGGGTGAGGTCGTCGAGAAGACCCACAAGGCGGACTCCCTGACCGTCGAGAAGGGGACCAAGCTCACCGAAAGGATCCTGGACGAGCTCGGCGAGGACGAGGTCTTCAAGCTCAAGCTCGGCGACGACGAGGAGCGGGACCGGGCCGTCAAGGACCTCGACCGGAAGGTCAAGAGGCAGGTCGAGGCCGAGCGGTCGATCTTTAAGGAGAAGGTTGAGAACCTGAAGAAGGGCGACGAGCTGGCCCCCGGCGTCATCCAGGCCATCAAGGTCTTCATCGCGATGAAGAGGAAGATGTCCGTCGGCGACAAGGTCTCCGGTCGGCACGGCAACAAGGGCATCATCGCCCGGATCGTGCCCGAGGAGGACATGCCGCGGCTTCCCGACGGCACGCCCATCGAAATCGTCCTCAACCCGCTGGGGGTCCCCTCCCGCATGAACGTCGGACAGATCCTCGAGACCCACGCCGGCTGGGCGGCCAAGGCCTTGGGGATATGGATCGCCACCCCCGTCTTCGACGGCGTGTCGGAGAAGGAGATCAAGGAGCTGCTGAAAAAAGCCGGCCTGCCCGAATCCGGGAAGATCCCGCTCTTCGACGGCGTGACCGGCGAGATGTTCGACCAGGAGATCACGGTCGGCTACATCTACATGATGAAGCTGTACCACCTCGTCGACGACAAGATCCACGCCCGGTCGACCGGACCGTACTCGCTGATCACCCAACAGCCCCTCGGCGGGAAGGCCCAGTTCGGAGGCCAGCGCTTCGGCGAGATGGAGGTCTGGGCCCTCGAAGCCTACGGGGCCGCCTTCACCCTGCAGGAGATGCTGACCGTGAAATCGGACGACGTCGAAGGCCGGGCCAAGATCTACGAGGGCATCGTCAAGGGGGACCTGGACTTCCAGCCCGGGCTCCCCGAGTCCGTCAACGTCCTCATCCGGGAGCTCCAGAGCCTCTGCCTGAACGTGGAGCTCGAGAAGGGCGAGAAGGACGAGATCCTGCCCTGGGGGATCGCGGTCCCCCAGACGGTCAAAGGAGATTCATGATGGACGTTCGCCAGATCATGGGCGGCAAGCCCCGGATCGATTTCGACAGGGTCCGGATCAACATCGCCTCGCCGGACAAGATCAAGAGCTGGTCCTGGGGCGAGGTGACGAAGCCTGAGACCATCAATTACCGGACCTTCAAACCCGAGAAGGACGGCCTTTTCTGCGCCAAGATCTTCGGCCCCATCAACGATTACGAGTGCCTCTGCGGCAAGTACAAGCGGATGAAGTACCGGGGCATCATCTGCGAGCGGTGCGGCGTCGAGGTGACCAAGTCCAAGGTCCGCCGGGAGCGCATGGGCCACATCCTGCTGGCCTCGCCCGTGGCCCACATCTGGTTCTTCAAGAGCCCACCGAGCCGGATCGGGCTCGTCCTCGACCTGTCCATCAAGGACCTCGAGAAGGTCCTCTATTTCGAGTCGTACATCGTCCTCGATCCGGGCGACACCCCGCTTAAGGAGAGGCAGCTCCTGAACGAGGAGGAGCACAAGGACGCCCAGGAGAAGCACGGGGACAAGTTCGACGCGGCGATCGGCGCCGAGGCCATCAAGACGCTCCTCCAGCGGGTCAACATCGCCAAGGACACCGACCGCCTCCGGAAGCTGATGAAGAAGGAAACCTCCCAGCAGAGGAAGCTTCGCTACGCCAAGCGCCTTCGGGTCTTCAAGGCCCTCAAGCGCTCGGGGAACCGGCCCGAGTGGATGATTCTCGACGTCGTCCCCGTCATCCCGCCCGACCTGAGGCCCCTCGTCCGCCTGGACGGCGGCCGATTCGCCACCTCGGACCTCAACGACCTCTACCGCCGGGTCATCAACCGGAACAACCGGCTCAAGAAGCTGATCGAGCTCAAGGCCCCCGAGCTCATCATCCGCAACGAGAAGCGGATGCTCCAGGAGGCCGTCGACGCCCTCTTCGACAACGGGAAGCGCGGCCGGGTCCACTTGGGCGCCAACCGCCGCCCGCTCAAGTCGCTGAGCGAGGCCCTGCGGGGCAAGCAGGGGCGGTTCCGGCAGAACCTCCTCGGCAAGCGCGTCGACTACTCCGGCCGCTCGGTCATCGTCGTCGGCCCCGAGCTCAAGCTCAACCAGTGCGGGCTGCCCAAGAAGATGGCTCTCGAGCTCTTCAAGCCCTTCATCTTCAACCGGCTGGAGAAGGAAGGGCTCGTCCCGAGCGTCAAGGTCGCCCGGGAATGGCACGAAGCGGAGCGCCCCGAGGTCTGGGACTACCTCGAGGAGGTCGTCCGCGAGCACCCGATCATGCTCAACCGCGCCCCCACCCTGCACCGGCTGGGCATCCAGGCCTTCGAGCCCCTGCTCGTCGAGGGCAAGGCCATCCACATCCACCCGCTCGTCTGCGCGGCTTTCAACGCCGATTTCGACGGCGACCAGATGGCCGTCCACATCCCGCTGTCGGTCGAAGCGCAGGTCGAGGCCCAGACGCTTATGCTGTCGACGAACAACATCCTGTCGCCGGCCCACGGACGCCCCCTGACCGTCCCCAGCCAGGATATGGTCCTGGGCTGCTATTACCTGACCCTGGGCAAGAAGGGCCTGAAAGGGGAGGGCCGGATCTTCGGTTCGCCCGACGAGGTCCTCCTGGCCATGGAGAACCGGGAGATCGACCTCCAGGCCCAGATCAAGCTGCGGTTCTCCGGCCCGTTGATGAACCTGGTGACCTTTTACGACGACCAGGCCGTCATGACCTGTCCGATCAACGACGTCCGGGGCGAGCACGTCGAAACGACCCCGGGCCGGATCATCTTCAACAGCGCCCTCCCCGAGGGGATCCCGTTCATCAACGCCATCTTCCGCAAGAAGGGCCTCGAGAACCTCGTGTTCTACGGCTACCTCCGGAAGGGCCTCCAGGCGACTGTCGAGATGCTCGACAGCCTCAAGGATCTCGGCTTCAAGTACGCCACGCAGGCCGGGTTCTCCCTCGGGATCGATGACTTCGTCATTCCCGAGGAGAAGGCCTCCCTGATCGACAAGGCCCAGAAGGAGGTCAACGGCATCCAGAACCTCTACCGCGAGGGGACCATCTCGGACGGCGAGCGGTTCAACCGCGTCATCGAGATCTGGGGCACGGTGACCGACAAGGTCTCGGTCGCCATGATCAACGAGATGAAGCGGATCTCGTTCGAGGGCCGCGGCCTCAACCCCCTGTACGTCATGGCCGACTCCGGCTCCCGCGGCAACAAGCAGCAGATCCGCCAGCTGGCCGGGATGCGGGGCCTGATGTCGAAGCCGTCGGGCGAGATCCTGGAGACGCCCATCGTCTCGAACCTCAGGGAGGGCCTGAACGTCCTCCAGTACTTCATCTCGACCCACGGCGCCCGCAAGGGCCTGGCCGACACGGCCCTGAAGACTGCCAATTCCGGCTACCTGACGCGCAAGCTCGTGGACGTCTCCCAGGAGGTCATCGTCGACGAGCGCGACTGCGGGACCCTCAAGGGCATCAACGTGACGGCGATCGTCGAGAACGGCGAGATCATCGAGCCCTTTATCGACCGCATCGTCGGCCGGACCTCGATCGAGCGGGTCCTCAACCCAGACACGGGCGAGGTCGTCGTGGACATGAACGAAGAGATCACCGAGGCCGTCGCCCAGCAGTTCCAGAACCTGGGGATCGAGCGGGTCAAGATCCGCTCCGTCCTGACGTGCGAGGCCAAACGGGGCGTCTGCCAGCTCTGTTACGGCCGGGCCATGTCGAGCGGCCAGATGGTCGAGCTCGGCGAGGCCGTCGGGATCACGGCGGCCCAATCGATCGGCGAGCCCGGCACCCAGCTGACCATGAGGACGTTCCACGTCGGCGGCATCGCCATGCGGGGCGCCGAGCGGTCCAAGCTCGAGGCCAAGAAGGACGGCGTCATCAAGTTCAGCAGCCTCCTCTCGGTCGCCAACAAGGAGGGGGTCCTGGTTGTCGTCAACCGGAACGCGAACATCGCGATCCTCGACCACAGGGGCCGGGAGATCGAACACTATCAGGTCCCCTACGGGGCCAAGGTCCTCGTCAAGGAAGGCGAGGCGGTCAAGGCCCGCCAGGGGTTCGCCGAATGGGACCCCTTCAACACATACATCCTGACGGAGGAGACGGGCGTCATCCGGTTCCATGATGTCGTCCCCCTCTTGAGCATGGAGGAGGTCCAGGACGAGTTCACCGGCCTCATCACCCAGGTCGTCATCGACCCCAAGGACGAGAAGCTCCAGCCCCGGGTTGAGATCCTCGACGAGAAGAAGAAGGACGACCGGGGGAACCCCGTCATCCTCAAGAGGTACTTCATGCCGCGCGGGGCCAACCTGCAGATCAAGGACGCCGACCGGGTGTTCGCCGGCGACGTCCTGGCCAAGATCCCCCGCGAGGCCTCCCGCACCAAGGACATCACGGGCGGCCTGCCCAGGGCCGAGGAGCTCTTCGAGGCCCGCCGGCCCAAGAACCCGGCCGTCATCTCCGAGATTGACGGCCTCGTCCAGATCGGCGGCCTGGTCCGGGGCTACCGCAAGATCACCATCAAGAACGAGCGGGGCGGCGAGAAAGAGTACCTCATCCCCAAGGGCGCCCATCTGAGCGTCGCCGACGGCGAGCGCATCAAGGCCGGCAACGCCCTGATGGACGGCCCGGTCAACCCCCACGACATCCTGAAGGTCCTGGGCGAGAAGGAGCTGGCCGAATACCTGCTCCGCGAGGTCCAGGAAGTCTACCGGCTCCAGGGAGTCACGATCAACGACAAGCACATCGAGACGATCATCCGCCAGATGCTGCGCTGGATCAAAGTCGAGGAGGT
>Ga0315276_10005175_pt1 | contig 12016 bp, 12 predicted proteins | sample YL17G05_0_MG_FD_204542 | JGI IMG/M metagenome (GOLD analysis project Ga0315276, IMG submission 204542) | Sediment microbial communities from Yellowstone Lake, YNP, Wyoming, USA - YL17G05_0 | ecosystem: Environmental > Aquatic > Freshwater > Lake > Sediment | place: USA: Wyoming | collected... | reverse complement strand
TATCATAAAGACATTCACCCTAGTTTGAATTATCAACACTCCCTTCACAAATACTGGGTTTTGCAATGATTTGAGCTTCATCAAACAGTTTGCTTCCATTAAACACAAGAGGTTCAGCATCAGCTTTGCATACACCACCCTCCCATTTACATTCACAATTTAAAAACCAAGAGCAAATAGAACTTTCATCATATTGATCATAAGGTAAATTACAATTATATACTTCTTCATTTATAATATCTTTTAAATCATTTTGAGCAATATTAAAATTACCATCGCATTCTGATTCTGATAATTCTTTGCAAGTGTCATTGCCTGTATAACAAATCTTATCACTCCTACAGTCTGGAGTAATCATAGGACAACACGAGCTTTCATGAGGAAACCCACCAGCCATCATACATTCAGTTGTAGCATCAATCCAATCATTATCTACAATCCACCATGATTCATAGTTATTATCTTCTGGAATATAACAATAAGGAGAACTAAAACTATTTGTGAATTCAACATGTGTTGTTGAACTTGGAGCATTTATTGTAGGCAAAGCTATTAAAATCATTGAAATTAAAATATAAAATATTTTTTTCATTTAAGTTAATAAGTGACCTTTAATATTGCTTTATGAGGTTTTGAAGGAACAGCAGGATTGTCATACTCTGCAGTTGTAATTGCCCCGCTAATTCCAGCAGCTCCATAATATTTTTTTATACTTGGAAATAATCCATTAATAAATGTCCAGTTAAAATATAAATCATTTAATCCATCCCATCCAGGAATATTAATTACATCAAGTTTACAGCTAGGAAAAGGTAAGGTTGATTCAGGAGGGCATCCTTCTGTTTTGCTTGGACAAGGCCCTGCTAAACAATTTACAGAGGTGTCTTTATCAATGTACTGCGCAGCATAGCTTAATGTAGCATTAAAATCTATTTCTTTTTTTATAATAAATTCATCCCACACAGGCTTGCTAATATAAGCTAAAACCTGCTCTGAAGTTGCATCTAATATTAATATTGAAACTTTATCCCTGTCTGTTAAACCTCTGCTGTCAGTTACAGTTAAGATTATATCTTTTTGTCCAGGAGTGGTATAAGTATAATCAAAATGATAGTTCTCCAAACTAATACTGTTTCCTGCTCTTGTTTCACCATTACCCAAATCCCAAATATAAGTAAAATCATCATCTTCATCATAACTATCCTGAGAAAAATTTAATTTTTCTAAAAAGTATATCTGCCTGTCTTTTAGACCAGTTATTCTAGCAACAGGAGGTTGATTATTTTCATTAGGAGTTACTTCTAAATATCTCAAATTAACATTTTCATTCTCTCTTGTGTCAATGTCCTTGCTTTCACCAGTCACCCTTGCTTTAAAATAATAAAGTCCTTCTTCTAAACCTCCTCCTGTTTTTGATCCTGCTCTCCATGTTATAAATCCAACCCCAGGAGTTTGAGCTACTTCTTTATCAAACCACCACCAAATTGATTTATAAATAGTATAATTTATTTCTTTATTTTGCAGTAATTCCCCACTTACAACTAATTTAACTAAATCATTTAAATCTGATTTATTTATAGGCTTATCACTCATGTTAGCAAAATAAGCTCCTGTAATTGTTGAAACAGGAATAATTGGTGATTTGCAGCAGATTTTTATAGGATAACTAGTATCAGAAGCATCTGAAATATGTGAATTAGTTGATTCCTTTAGTCTTACAACAACTTTTCTTGTAGAGTCAAGACAATTTTCTCCAGCACTATTATCATTAATACATTCTAGATTTCCATAACAAACATCATAATCATAAGTATTTAAACTTGGAATTTCTGCATGAGAATTAGATATATCATATAAACCAATAACTTTATTAGTTCCAACACAATTATGAACACTTGTTATATCTCCTCCATAAACTATTCCAAAAACACTGCTATAGCAAATATCCCAATAATAGTTAGAGTAGTTCCATAAAGCGCCATCTGAATTAGTTTGCTGATAAAGTTTCATAATTGTGTCATCTGAAGATAAACAAGAATGTCCTATTAAAACACATGCTCCATTTTGGCACTCTGTACCTGCTGTGCAAGTTCCACAACTTTCCCCGCAAACAGGGTCAGGCCCACATACTGAACTACCACAGCTAGGCGCGCAACCAACAACAGTAAAACCAGGAGTTTCTATTCTTGAAAGAGCAGAAGAATATTCTAAACTAACTTCGGGGAGATGATTGTCACTTCCCCCCATATTTACCTTATAATTATAAAGTTGTGCTAAAATATATTCATTATTAAATGAAAATGAACTTGCAGAATTAAAATTAAATTGAATCATCGTGCCGCTGTCTCCATGCCCTATTAATCTTCCTGTAGCATTAAGTAAATAAGTGCATGTAGCTGTATTGCTTTGTGAAGTGCATCTAAATAAATTAATATGAAACTGCCCATTATCACTCCCTGCCCCCCTATCTCCAACTCTTACAAAAAACTTCCATATTCCAGTACTAAAACTTCCAGTGTAACTATTTTTAGATATCCAATAATTGTCATGAGTTGAGAGAGGAGGAACATGATTATCTCCATCAGGAGTAGAAGGAATTGCATGATTTACTTTCGGATAATATAGATAATAACCAAGACTAGGATTACCATTTAATTTTGTACTATGGTCATGAATCCAAGATTGAGTACTTTCATCAAGATAAAGAACATTTTTCCCAGCAATTGCATTATCAGCAGTCATATATAATGTTTTTCCTGCACTCACAACTCCCAAACTAACAAGTATCAATCCAAATACTCCTAAAACTAACAAACTCTTCAACCTCATTTTTATTCTAATCTAAAATAAAACAAGTTTATAAATATTGCTTTATCTCATTGATTTTTGTTTTTCTTTATTAATCTTAAAAAATATAAATTTATTCTTATAGGTGGGTGGGCTGTTTGGCTTTTAACAAAGCAGAATAAATCAAAAGATGTTGATATAGTTGTTAATATAAATGAATTAGAAAAACTTAAACAAGAGGTTCTTAGAAAAAATGATAAGCTTAAGAAATACGAGATTAAAAGAGAAGAAGTAGACATAGATGTTTATTTGGAATATTATTCTGAACTGGCGATTCCAGTGGAAGATATAAAAAATTACACATTAAAAATAGGGGGCTTTGATGTTGCTTGTCCTGAACTTCTTTTAATCTTAAAGCAAAAAGCATATTCAAATAGGAAAAATTATATTAAAGGGGAGAAAGATGGAATAGATATTATTTCTTTGTTATTTTTTTGTGAGATAGATTTTAAAAGATACTACGAAATTCTAAAAAAATATAAAATTGAAGATTATTTAAGAGAATTGAAGACTCTCCTTTTTAACTTTAAAGAGTATTCAATGTTGGGCTTAAGTCCAAGAGAATTTAAATTAAAAAAAGGGAAATTATTGTCAGAAATGAAGAAAGTATGATTAGAGTCTGATGTTTCGCTTTTTAGTGAAAGCTTTATAAATGAATTATTATAAGAAGTGAAAGCCTATTGCAAACTAAAATTTTAAATAAGTTTTTCTCTCTCTCTTCACTCAGCCCAAACAAAAAACCTTAGTTTTTTAGGTGCATATTTTGTTAAATTTGAAGTTACTATAACTTCAGTAGTATAAACTTCTGTTTCATAAACCTGCTTAGGATTAGGGCAGATTAAAGTAATATTGCAGATATTTGTTGAATAATTCCAGTTTCCTGGAATTAAATTATAAATTGTATTGTTAATTCTTGTATTGTCTTGCATTAAAATATCATTTCTTAAAGAATTATTCTTGCTGATTATATCAAGAACCTGCCTTTGTTTTTCATAAACATCTTTGCTAATATCTGTTTTTGGTTTTTGTTTTGCCATTATTATTAAAACAGCACTTAATACAATTATAACTGCTAAAAATGCCTCTAAGATTCTTAACCAAGCCTTTCTATTGATTTTTATTTTCCTCATTTTATTTATTCTTTGTTTTTTCTATTTCTTTAATATTTGTTAAACTATAATACTCCTTTTTTATATATTATTAATTTTAAATTTTATTCTTTTTTTCTTATCTCTCTTATTTGTTAATTTCTTTTCTAATAATATTTTCGTTACTAACCTATTTTTATATTAATTTTACCATGTTTTTATATTTAATATATATTCTGAAATATTTCCTTTTGAATTAATAACCCTCATTGGAATATTAGCTGCTTCAACCTCAATTCCAACAGGAATATTTTTATTTACACCTATTTCAACACCCCCATCTATTCTTTTTAATTCAAATACAAACTCATTTAATATACCTAATGAAGTTTTTAAACCTTCATAATTGTTTGTATAATTTGTTTTTAATTCTTGAATTTTTTCATAAATAATTATTTCTTCTTTAGAATATGTCCCAATAGAATAATTTCTTGCTAATTTAGCAGAGCAACTAGGTGTGCCTCCTGTTCCAAAAACATTATTATAATAAATAGTATACTTTCTAGGAGCCTCAGATTTTTCTATAAACTTATTTCCATAAATAATCAGCTCAGAACCATCATAACAATCATCAGTAGTATTTACAATAATACTAAGCTTTCCAATCTCCCCGCTAATCTCATTTATTATTGATTCTTGAACATTATTTATAACCTGGTCTGACTTTGTTTTAGCAAAAGGATTTAGAAATATAAGTATAAATAATAAAAATCCAACAAAGATTGTAAAAGACAGCATAACTTCAATATGCCCCTGCGCATTCTTATTTTTTATTTTCTCTTTCATTTTTTTATTAATATTAATTTTAATAATCTGTTGTTAAGTTTAGTTTTCTATAATCTGTTTAGCTTATTCTCTCTTCATCACTTTTCTTCTTAATAACTTATCTTTCTTATAAGTTAATAATATTATTCTCTTATTTTATATTTTTTAGTAATTTATTGTTAGTTTTTGAAGACTTCAGAAATTTTCAATTTCTGATAGTGCTCAAAATCATGAAGATTTTGACATGATTTGTTTAGCTTAATCTTTTCTTCTTAGTATCTAAATTTTTTGTCTGCATCTTTTTTTGAAAAAAGACGCTTTTATAAATTATTGATATTTAATTTTTTGTTTTGTCATTTTCCTTTTTTTGATTATGCAGCCGCAGATAAGCTTGCCCCTATGAATAATTTTGCTCCAGTATGAATTAATACTGATAATGACATTAATATAAACGAATGTTTTAATCCTGCTTTAATTTTTCCTTCAGAAAGCTTTCCTATTACTAATCCAACAAAAAATCCCTGGACTAATAAAAGCCATATAAATGGCCTTACTAATTCATCAGTAGAAGCAACATTCCCTGTGCCTCCAAAACCAAATTCAGAAAGCCCTCCACTACCACTAATTCCTGCACTACCTAATCCTGTTGCAATAGGCAGAATTTTAAACTGCATAACTAAAGTTATAATAATAAAAATCATAAATATAATATATCCTTGTACAACCAGACTATACATTGCAGCTCTTCTTTCTTTTTTTAATTTTTCAACTTGTGAAACAGACTTTACAACTGCTTCTAAAATATCATCTATTCTTCCGCCTGCTTTTTCAGATTCACTGATAATTGTAACAGCACGAGTAATAGTGTTATTTGCATTATCTCTTGCAAAAGTTTCAAATGCTGTTTTAACTGGAATTCCTAAGGAAATTTGGTTAGCAAGTTTATTAATATGGGGATTTAATTTTCCATAATCTTTTTTTCTTATGTTTAAAATACTCTTGCTAATAGGAGTTCCTGCTTTAACATTTTCTACTAAATCTCTTGAAAACTCTAAAAACATTTCTTCTTTTTCTCTTTCAGCTCCTGTTTCTAAGACTACTGAAATAATAAAAGGCAGAATTGCTATAATAAAAGAAATACCCAAAACAAAATAAAGAATATCATTATTCTTTAGTAAAAGAATAGCTGATACTGCAATGACAAAAGCAATTACTAATGAAATTATCTTTGTTTTGTTTAGATTTAATTTCTTTATTATTATTTTTATTATACTTTTTGTTTCCATTTTTGTCTTTCTTCTCCCATTTTAAAACGATGGCTGTTTTAATCTTAAAAAGAATAAAAACCCCATATTTAATACAATAATAACTAAAATGATTAAAATACTCATAATACTTGGTGTTAAACCCATAAAATACATCCCAGTACTCCCCATAATAACAAAAAGCATTAGTAAAATCATTGGTGCTGCAATAACAATACTAATATAAATATCCATAAATGTTTCAGCAGTTTTAGTATATTTTTCTCTTTCTATTCTATAATCAAATAATAATGTATCTGCATGTTTTTCTAAAAATTCATGTAAATCTCCCCCTGAAGTTATTGTAGTAGCTAAACCATCTAATAATTCCCTTAATTTGGCAGAAGGAGAAGAATTTGAAACTTTTTTTAAGGCACTAACTAAATCAAACCCATGGAAATTTATTAAATTTAACAACTTTCTAAATTCTAATCTTGAATACTTGTATTCTTCATTTTTTATAATGACTCTAAAAATACTTACAGGTTCAACACCAGAACTTGCTATTGCAGACATATGTATTGCAATAAAAGGTAGTTCTTGATCTATTTTTGCCCCAATATTTTTGCCTTCAGTTTGTGGATAAAAATACATTAAAATTCCAGTAAAAATAGGAATAGCAAATATAATCCAAAAGAATTTTAAAGCCCTAAAAAGAATTGACTCTTCAGTTATGCTAAAAAAAGGAAAAGTGAGTCCAATATTAAAAAATAATAAAAATATAAATAATAAAAAACTTAATACAGCCATGATAGACATAGTAAACAAAATCATAGATACATAAGTTCCTACAACAAAAGGAGAATTCATTTTTCTTAAATCTGCATTTAATTTTTCTAATCTTCCGCTTAACAATAATCTGCTTGAAATTTTTCTAAAATAACTATTAGATAGGGTCGCATAAAAACTAGGCTTGCCAAACCCAGAAATAGGCCTTTCAATTCCATATTTTTTCTTAAGCTGATTAATAGAAAGATTACTTGCACTCAGGTTCTCTAAAAATAATTGCCTGTCTTTTTCTCCAATAGTAAGAGAGACAGGAGGTTTTGTTTCTTCTGCTTTATACTTTACTTTCACAAGATTGTTTTCAGGAAGTTTAGCTGGAATTTTAGCAGAAATTATTTCTTTATTTTCTGTTAAAAGTTTTTGAAAAAAACCAATTCCTTCAACTAAGGCAGGAATAGAATTATTTAAGATATTTAATTGTACTCCTAAAGAAACTACAGTAGTACTTAAAAGATTTTTTTCCTGAAAATTAATAAGAATAGTCTTATTTCTTTCAAGTTTTTCAATAATCTCTAATTGATTTGTAAAAATATACATTTCTCTGACTATCTCTTTAATTCTTTGAATGTTTTGTTTTAATTCATCAAATGTCATTTTTATTTTGTTTTTTGTTCAAACTTGTTTTTTAAAAAGTTTGTTTTTATCCTCTTTGTAATTAATGATTCTCTGCTTAATTTTATGTTCTTTATTAATCATTTTTCAATAAGCTCCAAATATTTTTTAAATAAGCTATTCATTTTTTGATTTAAGTTTGCTCTCCTTTTAGTTTTACAAATTATTGATATTGTTATTATCTTCATTTTATTTGTCCTGCAATCTCTTTTTGAAATCCAAGAATAGTTCTCTTGGCATTATAAAATCTTTCACTGTCTTTTTTCTCATAGGCTTTTCCTAATTCATCTGCAGCCATATCCATGCTGTCTATTAATTGAGCTAAAAGCTGTAATTGTATTAAATCCATCATTTTAAATCTCCTTCAGGAGTTTGAAATACTGAAAATTTTAAAATTTTCATCATTTTGCATCATCCTTTTCTAATTTTTCTAAAACAGCAATATTCACAAACTGTTTCGCATTAGAATATTTAATTTTCATAGAACTTTCTTTAATTAATTTATTCACTCTTTTTAATAATTCTTCATCTATTTTTACTACATCAGCCATTTTTCAAGATTAATTATATTTTCAATCACCCTTTAGTTACTATAAATAACTATTAGTAACTATAAGTAACTGAGATTTATAAAGATATGCATTTTAAATTTTTTTAGATTATATTCTAATTATAATAATACTTAAAAATCATTAATTCTCTTAATAATCTAATGAAAATGGCACCTAAAGAAACAACAACCGCTAATCAAAGTTTAGAAGCGGCATTATCTCAAAATGTAGGAGAGAATTATAAGCATCAAATAGGAACACAAGTTATTAATGCAGTACACAATTCATTAGTTCATATTCTAGGGGCTGAAGTAGATGAAATCTCTTCAGAAGCAAAAATTGTAGAAAATTTAGGAGCAGAATCTATTGATGGATTGTATATTTTCTTTGAAATAGAAAAAGAGCTTGAAACTGCTAACATCCCTAGATATAGAAACATACTAATAACTGAAGGAAATACACAACAAACAGTTTTAGGATTAGCAAAACTTTTTTATGAGGATTATATTAAAAACTTGAGATAAGCTCTCTATCCCCCTAATAATCCAAATGCCTGAAGAACTGCAACAGGGTTTTTATGATATTCATTAATTATTTTTTGAGTTTGATTAAAGTCAAGAATTTTTCTTTTTTGTAGTTCATACAACAGGGCAGCTCTAAAGTCAAACTCTTTATTTAGCCACTCTAATGTTAACCCGTATCTTTTAGATATCTTTTCAAAAACCTTGCTGTCTTTTTTAAAATAAAAGATATCTTCTTTTGGATTCCAGATAAAAGGAGTATTTGTAATTGTGGTTCCAACACTGTCTACATTAACTACTTCAATAATCTCTCTTAATTTTCTTGTTTCCTGTTTATTAACAATTGCATGAGTCATAATTGCAACACAATCTAATGTATTAAGCAAAGTTGGTGAAAGTTCTATTGGGGGGGTCTCTAATCTTTTTACAAGAGTGTCTATAGAATCCGCATGCATAGTGCTAATCGAAGAATGTCCTGAAGCCATTCCTTGGAATAATACAAAAGCTTCTTTACCTCTTACTTCTCCAACAATTACATAATCAGGATTTTGTCTGAATGAATTTTTTAATAAAGTAAATAAATCAACCTCTCCAACTTTTCCTACTCCTAAAGAAGTTCTTGCGACACTTGGAAGCCAGTTTTCTCTTGGGATATTTAATTCCCTCGTGTCTTCAATACTTACTACTCTGGATTCTGGGGGAATGAAAAAAGCAATAGCATTAAGTAAGGTGGTTTTTCCAGAAGCAGTTCCTCCTGAAATTAAAATATTTGATTTATAATCAAGCAAAATCCAAAAATAGGCAAGCATTTCAGGACTTAAAGTTTTCATATTTAATAATTGAATTGGAGTCCATGGAACTTTTGTAAATTTTCTGATTGTATCGAAAATATTCATTGGTTTATTTCCAGCTATAAAAAAAGTGCATGGGTCTAATTCAATGTCATAAACTGGTTCGCTATTTTCAACAATATCAATTCTCTCTATTCTGACAAATTCCTGTCTGCAATTAAGAAGCCATTTTAAATATTCAATTTCCTGTTTAACAGAATCAATATTCTGATTCGATAATATATAGTCTAGCAAATCTCTTGCAAATTTTCTAGAAAAAGTTGATTGGTATATCCGATTATAACTAAAAGAACAATTTTTTAATAACTCTTTCTTATTTATGCCTAACTTATTAATAATGGACAAAACAGGTGCTCCGGGAATTCTATCATGCCTTATAAAAGTTCTAGACTCTTTTTGTTTTTCAATTAATTCTTTTAAATCTCCCCTTTTCATAAGGTTATCAAAACCTATCTTCTGAGCATAAATAAGGTAACAAGGAGAAGGAATATTTAATCTATATTCTGCTCCAGAATTTCTGATATAAGAATATATTCCTAATCTTGCTAATAGATAAGTCAATCCTTCAGCTAAATCTTGAGAATAAGTTTTATAGCTAAGGCCCCCCCTGCATGTACCATCTCCGTCAAATAATCCTTTAATAAAAGAAGAGACTACTTTATCATCTGATTTAAAGATAATTTCCGGGATGCCTACTATTCTGGATTTTTTCCCAATGGGAATATTAAATACCTTATTAAAAAAGAAAGGAGCGAATAGGTTACATAAATAAACCCGGTTATCCTGATAATATGAATCAAATCTCCCAAATTTTTTAGTTAATTTATCTTTTACTGAATCTTTAAATCCAGATTCATAACAAGAAATATCTATACTGCTCTTTGAAAGATGACCATCACTTACCAATGCTCCCGCCAGATATGCTAAGTCTTCATCCAACTCTTTTGGAACTTTTATTGCCTTTGATTTATCTTTAGTTCCCCCCCCATAAACATTTATTGAGATATCTCCAAAATCAGCAAAATTTTTATTTTGTTTTTCACAAATCTGGTCTAAAATATTAAATGAAATTGAATTTCCCCGGCTAATAATCTCGTAAAAGTAAGAACCGCCAACATTGTAGTTTGAAAATAGTATTTGCCTTGTGGAGTTATTCTTAATTTCTTGACAAACAAGATTTCTTATTTCTGGGCTTGCCAGGACACAAACTTTTTTAGAATATGAAAAATCTTTTATCAATGAATAACTATTTATATTCTGTCTGTATCCTTTAACTTCTAATTTTCTTGGCATGGGGACTAACATTCCCTCTTTTAGATCCTTTGCTTCTACTAGTTTTAAAGAGTCATCAGATACATGAAATTTATGATTAAGGGTAACTTCAATTTCTCCCCCATCTTCAAAATGTATTTTAGCAAGTTTAGCTGGAGCTGGAAGTTTTATGATTGATTTTATTCTTGAATTTTTTTGTTCTAAACTTAATTCATCTACTCCACAGCAGTTAATATCATTGACCTCAACAATTTCATTTTCTTCTTCAATTTTTGAGCCAAAACTTTTCTTTGATTCTTCAAATAATTCATTAACTTTTTTTATTTTGCCATCGCTCATTAAAACATTGCCTTTCTTGAAACAAAAAGTTGGTCCTCTCGATGTTACATCTTTAGTATAAGTTGCATTAACTCTTGAACCATCAGGCAGGCTGCCATCTAATAATGGAGAAGCATAAGAAATATATTTCCCACATCTTTGAGCAAGTTTTTCAACAAAACTTGCAAGTTTATCTAATGAATTAATTTGAATATTTGTTTTAATGTTTCTATAAACTCTATGAACAATATAAAGAGGGGCATTAGCACCATTGCATTCAATATCTTCAATAAAAAAATCCCTCATTAGAGGTTCAATTTCATTTAATCCTGCAAAATCTCTAAACAAATAATAAAAGATTTTTCTATAACTATCTTCGTTTATCTGAAGACCAAGCTCTTCAATTAGTAGTCTTGAAGTTTTGTCTATGTACTCTATCATTGAGTCTGTTGTTTTATCAACTATTATATTAATATTAATCATCTCTCCAAGGCTGATTTCTAATGTGCTAAGTAAGCTTTTTTCTTGTTTATCCAATATTGGCTCCTCAACATGATACATTAGTTCTTCTTCATTTTCATCCCAATAAATATGAACACTAACATAAGGAGAAATAAGCACATATCTAATATTAATTTTTGTTTTATCACTAATATTAGGGATTGGGGGGATAGTTGGATTCAGATTTATTTTTATGCTCATTTTCTCTTTTTTAACTTATCATTTATATTTGATTATTCTTATAAATCTTATCTATTTTTAGATTTATTGTTTAAGAGGGGTTAACTTGTCTTCTTTAAGGAAGGTTGACTTGTTAAGGAAACCTTGGTTTCCTTACGAATTTTATTAAATTATGCTATTTTCTATTAAACTTGTTCTTAAATTACCTCAAAATCAAGCTGTGTTGTGGTCCCAGGCCCGAGAGAGCTGCCTTTGTTTTCAATTAAAATATTATAAGGGGTTGCTCCTTCTTGCAATAGTTTTATCTCTTCATTGTTTTTATTAGTAATATCTATATTATATCTCATTAATAAGATAATA
>Ga0315276_10005170_pt1 | contig 12021 bp, 8 predicted proteins | sample YL17G05_0_MG_FD_204542 | JGI IMG/M metagenome (GOLD analysis project Ga0315276, IMG submission 204542) | Sediment microbial communities from Yellowstone Lake, YNP, Wyoming, USA - YL17G05_0 | ecosystem: Environmental > Aquatic > Freshwater > Lake > Sediment | place: USA: Wyoming | collected... | reverse complement strand
ATGGAGTTGTACCTGCCGGTCGCCGAACATCGAGCCCGGTGGCGCGGCGGCGAGGACCTTCTGGTCGCGACGGCCATCCTCGACGGGGAGACGCCCGTGGCCTTCGACATCACGGGACGGCGGCGGCTGCTCGATCCGAACCGCCCGCCCGGGACCCCCGTGCTGGCCCTGGTACCTGCAGAACAGGCCTTCGTCGGCGCCTACCCCGCCGTGGGTTCCTGCGCGGCGGAGGGCTGCGGCAGTGCGATGCCGACCGCCGCAAGCGGCGGCCTTTACATGACCTATGCCAGTTTCACGGGGACGTTTGAGAGCTGGTTAAAGGGCAACCCCGAATTTGAGACCCACATCCTGGGGCAGGACGGGTCCACCTCCACGCTGAAGGACTACCAATGCGCCGGGGAGCACGCCGGTGGGCCCTACGCCTACGACCAGAACGGCAAGACCTGGAGCGGCAGCGTCCTGCTCTTCTCCCAGGGCCAACTGGACGCCTTCAAGGCGGAGCACCCCGACCAGGCGGTCCGCCTGCTGGTGGTGGAGGACGATGATGGCGCCTGCGTGATCAAGACGGGAAAGGACCAGTTGAGCCTCCTGTTCAAGTCGCTGGACGCCGCCTACGCGCTGTGGACCGGCGGCAAGCAGGACCTGCTCAACCTGACCAAGCTCTTCAAGCGGGCGACGATGCTGCAACAGCTGGTTACCTCGACGGCCTCGCTGATCAACAGCAACGACGACATCGTCGGGAATGCCCTCGAGGACGTCGTCGCGGGCCAGACCTGGCCCGGCTCCAACTGGATCGTGAAGGGCGGGAACAACATCACCAATGGCGGGATCAAGCTGGAGATGCGCTGACATGCATCGGTTCACAGTCGCGGTGTTCGCACTCTGCTCCTCCGTCGCGGTGTCGGCGCAGGCGCAGTGGGTGGTCGGCCTCGAGGCCGGAACCGAAGCGTTCACCGGCGTGAGCCGGACCACCGGGACGGGGCCGGAACGAGCACTCCGGCCCTACCGCCCCGCCTGGGGAGGCCTCCGGGCCGAGTCCCCTGGATCGCGGCTCAGGTTCGGCGCGAGTCTGCTCTACGCCTCACCCGACCTGGCGCTCGAAGCCGTCGATCTCGCGGTAGTGGACCGGGACGACATCACCACCGTGCTCGGATTCCATCCCGGGCTGATGATCCGGGTGGCGGAGCTGCGCGACGGGGTAGTGTTGCGTGCCGAAGGTGGGCTGATCCTCGAGCATTGGGGGTTCAGGAACCAGGCCGGCCGGATCCGGGCGGGGGGCGAGATCGGCCTCTCGCTCGAGGTCGGTCTGGGCGGCCGTTTCAGTGGCGTACTGGGAGGTTACGGCGGTGTGTCCGCATCGCCATTCAGGCGCGAGGATCTGCCGCAAGGATTCGAGCCCCGGAGCGCCTGGCGACAGGCACTCCGGGGCTCGTTGCGGATCCGGCTGCAGGGGAACTAGGCCGGGGCCTGGGACCCGCAGTTGGAGCAGAACCGGCTGGCCGGTTCGAAGGGGGCATGGCAGACATGACAGAGGCGGGAATCAACGAGCGCGGTGCCACAGTCCGAACAGAACTTGGCGTCGTGCTCGGGGCGCGGCCCACAGCGAGGGCAGCGAAGCGAAGCGGTCGCCGCGCCCACCGTCTCACCCCTCCCCATCGTCCCGGCATGGCCCTCTTCCTCCCGGATCGCCTGGAGGGCTTCCGCCGTGTACTTCTGTCTCAGGAACTCGTAGTCCACATCGGAGAGCTTGCCGGTAGCGCGGTCGAAGTCGATCTCCTTGAGCGCGATCAGCGCGATGCCCCGCTTGGTTTCCTCCGGGTCCTCGGGCTCCTCGAATTCCGGCTCCACCGATTCGGGCCGATAGAGCGGCTGGAGGATCAGCCAGAGCGCCAGGGCGCCCAGCAGGACCGCGGCCATGATCTCGATCGTCATCAGTCGGCCACCTCGGACAGGGCCCGCTTCAGGCGTTCCATCTCTTCCGAAGAGACGGCAGGCGTGGTAGAGGCGGGCGCGGTGGCGGCGGCTCCGGCCAGCTGGGCCATCCGGTGGCGTCGGAGCAGTACAACCGACAGAATCCCGCCCGCAAGGAGCACCAGCAGTCCCGGTACCAGGTAGCCCGCCAGGTTGAAGCCCTGCGGCTCCGGGGCCATGAGTGTCTGCTCGCCGTACTTCTCGACGAACGCCGCGATGATCTGCTCGGGCGTCTTCCCTTCCTTGTAGAGCCCGAGGATCTCCTGGTGCAGCGCCGGGGAGTAGGTGCAGGTGAAATCGGTGGTGCGGCAGGTGAAGATGTCGAGGTTGCAGCCGCAGGTGCACTTGAGCTTGTGCTCGACGTCTACGATGACGGGGTCGTTGTCCAGCGGGGACACCGGCAGTCGGGAGAGTCCGGCGCTCTGCGGATCCCGGAGCTCATCCGATTCGGGGGCCTGAGGCGCTTCCGGTACCGGCGCCGGCTGCTGAAACACCACCAGCGCACCGAACGAGCCGCCCAGGAAACTGCGACGATTCAGCATCATTCCGCCTCCGAGCCCACCAGCCGCGCCTCGAAGCCGGACTGGATGTCACGCCGCGCCACCGGGGCGCTGGTGCGTCCGCCGGGCCACATGGCCAGCAGGCCGCCGACCACCAGGATCACGCCACCGGCCCAGACCCACCAGACCAGCGGGTTGATCGAGATGGCGAAGTTGGACTGCTCCGTCCCGGCGATGGAGCCGGCGTAGACGACGTAGACGTCCTCCCGCAGGCCGCTTTCGATGCCGACCTCCGTGGACGGCTCGAACGTCTTGTTCCCGAAGCTGTCGATGTGCTGGCGCTTCTCCGACTTGATGACGGCGAACTTGGCGCCGTTCTTCCGCACGTCGAGGCTCGCGGCCGAGACGATGCGGTTGAGCGCCTGGTACTGCGACACGCCCAGGTGCGTGAAGGAATAGGTGTTGCCGAAGGGACTCTTGATCTCGACCGACTGGCCCGGCGCCAGGGTCACCTCCCTGGTCACCTTGAAGGCCATCCCGGCAAAGGCGACGAAGTAGACCAGGATGCCGACGTGGACCAGATAGCCGCCATAACGGCGCCGGTTCCGGTTGACCAGGCGGGCCAGCGCCATGAGGGGCGACTCCTGGTACATCCGCATCCGCGCCCGGATGCCGCGATAGAACTCCTGCAGCACCGTTCCCGCCACGAAGGCGGCGAGCACCCAGGACATGAGGACGTAGAAGCCGCGGAAGCCCGCCGCCAGGAGCGCCACGGCGGCCACCAGGCCGGCGGTGGTGGGCCACAGGAACTGGCGACGGAGGTTGGCGGTGGAGGTCTTCCGCCAGGCGATCAGGGGCCCGATCCCGGTCAGGGCCAGCAGCAGCAGGCCGAGCGGGATGTTGACCCGGTTGAAGAAGGGCGGACCGACCGTGATCTTGATGCCCCGCACCGCCTCGGAGAGGATCGGGAAGAGCGTGCCCCAGAGCACCGAGAAGGCGATGCCCACGAGCACCAGGTTGTTGAACAGGAAAGCCGCCTCGCGGCTGGCGAGGGACTCGAGCTTCGTTTCCGGCTCGAGTTGTGGCCAGCGGTAGTAAAGCAGCGCGAACGCCGACACGGCGGTGGTCAGCAGGAAGGCCAGGAAGAAGTAGCCGACGCTCGACTGGGCGAAGCTGTGGACGCTGGCGATGACCCCGGATCGGGTGATGAAGGTGCCGAAGATGCTCAGCAGGAAGGTCCCGATGACCAGGGACATGTTCCACCGCTTGAGCATGCCGCGCTTCTCCTGGATCATCACCGAGTGCAGGAAGGCGGTCATCGTGAGCCAGGGCAGCAGGCTGGCGTTCTCCACCGGGTCCCAGGCCCAGTATCCGCCCCAGCCCAGTTCCACGTAGGCCCACCACATGCCCAGGGTGATGCCCACCGACAGGAAGAGCCACGACATGATGGTCCACTTCCGCATCGCGTGGATCCAGCCGGCGTCGAGCTTCCGGGCCATCATCGCGGCGATGGCGAAGGCGAACGGGATGGTGATGCTGATGTACCCCAGGTAGAGCATGGGCGGATGGATCACCATCCCGGGGTTCTGCAGCTGGGGGTTGAGCCCGTTGCCGTCGGGCGGGGTGAAGGCGAGCCGCTCGAACGGGCTGGAGTGGCCGAACAGCATGGTCGCGATGAAGAAGGACGCCGCGCCGTTGGTGACCCCCGCGACATACGGCATCAGGTCCTTGTGCCGCTGGCTGGTGACCACCTGGGCCACCGCCCCGAAGATGGAGAGGACCAGCGCCCAGAAGAGCAGCGACCCCTTCTGGCCCGCCCAGAACGCCGTGATGACGTAGGAATCGGGGAGGTTACGCGAGGTGTAGGCGGCGACGTACTCGATGTTGAAGTCGTGGCTGATCAGGCCCTTCCACAACGCCAGCGACGCCACGATCATCGCCGCGCAGAGCGCGTACGTGGCGCGGATCGACGTGGCCGCCAATTCCGGCCGCTGCTGCCAGCGCGACAGGAACGGGATGGCAAAGCCCCAGAGCGCTGTGATGAACCCGATCCAGAGCGCGAACTGGCCGAGAAGGGTCATCGATCAGGCCGCCTTCTTGGATTTCTGGATCTCCGTCTGGTACCGGGAGCCGCACTTGGCCAGGACCTCGGTGGCGCGGAAGATTCCGTCCTTGCCGTACTTCCCCTCGACGATCACCTCGATGTCATTCGCGTCGGTGAAGGTGTCGGGCACGATGCCGGTGTAGGTGACGGGGAACTGGTGCTGCCCGTCGGACACCTCGAAGTCCACACGGCGGGCCGCGTCGTCCCGCCGGACCGACCCGCGGACGACCTTGGCGCCGACCTTGATACCGACGTCATAGAAGGTCGGGTCGCTGGTGGTCTTGTCGATCAACTCAGTGGGCGTGAGGAAGTAGACACCCGTCTCCTTGATGCCACTGGCGATCAGGAAGACGACGCTCACGACGATGATGGTCGCACCAAGCAGGAACTTGCTTCGGGCCTTCATGAAGATCTCCGGGGAAGAAGCTGCCTCAGTTGCCGCCGCCCGACCGGGCGGTCTTCGTGAAACTGTCCAGCATGGTCTTGTGCTCCTGGTACTCGGGCCGGGCCGCCTTGGTCTCGGCGTCGAGGGCCTTCAGGTACGCCGCGTAGTTCTTCTTGACCCTGGCGTCGTCCTTCTGGAATCGCGCGATGCCGGCGTTCAGGACGAAGCCGAAGAGGTGACCCGGCTGCGCCTTGAGAATGCTGTCCGCCAATGCCTGCGCCCCGGTGATGTCGCCGGTGTGCAGCTTCAACATGGCCATGTGGTACCGGGCATCGGCATCGACATCCGGCAGGTTCTGGTAGGCGATCATGGCCATCGGCGAAAACCGCGCGACGGTAGCGGTGTCGCCCTGCTCGGAGGCCGTCATGACCCGGTTGTAGAGTCGATCGAACTGGTCCCGCGGCGTCATGGTGCTCAGATCCGGTGGCGTGCCATTACCGCCCGCGCCACCGGCGAACGGTGGCTGCGCTGACGCCGCGCCATCCGCCGGTGACGCCGTCCCCTGGGATTTCAGGACGATCACCAGCACGAGGGCCACCAGCGCCACCCCCGCGATCACTAGTGGCAGGATGGGACGCCCGCCCGGCACCCCGGCGACCGGGGCACCAGCCGCGGCGCCCGCAGCCGGCGTTCCACAGGACGGACAGAACTTGGCCCCTGGCGCGATGGCGTGGCCGCACTTGGTGCAGGACCTTCCCAGCACGGAGGCCCCGCAGCTGCTGCAGAACTTGCCGGCTACGGCGGCACCGCACGAAGGACACCGGACAGACATGGCTCACCTAAGTCTATGTTGGGACAGGAATCTGACGGCGAAGGACGGTCGGGACAAGTACGGGAGAAGAGTTATCGGAAATGTTTCACTCGCGATTCAAGACTCCTTCACACTCCACCCTTCCGGGCGAGGTCAGAAGCGGTAGCTCACGCTGCCGTAGATCTGGTCCCCGGCCGCCAGCGACCCGCGCTCGCGAGAGCCTGAGAAGAGCAGGAAGAGTCGCCGACCGAGGCTGACGTCCATGTCCAAGCCTACCCAGTTGGTGCGTCGCATGACGGCGTCGAGCGGGCCGGTCTCGGCGCGGAAGCCACCATTGCCCTCGAAGCCCAGCCAACTGATCGGCCTGATCCCGAGTTGGAAGGACTGGAGCGTCCCGGTCCGCTGCACCGAGCTGTACTTGGTGTACCTGGTTCGAAGGCCGAGATTGGCGGGCGTTAGTCGTTCGACGCCGAGGTAGGCGGTGCCTGAGCGGGTGCGAAAGGCGGAATCGGCTCCACCCAGGCTGGCGCGGCCATCGACGCCGGCGCGGACATGCTGGCCAATCGTGACCGAGGTGCCGCCCCAGACTCCCTGACGAAAGCTGTCATCGAAGAGCGTCTCGGGACTCACGAAGTCGCGGTAGAGCCGGACATTCCGCCGATTGTCGAGACCCACCTGGAGGCTCAGCCATTGCGCCGGCCTGGCCATGACGCTCGCGAAGGTACTGGTAAACTCGACGCCAGGTTCCCCTGCGGCAGCCTTCCAGTCGCGGTTGACATCCAGTTCCTGGGCGAGGAAGAGCGAGACACCTGGAGTGTTTAGGGACGCCTGCAGGAACGCGAACTCGCGGTTGACGGTGCCGCCAGCATATGACCCGACCGCGCCACCGGTCAGGTTCCACCGGGTGCGGGCCCCCGGAGCGCTCCGGCCCTCGAGAAACAGGCCGTAACTCCGAATGTCGTTGGAGTAACCCATCGTGACCGGGTCGGGCTCCGATCCGGCGAAAACGCCGAGCCCGAATCGGCTCTTCTGGTACTGGGCCAGCGCGCCATCGAAAAGACTGACCGAGCTGACGGTCGGGAGGTACTGGCGACCGAGCGTCAGGTGGGCCGGGCCACGAGGCGTCTGCAGCAGGACGGCGGCCTGATAGACGCCGGTGCGAGAATCCCTGGTCACGCTGCCGTCCGGCCGGGTGGAGTAGGTCTGCCTGGCCCGGATGTCCACGAGGAAGCCGGCGGCGCCGCCACCCAGGGAGGGCGCGTCGAGACGGAGGTCCACGGCCGGCTGCGTGAAGCCGTTGCCTTCCAGGGGGCGAACCAGAAGGTAGCGGAGACCAACCCGCCCACGGACGCGGTTCGCGGCGCTCGAGGACCTGGTCCGCTGGAGGGTGCCGGGGACGCCGGCGACATGGCCGGAGTCGACTGCCGCGGGCTTGGCCACGGGAGCAAACTCCACGCTGTCGCCGGCGGAGAGCGCCATGGTCGAGGACACCACGGTGCAGGCTGACCGATGCGAGGCGAGGTAGGTGACACTGAGGGCTCCGACCTGGGCCCCGGCGCGAACCACTCTCACCTCGAGCCCTTCCGTCAGGCCGTCCTCGCGTCCGGCATCGAGGTACGCCATGCCCGAGGCGAGATACGTGATCTTGGCTCGGGCGATGTGCGGCGCGACCTGCCCTTCAGCAGTAGCGACGAGCGCTGCCAGCATGCCCACGAGCGCCACAATTCTAGCTTTCATCCAGCGTTCCCTCGTGGATGGCACGAGTAGCAGGCCGAGCTGGTGTAGCTGTAGCCGCTCCGTCCCACGTGGTGCGAGTCCGTGACGGTCTTGGTGTGACAGGTCAGGCACGTGAACACCGCGTAGTTGGTGCTGTTGGTGTGGCAGTCCGCACAGGTCTGCCACCGCCCCAGGTGTGCACCGGAGTAGATCGGGAAGTAGGGGGCGTCGTGGTCGAACCTCGCGCCAGTCCAAGTGGTAGTGGTGTGGCAGGTCGTGCAGGTCGTGGGGAACCTGGCCCCAACGTGGCTCGGGTTCGTGGTGCCGTTGAAGTCAGTGAGATGGCAGGAGACGCAGCTCGTATTCTTGCCCCGATAGACGCCGTCCGCATGGCACTGCCGACAGGTCACCGAGAGGTGAGCGCCCGTCAGCGGGAACTGGGTGGTGCTGTGGTCATACCTGCCACCCGGCCAGCCACTGGTGGTGTGGCAGCTCGAGCAGTCCGTGGGGAAGGCCAACGAGGCGTGCGGCGGCTGGGTGGAGGCATTGTACGCCTGGAGGTGACAGCTCACGCAGGCCGTGCTCTTGCCGCGATAGACCCCGTCGCCGTGACACGCCAGGCAACTCGCCGCCAGGTGCGCCCCGGTGAGCGGGAACTGGGTGGCGCTGTGGTTGAACGTCGCGCCGGTCCACGCCGTGGTGCCGTGGCAAGTGGCGCAGGTCGTCGGGAATCCGGCCGACTGGTGATTCGGGTTGGTGGTCGCGTTGAAGTCGGCCTGGTGGCAGGAAACGCATTCCATGCTCTTGCCGGCATAGACCCCGTCCGCGTGACACTGCCGGCAGGTGACGGCCCGGTGCGCGCCCGTGAGTGGGAAGCGGGTCGTGCTGTGACTCCAGGTCGTGCTCTGCCAGGCGGTGGTGTTGTGACAGGAGCCGCAGGTCGTCGGGAACGCCGCCGCCCGGTGGTTGGGATTGACCGACCCATCGTACGACTGCTGGTGGCAGCTCACGCAGGCCGTGCTCTTGCCGCGATAGACCCCGTCGCCGTGACACGCCAGGCAACTCGCCGCCAGGTGCGCCCCGGTGAGCGGGAACTGGGTGGCGCTGTGATCGAAGGTCGCGCCGGTCCACGCCGTCGTACTGTGGCAAGTGGTGCAGGTCGTCGGGAAGCCGGCCGACCGGTGGTTCGGGTTGGTGGTCGCGTTGAAGTCGGCCTGGTGACAGGAGACGCATTCCATGCTCTTGCCGGCATAGACCCCGTCCGCGTGACACTGCCGACAGGTGACGGCCCGGTGCGCGCCCGTGAGTGGGAAGCGGGTCGTGCTGTGACTCCAGGTCGTGCTCTGCCAGGCGGTGGTGTTGTGACAGGAGCCGCAGGTCGTCGGGAACGCCGCCGCCCGGTGGTTGGGATTGACCGATCCATCGTACGACTGCTGGTGGCAGCTCACGCAGGCGGTGGGCTTGCCACGATAGACCCCGTCGCCGTGACAGGCCAGGCAACTCGCGGCCAGGTGCGCCCCGGTCAGCGGAAACTGGGTGGCGTTGTGGTTGAACGTCGCGCCGGTCCACGCCGTCGTACTGTGGCAAGTGGTGCAGGTCGTCGGGAATCCGGCCGACCGGTGATTCGGATTGGTGGTCGCGTTGAAGGTCGCCTGGTGGCAGGAGACACATTCCATGCTCTTGCCGGCGAACACGCCGTCCGCGTGGCACTGCTGACAGGTGACGGCCTGGTGCCCCCCGGTCAGCGGGAACCGGGTGGCATTGTGATTGAACGTCGCCCCCTGCCAGGCCGTGGTGTTGTGACAGGTCGTGCACGTCGTCGAGAAGCCCGCCGCCCGATGGTTGGGATTGACCGACCCATCGTACGACTGCTGGTGGCAGCTCACGCAGGCGGTGGGCTTGCCGCGATAGACCCCGTCGGCATGGCAGGCCAAGCAACTTGCGGCCAGGTGCGCCCCGGTCAACGGGAACTGGGTGGCGCTGTGATTGAAGGTTGCGCCGGTCCACGCCGTCGTGCTGTGACAGCTCGTGCAGGTCGTCGGGAACCCGGCCGACCGGTGATTCGGGTTGGTGGTCGCGTTGAAGGTCGCCTGGTGGCAGGAGACGCATTCCATGCTCTTGCCGGCGAACACGCCGTCCGCGTGACACTGCTGACAGGTGACCGCCTGGTGCCCCCCGGTCAGCGGGAACCGGGTGGCACTGTGGTTGAAGGCCGCGCCGGTCCACGCCGTCGTACTGTGGCAACTCGTGCAGGTCGTCGGGAAGCCGGCGGCCCCGTGGTTCGGGTTGGTGGTCGCGTTGAAGGTCGCCTGGTGGCAGGAGACACATTCCATGCTCTTGCCGGCGAACACGCCGTCCGCGTGGCACTGCTGACAGGTGACCGCCTGGTGGCCCCCAGTCAGCGGGAACCGGGTGGCGCTGTGGTTGAAGGCCGCGCCGGTCCACGCCGTCGTACTGTGGCAGGTGGTGCAGGTCGTCGGGAACCCGGCCGACCGGTGGTTCGGGTTGGTCGTGGCGTTGAAGTTGGCCTGGTGGCAGGAGACGCACTCCATGCTCTTGCCGGCATACACGCCGTCGGCGTGACACTGCTGACAGGTGACGGCCAAGTGCGCCCCGGCGAGCGGGAAGCGGGTCGTGCTGTGGTTGAAGGTCGCGCCCTTCCAGGCGGTGGTCTTGTGGCAGCTGGCGCAGTCCGTCGGTAAGGCCGCCGCCCTGTGGTTGGGGTTGAGCGAACCGTCGTAGTTCTTCTGGTGACAGCTGACGCAGAGTGTGCTCTTGCCCTTGTACACGCCGTCGGTGTGACAGGTCTGGCAGGTCACGGCCAGGTGCGCCCCCGTCAACGGGAACTGCGTGGTGGAGTGGTCGTACGGCGCGCCCTTCCAGGCCGTGGTGTTGTGGCATGAGGTGCAGCCGGTAGAGAAGGCGGCCGCGGGATGGTTCGGGTTCACGGTCTTGTCGAAGGACGGCCGGTGGCACGACACGCATTCCATGGACGTCCCCCGCCACACCCCGCCCACGTGGCAGTCCTTGCAGACCACGGCCTGGTGGGCCCCGAGCAGTGCGAACCGGGTGGTGGCGTGATCGAACGTGGCGCCGAGCCACTCGGTGGTTCCGGTGTGGCACTGGGTGCAGTCGGTGGGGAAGCCCGAAGCCTTGTGGGCCGGCGCCGTCGTCCCGTCGTAGCCAGCCTGGTGGCACGAGACACAGGTCTGGGGCCGGTTCTTGAAGACGCCGTCGGCATGGCAGTCAGCGCACCGCGCCGTGAGATGGGCACCGGCAAGCGCGAATGTGGTCGTGCTGTGATCGAACCGGCCGCCCTGCCACTGGCTCCTCGAATGGCAGGAGAGGCAGTCTTTCGGGAATCCGGCGGCGACGTGGTTCGGGTTCGTCGTGGCCTTGAACGTCGGGAGATGGCAGCCCTGACACTCGGTTGGCCGGTTTACATAGGTGAGTCCGCCCTGTGGGGCCGGGACGTGGCAGCTCTGACAATCCACCGCGGCATGCGGACCGTCGAGCGGAAAGCGGGTCTGCTGGTGGGCCCGGTACATCCCGGCATGGTCCGTGAAGCTGCTGGATGTGTGGCAGCGGGCGCAGTTGACGCCGAGCTCGCCGCGGTGGTTGTCGCGGTGGCAGTTCGCGCAGGTCGCCGTGACCCCGGCGAACTTGAGTGATTGGTGACAACTGGAACAGCTCGACGCCGCGTGTGCCCCGGCCAGCGCGAACCCGCTCTTGGCGTGGTCGAACCGCGGCGAGATCCGCGCCGGCTTCCAGGCCGCCGGCTGATGACAGTCCGCGCAGGCGATGGCGATGTCACCATGCGGGCTGGCGCCAGGGGCCACCTGGGCCCGGGCGGTCATCCACGAAACGCAGGCCACGAGGGCCACGAGGAACGGGACGCGACGTCGCATGCTCATGCTCCCAGGCGGGGGGGCGCCGGCGTCTTGGCCGGATGGCAGCTCTCGCACTTCGGAGAAACCGGCCGGAACCGCATGCGCGACTTGCCCACCGCATCGGTTTCGGTCGGATGACAGCGCCCGCAGGCCACTTTGGCATGGGCGCCTTGGAGCTTGAATGACGCGTCCAGGTCGTGATTGAACCGGGCCGCCGGTTTGAATGCGTCCACACCGTGACATGCCTCGCACCCGTTCGCCTTCCGCGCGGCGAATTGACCGCCGTGCGGGTCGGCGTGACAGGCGGCACAGGTCTTCTTGCCGGTGGTGAAGATCAGGGTCGCCGGCTTGGTCGCTGCCCCGATGAGCGCGGCCCCGGCGCCAGGCCGATCCATCCCCTCGTGGCAGGCCGCGCAGGGCTGGGCCCGGTGGGCGCCCTCGAGCGCGAAGCCCAGCTTGGCGTGGGCGGCCAGATCGACGGTGGCCGGGTGGAAGCCGCTGGCCGTATGGCAATCGGTACAGGTAGCATAGCGTCGTTGGTGCGGGTCCACGTGGCAGCTGATACACTCGGCGGAGCCCAGCCGGAAGAGGACCTTGGCCGTCCCGAGCGCCTGGGTGACGGTGAACGCTGGCAGCCCCGGCCG
>Ga0315276_10005169_pt1 | contig 12023 bp, 15 predicted proteins | sample YL17G05_0_MG_FD_204542 | JGI IMG/M metagenome (GOLD analysis project Ga0315276, IMG submission 204542) | Sediment microbial communities from Yellowstone Lake, YNP, Wyoming, USA - YL17G05_0 | ecosystem: Environmental > Aquatic > Freshwater > Lake > Sediment | place: USA: Wyoming | collected... | reverse complement strand
CGATATTGCCGAATAACCAGTATAGATAATCAATTTCGTGTATATCATCTAAAATTATACCGCCGTACTTACTGGCTGAATAACTCTTTCTATAATCGCCTTTCCGCCAAAAAGGTAGGTAGTATCCGTACTCCGCTCTTGCGAAAATAGCTTTATGTTTACTGCATATATCTTTTGCATCACGAAGTGCTGGATGAAACCGAAGATTACACCCTACCATGCTTATAGTATTGTTTGATAATAAGGATTGTACAAATTTATGTGCTTCTTCCAAATCCCACGATAACGGTTTTTCAATGAACGTCGGTATGCCACGGCTTAAATATTCATACGCGTGTTCACAATGGTACTGCGTAGGCGTGCATATAAACGCACAATCAACATCAAACGGTAATTTATCGCCTATATCAATAGGCACGACTTTCTGCCCTAAATCTATCAGATTTTCAGTATGTCGCTTTCCAATAGACCCTTGTCCGACGACGGCAAATTGCATTTTTCCCTCGCTTGTTCATAGGCTTCTACCCAAAGAATAGCGTTCTTCTCAAGGTTAAAATCTTCATAATTCTTATCGTACGCATTACTGGCGATTTTATCACGCAAATCTTTATTCTCAATCATAGTGCAAAGTTTATCAAAAAACTCATTTTCATCTTTTGCAAGCATTCCAGTAACGCCATCTTCAACACAATCATACGCTTCAAGTTTTGTACACACTGCCGGAACTTTAATAGCTGAATACTCCGACCATTTCAACTGGCTTTTTGCCTGATTGAACTTCGTATTATCTAACGGACATAACCCAATATCTAAGTTCAACGCCGCAAGTTTTAATGGGTACGTCCCTAACCCAATAAAATCGTGCATTTCCATCTGCGTAGTATTAAAGTCATGCCTAAGTTCAACTAAATTACCAAGTTCGACAAATTTTACTTTATCTACATACTTATCAAATATCTTGTGCATTATACGTTTGACCATCCATATTTCAGAATAATGACTATCTGACGCTGTCCATCCTATCCGTATCTGTCCTGTATCTTTCTTTGGAAATGATTTAAATAAACTAAAATCTATAGAATTCGGAATTATAAATATATTATCATTATATTCTTTATAAGTATCTCTAATAACTTTTGTCGTTGTAGTAACAGCATTAAATAATTTTAGTAAATCTTGTAAACTTTTATATCTAAAATAATTCTCTTTTATTGAAAACCCTTTTTTATTGTCTTGCCATAAGTATTCTTCCTTACCATTCATCTGGACTTTAACTTCATTTAAACCTAAAGTCCTATAAGCAGGGTTAAACGGTGATAGTGTGAATGTGAGGTCATCATAATCACCTATCACCGTTTTACCCATTTCTTTATACTTTGCCGTAGCTATAACTAAAGGTATGCCCATAGCCGCCTGTTGGACAATTACATCACACCAGTTCAACATTTCTTCTATAATGGCATCACCCATATTGATTTCGTCAAAACATTTGACTTCAGCAAGTCCAAGTTTCTGAATCATATTCGCTGGTTGATGACATCTCCAATAAGCACACCCTGAATGCGGTACTGCAAAGAATATTTTCATTTATAATTGATATATTACTGTTATATCTTTTAGAATTCCAATGCGTCCTATAGCATCATTGGCACTACAACTGTTACTGATAGTCAATCCACTTGCACAAAAAACATTAAAGTTTAACTGTGAAGGAAAATTTTCAAGATTTGCACTTGTAGCACTACCTAACCCTGAAGTCTCAAATCCATAGATACCAATTACGTTATTTCCAGATGTACCAAACGCTGATACATCTGCAAGATTAGTGTCAAAAACCCCTAACGCCGCAGCTGTACTAGGTGGAGTACCTAAGAGAATAGATTTTAAGAAACATGGTACTATTGAAACACTTTCTCCTGCACTCAAACTTTGTGCTGAACTTAGTCTATAAAAATTTGAAGCACCATTCTCAACTCTTAAACTATCACTACTTATAACAGTTGCGGTATAATCTCTTTCTATATCCGCAATACACATTTTAGTCATAATTTTCCTTTTGTTTAAGCCTGATAAATTACAGTTATATCTTTTATACAACCAACTCTGGATGTTTTATCTGTTGCACTTGTACCTATTCCTACTGATAAACCCGTTGTGCAATAAACATTAATAGGGAATATCTTTGGATACATTGTCGGACTACCACTAATTGAACCTGATACATCTAATCCTATAACAGCTATAATATTACCTCCTGATGTGCCGAACGCACTTACATGAGAAGCACAAACACTTGTATCATATAAACATATTGACGAAGCTGTTGCAGGGATAGTCCCAACAATAACACTTTTCACAAAACAAGCACCACTAGATGCACTTACTGCTGAAATAAGTGTATGTGCTGAACTTACTCTATAAAAATTTGAAGCACCATTCTCAACTCTTAATAACTTTCCGCTTGTTACTGTAGCGGTATACGTATCATTTATCTCATCCGTAATAAAAATTTTACCCATTACTTAACTCCTTAATTACTTTTACTATATTACTTTCAGGGTCAGAAGTTATATCTCCAAACTCCGCAAGTAAAACCTTTTTTCTGTTTTCAGTTAACCTCTCGGGATTAACTAACTCTTTATCTATGACTTGCTGTAAATCACCCAAATCACAGTACGTAACTCCATCTGTAACTATCATCTCGCTTTTAGAATAATCTTTTCCGCCATACGATTTAAACTCCCAACCTTTACATATTACTACCGGTATGTTCATCGCCATTGCAAGCAACTGGAACGTACCTTCGACCATCCCGACAACAACATCAGTTTGAGAAAGTAATTTTACACAATCTTCAATGTGTGTTAAACTGTTCTGACTGGATATTGTTACAGCTCCCGTATAAAGCCCTCTATCATGGATAGTTGTAAGTTTGGTTATTAACCGCCAATTCTTATTTATTGCATAATAAGGAATACTTCCATCAGTAGGATTTTCAGGGTTTACTACCCAAGCATTCCATTCATCTCGAAGTTTTTCCTTATGCTCAATTAAAACTTTTTGTGACTTTTCAATTTCTATTTTTTTAAGTTCGTAATAAGTTATAATATTCGCCGGTTCTTCGTGCATCGCCACTACAGGACAATAAATAATGTTTTTATCACCATGTTTTTCATATGGCGTAATTTTGTTTATTAACGGCGACCCTGTCAACACCGCTTTATCGCCATACCCTAACTTAGTAAGCCTATCAACATCATACGTTCCCCAACAACAGAACTTATCCGCCATAAACGAAAATTTTTCAGGTTCTTGATAATCCCTCGTTGCACCCACACCATGCTGAACCACTACAACAGGTTTATGTATATATTCTTTGTTTATACGGCATAATTCAGCAAGTTCACCTCTGACATCCTGCCACAGAACTATTACGTCCGAACTGCGTGGGTCATTAACAAACTCAAACTCGTCAGTGCGTTTAGATATACCCGACAAAACACCATTGAAATCTCTAATATATACTTTAGGTTTCATTAAACTATTTCTCTAATCTTAACAAATGCTTCAGCGTACTTCTTATTTATTTCACCGCCACGATACTCTAAATGGTTCTGAAGTTTTTCAAGTGACCGAATATTCGGATATTCCCGAAGTTCAGTGTTATACCATCCCATTGCTTTTAACTTTGAACATTTATTCCTGTTATTTAAAGTTATGTACAAATTCGGCTCAAAATTAACCGGCTTTAAGTACCCCGTCGAACTTGGTATTTCACAACACCAAAGCTGTGCATTACTATTCCTTGTCGCTATTATACCTGCTTGGTAACAAACTCGATGGTCTTGGTTTAAACAGTTCCAATGATGTAGAATAACTATATCAGGCTTAAATAATTGTATCTGTGCTTCAAAAAATGCCGATACTAAGTTCAAAGGATAAGTATCCATCTGGTTATCTACATACTTCCCGAAATGTATGTTCTGAACACCTAACACTTTTAATGCTTCAATACAACTTCCAATAATACGTTTAACTGAAATAAGACATAATACTTCTGCACCTTCAGATACAGCCCTATGCAATGTCCCACCACACCCTAATGTTTCATCATCAGGATGTGCCAGTAACGTAAGGATTCGTTTATTCTTGAACATAAACTTTTACATCCACTTCAACATGGTTACGCCGTAATGAAGCACGTCGGAACTCTAGCCTGAACTTGCCGTAGTCAATATATGCCAATGGCTGTCCATCTTCGTCACGCATACGTATTTCGTCGTAGAACTGGTCTAAAGTTTCCGCTTTGATTTCGTTTGTTTTAATTCGTTTAAATACCACTTAATCATCTTCTCCATTACTTTAGTCATTCGAATAACTATTTCTTCAAGACTGCCGGTTAATAAAACTACGTCACTACAAATCACTTTGCCTTTATCTAATTTATCGGTCATATAAAACATATTTAAGGAAGCGTATTCTTTACCCAACAGTATCAAGTTTTGAATTGGACTACCGCCTGCAACAGCACCAGTATGAAAACCTATGCACTTATACTTCTTTAAAATCTTATTCGGTACTTTCCATGACCAAAAAGGAAAAAATATAGCATAAGGTTTTGTAACTTTTATCCAAGCATCAAGTACAATTGGATTAATTGCTTGACGATTCGGAAACGGTCTGTTTGAGGCTATTAATATATTCATCTTTTGTAATTGATATTAAAATGCTATCTATATACTGCCCGTCTTTATAGTACCAATTCGGTAAAATAGCATAGCTCTTAAATCCCCATTTCAAGTAATAATCTAACGCACAATTCGTTTCAAACACATCAGAATATACTTGGTTCATATTCAAATCATTAAAAGCATATTTAAGTAGTTCCCATAAAGCTATTTTCCCGAACCCGCGATGCCGGAACTCCGGCACTATCATTATCGAAAACTCGCACTTACGGGCGATGTTGTCTATATGCGATAACTGAACTACGCCAATTCTATTTAAATCGTACTCTACGATAAACGGTATATACTCACGGTTCTTAACCTGTTCAAACCATTTATCTTGGTCACTTGGCGTTAGTAAGTACGGCTGTCTGAAATACTGCCTGCATTCAGGTCTATTCCGCTCTAACCGCACCCATTCTAAATTTTCATAAACTAATGGTCTTAACATAAACCTTTTTCACGCATTTTCATCACGAAATCATAAATAAAATCAAATGGTAAACCTGTCGTACCGGCTATTTCTGATATATATAACCTATAAGTCAACATATGATAAATCTTTTCAAGGTTAATATCCGGCTGCCACAAATCGTATGCCGATAAACAAGGAACACCAGTATAAGTCGGGCATGGTCTAAAATCCCGTTCCATCCGTTTAATGATGTCATAAGTTATAAACAATGCACCGTATAACTTAGGTTCATCTATAATATCTGGCGTATCATCTTTAGTATGATATTCTTTGAAAGGCGACCTTGATACTTGTATTGACGGTATACCTACAGATTCTAAAACACGTTCATCGTTGCCTGTATTTAAATGTTCATCACTTAAAAAAGTATTTGTTTTGTTTTCAATATACATATTCAATTTTGACAGCATTTTAGATTGTGTTACTACTATATCTCCAGTAGTGCCTACTGAATCAATGACAATACCGTATTTATATCTATAACCGAACATTGACAAGTACGCTATTGTTCCGATAGTTTCCGGCACAAACAAGAACTTGTATGAGTATTTAAGGTCAGGCGTACGCTGTAACATATCAATAAGTTTCATAGCAACTGCTACACCACTTAAATTATCATTTGCCATACCTGAATGGTCTAAATGTATCGGCAATATGATTGTTTCGTTACCGAACCCTTTGACTATATACTCCCCAAGTCTAAGTCCACCTTCAGGTATAGTCCAAGTCCAGCACTTATCACCGCCTACCCAATTATGTATTCTTAAAGGCACAAACTGTGATAAATAGTCAAGTGCATCATTAAAACCCTCGCCAGTAAGTTGCCGGTCATACTTAAACAGTTCTTGTATACCTTCCATCATATCAAACGTCACCATTGTCGGCATTGTAGATAAAGTATCATCACGAAGTAATAGGTATTCAGGGTCTTGCTGTAATCTTACATCTAAAAAATCAACCATATCGCTGATAAGAAAACTTCGGCAATATGCTGTGCCTATCTTAGTTTCAAGTAATTTACAGAACTCATTATAAACTTTGTTATTATCCGAATCACCGTGTTTCCGTCTAAGTCTACGGCATCGTGTTGGTTTACCATCAACAAACCCTGCATATTCTATCGGTTCACGATACGGTACGTTGTTCCGTTGTTCGCAATAATGGAATATCGGGCATGAGTAAAAGTCCGTGCCTAACATTAACATCTTTACACCGTTATTCGCCATATATGCATACGCTGATTCTTCACCCCAAGTATCATAAGTATCACATAAATCTAACGGAACATTCTCGTAACATAACGGGTGGAACAAGTTTGATGTCCTATTTACACCGTTTTTCCTGAATGTCTCGCTGATTATCCCCATTTCAGACGGCGTAGTGTCTAAATCAAGGTTAATCATATCGCTTTTGAATATCGAAAAATTGAACGACGGCATTATTATTCCTGAACAACAATCACGTAAAGCGTCAATTACAGTTTCAGCACCACCTTCAACATTGCCGAACCTCGATAATGATGACGTGACAAAAACTGTATCAGTAGGTTCAATACCTAACTTTTTAAATCCATCAACTAAATCTTGTTTCGTCATTTCTTCCTTAGAATAAGAATTACGTTATCACATAACAAATCGTCTATTATAACTGTAGGATAATTCTTGATAACTTGCGGTAAAACATTTTGTCCTATATTATCTTTCCAGTCAATAGTGCTACGCCCAAACGACGGCGTTCCTGATAACTGTAAAACTTCAAACCCTGCATCTTCGGCGTACTTACGTACATCAGCGATAGATGCACGGTTAAGGCATTTATTATAAAAGTTTATATCAATCTTTTCTTCTTCAGGTCGAATTTCTTTAACATACCGTTCAAAATCGTCTTTACTTAATATGCAATGCCCGTATAAAAAGTCAAGTGTACACAAACTATGCCCGCCGTTAAACGCAAAGAACGGGTTGTATTCATGGTACGATATACCGTCTTTAATTAAACAATCAGCCATGTTCTTAAACGCTGTCGGTAAATCTATGATATGCTCAATAGTGTCCCAACTAGCAACAACATCATAAAGTTCATAAACTTTATACGTTTCTATATTAGTCGTTTCAAACGTAACTTTATTAACTACATTCATCGGGAATTGCTTAGAAACTTCTAACCGCCGTTCATCGAACTTGTCATGCACAAACTTTATATCATTCGGATTCCATACGTTTAAATCCGGCGATTGGTCAACTGTATACTCATCAACATCAATACCGTGTACGTATGTGTCCTGATACTTCGCCATTAAGAATGACCTTGCACCTTCGTTACACCCTACTTCAAGGATTTTCCTATCAACTAAACTTTCGTTGAATTTGTATAAATTCCGTTCCGCCATGAATACTGACGGCGAAAACTCGTCAAGGTTAATTTTAATGACACGTTGTTTTGCGGGGTTAAGCATTTCCTGCCAATTAGGCTTTACACGGTCACGTAACCCTTCCTGCAAAATATAAGTCTTATCTTTTGTAACAAAATCGTTCATATTTCCTGCTGATAACATTCAAGCTGACGTATGCTTTTCACTAAAAGTTTCATTTCTAAAGGTTCAAGTGAACACGGCTGGTCGCATCCTTCAAGGTTACGTGACACCGTAAAATGCTTTTCTATCATCACTGCACCTAACCTTACAGCTTCAATACTCGCAAAAATCCCTGTTGTATGGTCGCTAAACCCCATCGGTAACTTAAACAATTCACCTAACTTCGTCATTCTACCGAAATTCAAATCTTGTATCTTCGTAGGATAATTAGATACACAATATAATAACGTCACGTCGTTGTTCTTTAGTATATCAAGTGCTTTCTTGATTGCACCTGTATCGTGGTTGCCAGTTGATAAGATAACAGGTTTCTTAGTTAAAGCAATCTTGTTAACCAACGCCCAATCGGTTAACGACCTAGAAGCAATTTTGTGATGACGAACTCCAATGCTTTCAAGCAAATCAACAGCGGCATCATCAAAAGCACTAGCAAACCAGTCAATAGGACAATAGTCAGCAAGTACTTTATAATGTTCATAAGAAAATTCACCACGTTTAGCGTCCTTATACACCGGCGACGTAATGCCGTGTAATTTTGCGGCGTCGTATACCTGAAACTTTACAGCGTCAACACCGGCGGCTACAGCACAATCAATCTGCTGCTTAGCGATTTCTATGGATCCTGTATGATTTATACCACATTCAGCAATTATAAATGTTTTCATAGAGGTTTCTCGCTAATCCTGAATTTCGTGAACGTATTCATAAAATTGTGGACAAGTTTTTTATTTTTCCAATACTCTTTCGGTCTAGCGTAGTAACAGCATGGCGGTATAACACCTTTTTCACCCCACTTAGCTTTACTTTGTGGATTATACCAAAGCCCATTCTGTTCAAGTTTACGTTGTTTAACGTATTCAATCTGTTCTTTTACTTCTTCCGGATGATTAAGCAAGATTTGTTCAAACTCCATCTTCTCACGGTTTAACGCTTCAAATATCTGCGTGTTTTGTGTCGTATCAATGACTTTTCCGTTAAGAAGGTCAGTTAAGAGTTTATACTTTAAATTATCTTCTTTGCGTTTTTTTGCGGCTTTAAACAAACTTTTGACTTCGGCATCACTGTCGCCACGCAACGAACTTTCAAATCTTGGATTAACCATAAATTAGTGGGAGTTTTTAAGCAGAAACTCCCAAAACTGTGTTTAGTTTACGCTGTTGCAAAAGCTGATAGATAGCCATTATGTTTGGCTGCAAGGCATTCCAGCGTATACTCCGCTAGAATCTGCACTCGTTTTCTATCGCCGTCTATTGCAAGCGGCGTAGTGAACGGTTTACGTAAATACGCAATCGCCCATTTATCTATCTCCAATACTAATCCAGCACCTGTTTCACCGTTTGACAGTCCTTTGCACCATCTATCAAGAACTATTTCTTGTACTCCGAAATCGCTTTCGTAGTAGGATATGACACCTGTTAATTTCTTATTATCTGTCATATCAATATTTCTTGTGTTGTTTGATGCAAACGCTGATATTCGGCGTTTCAAGAAACCATTTACCAATGTCGTATCAGGGTTTCCACCGTCGGTAAATATATCCTGACATAGAGTATTATAAATAGACTCTGTTAAAGCGCTGACACTAGCCGCACCTGACGCTAAATTTCCGCCAGTTATCGCAAAATAAAACGCACCTTTGAAACTTCTTGCATAACCTTGTCCACCAGCTGAAGAACCTGTTGCACCTAAGATATTCCGTTCAATCTTAATCTTAAGTTCTTTCATAGCCTTTTCAAGCTGGAAAGCGTACTGGCTATCAAGTCCATAATGCGAAATCGCTTCTTCAGTACCGGAAATACCAAATACCCTGTCAGTGATGACAGTTAAGTTAGTTTCCCGTGTTTTATCACTTAATGCGTACGCTACAGCACTTTCACCTTCAACTATATAGTCTCCGGAAGCTGCTGTTGCGTTCATTACATCCGTCAGCCAAGTATGCGTTGCGTTATAAGCCTGATGTACCGCAAGCCTTGACAAGAACGGCGTTTCAGACGGGTCAAGCATAGTTATTAGCAATCTATCCTCTGTTCCCAAAGGGATTGGACTATGTCTTCAATCTATTACTAGATGTTCCATGTATAGTCTCTACACATTTATTAGAAAATCCTACACTATCTCTGATATCAAGATTAGTAATCGGATATTCTAAATTTAGCTCGGCGTTGTCCGTTCTGGAGTTCACCGAATTAGTGGAATTTTCATTAGGAAAATGAAGTTTCCTATGGCACACAGCACATAAGGTTTTAAGATTGTTTAAGTCATTTACAAGTTCTGGAAATTTACTAACTAGTTTTATATGGTGAACATGAAGATTTATATCACTACCACATTCGACACATTCATAATTATCTCGAGATAAAACTAATCTTCTACGTTCTCGCCATTGTTTTCCTCTAATCAGCATATTATATGGTGTTGCACCATTCCGCCAATTAGGATTTTTTTCACCAGTTCGTAATTTCGCTTGTTCAGACTGCATCTTTCTTGTTTTTTCTAAAACAATCTTTCCTTTTTGCGTAGCAGGTCTTAGTTTTGGTGTTATACCTAAATTATGTATCCAAGTATGTACTAATGTTTCACCACAGCCTAACCTTTTTGCTACTTCTGCCATAGACGCACTTTCACGATATACCTTTTCAAGCATTTCTTTATTTCTTATAATATCGTGAATATGTTTTAAATTTTTCATCATACTAATGCGACCATTTTGTTAATCGAGTATATCTTCTTTTGCTCCGCCTGTAGAATTAAATGAAATCAAATATCCTGGGTCTGCCATATTTCATTAGAAGACAATTAAACAAACGGGTTTAACTTTTTCATCTTTATCATTTCAGCGAAAATATCTTTACTCCCAGTTTTAGCGTATTCTTGTTTCAACCTCTCAAATCTGGTTTTAGATATAGTATCCGAATTTTCGATGGGTTTAGTCCCGCCCGTACTTGCTAATTGTTTCTTTTGCTCCTTTCGTAGTTGTCCTATTGTTTTATTTAGTTTGCTAGATGATGTCGGCGATACGCCTAAATCAAACGCTGCCATTTTTACTGCTGCCATAAATCCTTCTGGGTCGTTCCGCAAAGTTTCACTCCTTCCAATATACTCGTTAGCTTTTGCGAGAATAGGCGACTGCTGATTCCATCCTATAAAATTACCGTTCTGGTCTTTTATAGTTGTTTCCGGCAAATTACTTGCCACCCATTGTGCCGCACTGTTCCTACGAGTTTCTGTTTCGGAATGTTGCTTTGTAGTTAACACCAAGTTTTCGTATTCTTTTTTGCGTTCCACCTTTTCTATGCCATCAACTTCCGTGTACGCCCATAAGCGTTGTTCAGTAGTTGTAGCAGGGTCAGATGCATAAGCCATAAGCTGTGCTTTAGAATACTTTGGTTGTTGTGGCTGCTGTTGATTCTGCTGCACCATAGATGTTAACTTATCTATTTTACGTTGCAACGTAGGTATCGTTTCATCGAACTTCCGTTTTATTTCCCAAGTAACATTTTCAAGCGGGCGATTATCTTTTACCTCTGGTTTTACTTCTTGAGTAGAAGGTGTATCGCCGTCAATTTGTTCTTGAGTTTCTTGGACAGGCGTCGTGTCCTGTTCATTGTTAACGACTTGGTCTTCACCAGTTGACGATGCTGGTTTTACGTCTTTTTCATTATCCATTTCTCTCCTTTTAGGTTATAACGCACCACTGCGACTAATAAGAATATGTGGTATACTTGCCTACCTTGCCGGTAGACTTTACTTTCGAAAAATCAAATGCTTTCTTGTTCTTCTGCAATTTTTTAACTTCGCTATCAGTAAAATAAAATTGTCCTTTTGTTAAAGGAATACCTCTGTTATGTATCTTTTCAGCCATAGCATTAGCTTCTTTAACTGATTTGAAAATGCCTAAGTTTTCTCCTGTTTTACGATAATGATTAATAGCGTCTTGGTCAGAAACTTTTTTACCATTTACAATAGTAGGGATTAAAACTTCCTGTCCATCAAAATTAAAACTCTTAGAAATTTCTGTGCTTACATTGCCATCAGAATTTCTTACAATGGGTCTATTAATCAAATCAATATTCCCAGAATACCCTTCAACAGGTGTTATCCATTTTTTTAATCCATACCCAATCTGCATTGCCTGTTTATACTTTAATTCCGATTTTTCATCTGGAAACTTACCGCTTGATGCTTGCTGATACATGGGTGAATTTTGACTGACAGAGTAATACCCTTT
>Ga0315276_10005167_pt1 | contig 12024 bp, 12 predicted proteins | sample YL17G05_0_MG_FD_204542 | JGI IMG/M metagenome (GOLD analysis project Ga0315276, IMG submission 204542) | Sediment microbial communities from Yellowstone Lake, YNP, Wyoming, USA - YL17G05_0 | ecosystem: Environmental > Aquatic > Freshwater > Lake > Sediment | place: USA: Wyoming | collected... | reverse complement strand
ACGTTATTTGTCAGGCCGCTTATCTATAAGTTGCAGGGCCTTGAGTTCAAAGAACCCGATACCCTGAAGGCAATGATTTCAAGGCAGGTGGCTTCAACTCCTGGGCAAGAGGAATTTGTGCGGATTAAAGTCGGGAAGGTTGGTGATCAGTATATAGCAACCCCGATAAGCCGTGGAGCAGGAGTTTTAATGTCGCTGGTACGGGCAGACGGATTTATCCGGATACCTGCCATGTCTGAAGGTATTGGTTCCGGTACTGAAGTACAGGTAGAACTCCTGAGATCAAAAAATGATATTGAGAATACAATTGTTTGTATCGGAAGCCATGATAATGCCCTCGACCTCCTTGCGAATATATTGAAGAAGCGGTATCCGAAATTTTCTCTTTCTTCAGCCCATGTCGGATCGATGGGTGGACTGGTAGCGTTGAAACGGGGTGAGGCACACATCGCAGGTACCCATCTGCTTGATGAGGAGACCGGAGAATACAATGTCGCATTCATTCAAAGACTTCTTCCTGACAGGAAAATTCTGCTTATGAACCTTGTTTACAGGGAGCAAGGGCTTCTGGTATTAAAAGGCAATCCAAAAAACATCTGGGGATTCCAGGATTTAACAAGGAACGATGTCATATTTGTCAACAGACAGGCAGGTGCAGGAACAAGGCTGCTTACGGATAAATTCCTGAGAGAATTGGGTATCAATCCTAACGGGGTGAAAGGATATGAACGGGAAGAGTATACCCATATGGGTGTTGCATCAGCTGTGCTCACAGGAGTCGCAGATACCGGCCTTGCAATTCTCGCATCTGCACGGGCCCTGAATCTCGATTTTATCCCTGTTGCAAAGGAGAGATACGATTTGGCTATGCCTCAGGAATATCTTGACAATGAAATGATCAGGTGCCTTTTAGCTGTTATCCGTGAAGACAGGGAATTTAAGGAAATAGTTATGGAACTGGGTGGATACGATATCTCAGATATGGGAACAGTAATCTACAAAAATTAATTATCCCTCTTTTTCTGAATCCTGACTCTTTGCACTCATGTCAAGAAGCCTCTTTGCACCGATGAATCTCTTCAAATAGAAGGGTGTGGCGAGACTGTCAATGGTAACCTTCTTGCTTTTTGACGAGGCATGGATGAAAAGGTTGTTCCCGAGGTAAATCCCGACGTGGGACGGATAGGATGCGTAGGTTCTGAAGAAAACGAGATCGCCGATAGAGAGGTTCTTCTCATCAACAGGTAAGCCCTCCTTGAACTGCTCGCGTGCCGACCGTGGGAGATTAACCCCGATCAGACTGTACACCTTTTTCACATAAGCAGAACAATCAATGCCGAGCGGGCTGTTGCCGCCAAACCGGTACGGGATATCCAGCATTTTTTTTGCGAAGAGGATGAGTCTGTCTTGCAATCCGAACTCCGTTGCCTTCAGATGCTCTGATATTTGTTCACTTTCCATCTCCTCATGGGCCTGAGAGAGAATCGCTTCGTAGGGTTTTGATTGCTTCAGTTCTGCCGCATGCTTTACGAGAATTTTCTGGCCTGGTCGCAGTGAATCTGTTTCGAGACTGTTTATCTCGATCAATTCGTCGGGATCAATCTCAAATCGCCTTGCAATATTCCAGACCGTGTCACCTTTCCGTACTTCATAGTCTGATGGAGTGGTCTGTTTGATGGTAAGCTTTTGACCGATTTCCTGAACAAGATCCGGATCTTTACTAATGGTTGTATGTTGAGATCCGGCTTTACGGGATTTTACACTCTTGTGCGACGGTATGGTTATTCTGGTTCCCGGCAGGAGATGATCCGGATCGATTGTGTTGATTCTGATGATATCGTCAGGACTGGCTTTGAATTTTTTTGCTATCGTATATGGGTTATCGCCTTTTTTTACTTTATACGTTACATCAGCATAACTATTTCCAGAGATAAAGACTGCAACAATAAAGGTAGTAATAAAAAGATAAACGCTTTTCATACGGCCCTCCTTAATCATGCTGCTTCTTCACGGATCAGATCTTTGAGTGTAGGCAATTCTGTCAGATCCTTCAATCCAAAATACTGGAGGAATTCTCTTGTCGTACCGTAGAGGAATGGTCTTCCAGGCGCCTCTTTGCGACCCATGATCTTGATAAGCCTCTTATCATAAAGGGTTCTGATAGCGCTGTCTGAATTGACCCCCCGAATCTGTTCAATTTCAGCCTTGATAATAGGCTGTTTGTATGCAATAATCGCAAGAGTCTCAAGCGCAGGCATGGACAATTTACCTGATGTATGGGTGCTCCTGAACTTTTTTACCCATTCCGCATATTCAGGATTTGTCACCATTTGGTAGCCATTGGCTATCTCTACAATCAGTAAGCCTGTATTCCTGTCCCTGTATTCCGCCACGAGTTCATCCATGAGTTTTTTGATTTCAGCTTCAGGGAGCCCAAGAATTTCCTTGAACGAAGAGAGTGCCAAGACTTCTCCGGAAAGAAAGAGAAGCGCTTCAAGAATTGATGTATGCTCCCTGCTTTCAGACATAAAACCGGATTAAATATATCAGAAATTGGTGAAAATTTCAACGATTCTCTTCATGATTCTCTTCAATAGGATCTTCTCTGACTATTTTTCTGTTATGTTCTTTCAATTTCTTCCTGCTGTACCCTTTTTCTCCTTTTTGAGTCGTAATAGGATAGCTCCGGAGCCGGAGTACTGCTTCAAGGGGAAGACGCCCTTTTCGTTTTGTCTTTTTTGGATTTTTCATTGCATGTACCATACTGTTCTCCAGACATGATACCAGGACATTGTATCAGGAATCTGTGATTTCAGAAACAGATAACGGATAGACATTTTTAACAGAAACCCACATGAAGGGGATTCATATTGAAGCAAAAGCTACATTAATTTATAGTATAAGCTATGAAAAAGATAAAGATACTCATTGCGGATGATCATACGGTTGTTCGCAGAGGGTTAAGGCAGATTCTGTCTGCAACCAGGGATATCATTGTCGGAAATGAAGCTGCAAACGGAGCAGATGCGATCAGCATGATATGCAAGAATATGTATGATGTAGTACTGCTGGATATTTCAATGCCTGGACGGAATGGTCTGGACATCCTGAAACAGATCAGGATACATAATCCAAAGCTTCCTGTCCTGATTTTAAGCATGCATTCTGAGGATGAATATGCGGTGCGGTGTCTCAAGGCCGGAGCCGCAGGGTATCTGACAAAAGAGAGCACGCCCGAAGAAATACTTACCGCTATCAGGAAGGTTGCACGAGGCGGCAAATACATCAGCCTTTCACTGGCTGAGAAACTGCCTTTTGCATGGGAACTCCCAACAGAAGAACCATCCCATGCACAACTCTCCGATCGAGAATTTCAGGTAATGTGCATGCTTGCCAGGGGAAAGACAACAGGCGGGATTGCCGGTGAATTATCCCTGAGTTCACAAACGATCAGTACGTATAAGTCCCGTATTTTGGAGAAGATGAAAATGCAGTCCATAGCACAGGTTATCCGCTATGCAATCGAGAATGGATTGGTGCCCTGAGCGTTATGATGGTGTAGTACAATTTCGCGCCCGTCTTTTGAAAAAATACTACAAGGAAAAAATCAAAATACTACAAATTAAATAGAATTTTTACGACATACTTCCCGAGTCCTCTCTGGTATTCTTCTTAAACTATAAACAGAGAGGTATATTCATGACAGAGAAGAAAACAGAAGCACTCTATCACACGATCTTTGAGCATGCTGTTGAGGGGATTTATCTTGTTACTCCCGGAGGAGAATTTGTTGCTGCCAACCCTGCATTCGCCCTTATCTTCGGGTACGAATCACCCGAAGAACTTGCAACGGATATCTCAAATCCCTGGGCTCAATTATATTGTGAGCCCGAGCAGCGTGAGAAATTATGTCGTATTCTCATGAAGAAAGGTATCGTAACAGGATTCGAATCACAGGCTTATCGAAAAGACGGCAGCATGATAATGATATCGGAGAGTGTCCGCGCTGTCCGGGACAAAAAAGGTGGTGTGATTTACTTCAGGGGCTCTGTCAGGGATATAACACTACAGCAACAAAATGCAGAAGCGTGTCATGAGAACGAGACACATATCCGTCTCTTGCTTGAACAAGCCGAGCGGAACAAGGATATCCTTCTCGGCATTATTGATGAGGTGTGTGTTTCACACAGGACAATGGAAAATATCTTTACCACCCTGGTGAGAGACATGGTTAATGCTCTCGACAGCAGGAGATGGTGGACACGGGAACGCTCTCAGAGGGTAGCGTCCCATGCATTGACGATTGCGGAAGACATGGGTTTTCATGAAGACGAAAAGAGAATGTTGCATTTTGGTGCCCTCCTGCACGATATAGGGCAGTCTGTCTTCTATGATGAACTGGTTGACAAGCCGGTAAAACTTACCAGCGATGAGGTTGAACTCATCAGGAAACATCCTGAGCAGGGGGCGGCAGTCCTCACGGAAGCGAAAGAATTAAGGGACGTCCTGCCTCTTATCAGGCACCATCATGAGAGGATGGATGGGAAGGGATATCCTGACGGACTGAAGGGTGATGAGATTCCCTTGGGCGCCCGGATTATTCATGTGGCTACCACATATGATTCCATAATCACTGACAGACCCTACCGGCCTGCACAAGGCAGAGAATACGCTCTCCGCGAAATTGCGCGGTGTACGAACACCCAGTTTGATCCCAAAGTCGCAGAGGTAGCGCTCAGAGTGCTTTAGTTTCCCCTGTCTCTTTATCGAAATGCAGGATTTGCAATCCACGGTCTCATGTATTCCCCTCAGATGACAACAGAATCGGTGCCGGTGTATAATTCACAAAACGTCTTGGGATGATAATTTCCGGCGTGAAAACTATTTATGGGGGGAATACCTCGTGAAACGGATCGTGATCAAAATAGGCAGTAATATCCTCGCTCACGATAGAGATGGTCTCGACACCAGGAGAATCTCAACCATCAGCCGTGATATATCAGATTTGCAGGATAAAGGGTATGATGTGGTTGTTGTTTCCTCCGGTGCAATTGCTGCCGGAATGAGAAAACTTGGCTTAAAGACAAAACCAAAGGATATAAAGTTCAAGCAGGCTGCAGCGGCAGTCGGCCAGAGCGCGCTCATGTGGGCATATGAGAGAAGTTTTGGAAATTTTGGAAAAAAAGTTGCGCAGGTTCTCCTGACGCGGGACGATTTTGCCGACAGGAAGAGATATATTAATTCAAAAAATACGCTTCTGACTCTCCTTTCTTATAAAGTTATCCCCATAATCAATGAGAATGATACAGTTGCAACGGATGAAATTAAGTTTGGTGACAATGACCATCTCGCCTCCCTCGTCGCAAGTCTCATTGAAGCCGAGCGGTTCATCATCCTGTCAGATGTTGAAGGGCTCTATACCGACGATCCGAGAAGCAATGCACAGGCAAAGCTCATTGATTATGTGGAGGAAATAACGCCTGCAATCGAGGAGAAAGCCGGAGGAGCCGGGAGTTCCATAGGTACCGGCGGGATGTATTCAAAGATCCTTGCAGCGAAAAGAGCGGTAAGTCATGGCATTATCGTTCATATCATTAGTGGGAAAAAAGAGAACGTCCTTACAAATCTTTTGGAAGGAAAACTGAGCGGTACCCTCTTCAAACCAAAGGCGGAAAAGCTGTCTTCACGGAAAGGCTGGATTGCATACGGAAGCCGCTCCAAAGGCAGCCTTGTTATTGATAATGGTGCGGTGAGCGCCCTTGTGGAAGGCGGAAAGAGCCTCCTTCCCTCGGGAATCATGTCGGTCGAGGGTGAATTTGATACCGGAGATGCGGTTTACTGCGTGGATTCAAGGGGCAACCGGATAGCAAAAGGACTGACAAACTATTCCTCTTCGGAAATAAAAAGAATCAAGGGCAAAAAAACCTCACAGATCGAAGAGATCCTTGGATATAAATACTCAGAAGAAGCGATACACAGGGATAATCTCGTACTGGTATAGCATATCAGCTGTCATGTAACTGTTTCTTGAAAAGCTCGCGCGCACGCATGAACAGGTCAATACAATTTTTTTCCTGATAATCCCTGTAGGTAAAAATATGCGGTTTGAATATTCCATCCTGATAAAAAAGTGTTATCTCACCGTAGATGCCTTTCCGGAGATAAATCCGGTGAGCATAATTTTTTGTTGATGCAAGTACTATTTTTGCGAGGGTAAGGTAGCCGGGGTCAAGATTTATCTGCCGTTTACCGTTGACGGAAAACGAGTCTTCTATCTCATTTGTTTTGACTTTGATATCGGCAAGAGTTTCCGGGTCAATCACATTTTTGAAAAAGACAAACTGTCGTAAGAGCGGCCGTCCCAGTTCATCCTGGTAGTACGAAGAGTAATCCCATTCTGATGAAGGGCTTACGAGTAAGGCGTCACCAAATTCTCTCTCAAGTGTTTGTTGCACATGATTCAATACTGCAGGATCAGAAGAGAGCATCCCGACGAATAACAGGGCCGGCTCAGATTCTTTGAACCTATTCATCAAAGATATTTATTGATCCGGGCCCGGTGTGGTATCAGGAAAGTGGGTCTCAATGCTCTGATTCATTGATCAGGGTCTGAAGGTTCTCAAGGATACGCGGGGAATCCCATTCAGCAGGCCCTATAACTTTGTTCCTGAGTAAACCGTGCTTGTCGATGATGAATGTCTCAGGAATTCCGGTAATCCCGAAGATTTTGGCGGCAGATTCGTCCGGGTTAAGATATACAGGGAAAGTATAGCCATTTTCTTTCATAAAACTGAGCGCCTGGTTCAGATCATCCTTATACAGGATTGTTACAACTTTGAACGAGGAACTTTCATACAGGCTCTTGAACAATCGCTCGATTGACGGCAATTCTTCAATGCAGGAGGTGCACCATGTAGCCCAGAAATTGATAAAGACAACCGATCCTTTCATATCCGACAGACTGATCCTGTTCCGGTTAGGATCAAGGAGTTCGAAATCGTGAGTTATGCTGCCGACATGAGCAGTTTTCGGACTCCGCACAGGTTTCATGGTAAAAACCGCAACCATAATTCCTATGACGATGATGAACAGAAGGATAAGGGCTTTAGGCTTCATTGTTCCTCAAGATTATCCTGGGCATGCACTGAACAGATGACAATACTCCTCGTGATTGTGACCTCTCGTAATGATAGGTGACAGGTGTCCGATGAAATTAATTGGCACCGGTCAGAATCGGGACGGATTCTTCAGATTCAACAAATGCAGGTTTTTCATCCTCAAGGACTACCTTAATCTTGTGTACATTCTTAAATTTTCCTTTCAGCAGTTCTTCAGAAAGAGGGTCTTCAATGAACTTCTGGATGGCTCTCCTCATCGGTCGGGCGCCATAGACAGGCTGATAATAGTGTTTAATGATCCATTCCTTTATTTCATCTGAGACCTCCAGGATAAGCTCCTGTTGTTCAATTAATAGTCTGTTTGTCTCGTCGAGGAGCAAATCGATAATGGCCAGGAGGTGGTCCTTTTCGAGCGGATGGAACACAACGATTTCATCGACCCGGTTCAGGAATTCAGGGTTGAATGTCTTTTTCAGTTCGCTCAGCACATTTTCCTTAATCTTCTCATATACCATTTCAGATATGTTTCTCTGGAAACCAAGGGGGGTTGCCTTTTCGATCAATCGTGCTCCGAGGTTTGACGTCATAATGATGACGGTATTCCTGAAATCCACCTTTCTCCCGAAACTGTCCGTAAGCGTTCCCTCATCGAGAACCTGAAGGAGTATATTAAACACATCGGGATGAGCCTTCTCTATCTCGTCAAAGAGCACAACAGAATAAGGCTTTTTTCTTATCCTCTCCGTAAGTTGTCCGCCTTCTTCATACCCAACATAGCCCGGGGGTGCACCTGTCAGTCTGGATACATTAAATCTCTCCATGTACTCTGACATATCGATCTTGACTAAAGAGGCTTCATCGTTGAACAGGAACCATGCAAGGGCCTTTGCGAGTTCTGTTTTGCCGACGCCTGTAGGCCCGAGGAAGAAAAAAGAACCTATCGGCTTCTTGTTGGATTTCAGTCCTGCGCGTGACCTCCGTATGGCTCTTGATACAGCCTTTATTGCCTCTTCCTGAGAGATGATTTTCTGATGAAGGGTTTCCTCCATCCTGATCAGTTTCTCCGATTCCTTCTCCTCGAGTTTTGAGAGAGGTATGCCGGTCATCTTGGATACGGTGTATTCAATATCTTCATCCCTCACATAGGGGATCTCTTTATTCAGGTTATCAATCCATTGTTTGTGCAATTGTTCATGGAGCCGTTTGAGCCTCTCTTCTTCCATCCGGATTGACGACGCCTTTTCAAGATCGTGAAGCTTTATATAGAGATTCTTTTCTTTTGCAAATCTCTGGATATCGGTTTCCAGTTCCTTCAGTTCGTGAGGAGGGGTATATCTCTTCAGCTTGATCCTCGAACCGGTCTCATCAATAACATCAATTGCTTTGTCCGGCAAGTATCTGTCGGAGATGTATCTGTCCGATAACCGTGCAGCAATCTCGATAGCTGTATCGTTTATCCTGACTTTGTGGAAAGATTCATACCTTGGTTTGAGCCCTTTGAGGATACTGATTGTGTTTTCCAAGTTGGGCGCCTGCACATGGATCGGCTGGAACCGGCGTTCAAGTGCACCGTCTTTCTCAATGTGTTTTCTGTATTCATCAGGAGTTGTTGCACCGATGCATTGAATCTCACCCCGTGACAGTGCCGGTTTCAGCATGCTTGATGCATCGACAGAACCTTCTGCAGCGCCTGCCCCGATCAGGGTATGCAATTCATCGATAAAGAGGACGACATTGTCTGACTGGATGATTTCCTTCATGACGATCTTGAGTCGCTCCTCGAACTGGCCTCTATACTTTGTCCCGGCTATGAGTGCGCCAAGATCGAGTGATATAATGCGCTTCCCCAAAAGGCTGTCGGGGATGTCGCCGGCAATAATCTTTTGGGCAAGGCCTTCAACGATAGCGGTCTTACCGACACCGGGTTCTCCGATAATAACAGGGTTGTTTTTTATCCTTCTTCCGAGTATCTGGACGAGCCGCTCGATTTCGTCTTCCCTGCATATGACGGGATCAAGTTTACCCTCTTTTGCAAGCAGGGTCAGGTCCCGGCCGAATTCATCAAGTGCCGGGGTTGAGCTTTTTCTATCTTTTACCTGTGTATGCGCACGTATGGAAAAATTAATGGTTAGCTGCCTTGCACCCAGAAGATTGGCTCCAAAGCTTCTCAGAATCTTGCCGCCAATACCTTCCTCTTCGCGGATCAGACCGAGAAATATGTGTTCGCTGCCGATATAACTGTGACCGAGAAGACGAGCTTCTTCAACGGCGAGTTCAAGGACTTTTTTGGCCCTTGGAGTAAACGGTATATCGCCGAATGTCATGAGGTTGGTTCCCTGAGGAAGGTTCCTCTCAATTTCCAGGCGAACCTCTTCGGGTGTAATTCCGATTCTTTTCAGGATCGCTATCGGTAAGCCGTCATCTTCTTTGAGAACAGCAAGCAAGAGGTGCTCGGTGCCAAGATAATCATTCTGCCGCTTCTCAGCTTCTTCCTTTGCGTAGATGATTACCTTCCTTCCGCGTTCTGTGAACTTTTCAAACATTTTTTTATAAATCCTTTATTCAGATGATACTTCTTTTACCCTTGAAAGTCAACACGATGAATCACTGAAAATCTGGTAATATTCTTTCTCTATCATACAAAATCATGATAAAATGTGATGCAAAAGAGAAAGGTGGGGCGAACAGAAATCAAGGAAATAACATGTCTCAAGAAGAAGCGTAAAGAAGGTGTTCAACCTGTTTTCAAGACACCTGAGATCAATCACAGGAATATATGTACGAATGCATTGTGCCGTTTGAGAAAAGCAGGCTGCAGGGGGTTCGAGGGATGCCCCGGATATATGTCAAAATGAAACTACTGAAAGGGAGGGGTTTATGAAACATCGGCTGTTTATGATTATTGTTTTTATTCTTTTGGTTTTATCCGGTTGCGGGTACAACACCATGCAGGCGAATGAAGAGGCGGTAAAGGCTGCATGGGGCGATGTTGAATCAGCATATCAAAGGAGAAGTGACCTGGTCCCGAATCTGGTCGAAGTTGTGAAGGGATATGCAAAACATGAGCGGGAAACTCTGGAGTCAGTTACCGAGGCGAGAGCAAAAGTCGGAACGATACAGATGTCAAAGGATATCATCAATAATCCAAATGCATTTGCACAATTTCAGGAAGCACAGGCTGGGATGACCAGTGCACTTTCAAGGCTTCTTGTTGTTGTTGAACAATACCCCGACCTCAAGGCGAACCAGAACTTCCTTGACCTCCAGCATCAGCTCGAGGGCACTGAGAACAGGATCAATGTCGCACGTGCACGCTACAACAAAACTGTTGAAACGTTCAATACGTCGATCAGGATTTTCCCGAACAGCATGACCAACAGCCTGCTGCTCCATTTAAAACTCAAAGAACCGTTTAAGGCTGAGCCGGGAGCTGAGAAAGCCCCTCAGGTGAAGTTCTGATTTTAGGATTTTATATTGAGTAAACAGACAGGGCATACTATTTTCGCTCATTCTCGTCCGCCTCAGGCAGGCTGCGGATGTATCCTGTCTCTGGTATTTTGTATATTCTTCTTATCTTCGTCCGTTTTTGCCCTTGAAGTCCCTCAGCTTCAGGGGTATGTCAATGACTATGCCGGCATGATATCTCCTCAGACAAAAACAAAACTGGAAAATGAATTGAGGGCTTTTGAACGGACTGACTCAACGCAGGCCGTCATCCTGACCATTCCCTCTCTTGAAGGCGAAGTTCTGGAGGAATTCAGCATCAGGGTTGCAGACTCATGGAAGGTCGGACAGAAAAATAAAGATAACGGTATCATTCTGCTTCTTGCACAACAGGACAGAAAAATAAGAATTGAAGTAGGGAAAGGTCTTGAAGGCAGACTGACTGACATGATGGCCGGAAGGATTATCGATCTTGTTCTGAAGCCGAGGTTTAAGCGGGGTGATTTTGACGGAGGGTTTATTGCGGGTGTTCATGCACTTATGGATGCCACGCGGGGTGAGTTTCAAGCAGATGAGAGAAAAAGCGTTCAGAAGCCTGAGAGAATATCACAGTTTCTGAGTTTTCTTGTGTTTGGGACAATCATGATATTGTTGCTCGGAAGCATGTCACGAGTAATGGGAGGCATGTCAGGTGCTATAGGACTCCCCTTGCTTGCCAAAATGGTTTTTCCCGTTGGAATTATCCTGACCGTTATCCTTGCCATTGCCGGCCTCATCGCTGGTCTTTTCATTCCGTTCATCTTTTCTGCAGGAAGACACAGCAGAAGAGGAGGAGTATGGCCCGGGGGTGGTATGTCCTGGGGAGGTGGTGGCGCTTCAGGCGGTGGTGATTTTGGAGGCGGCTTTAGCGGAGGAGGAGGCGGATTTGGCGGCGGCGGTGCATCAGGAGGCTGGTGAGGAAATACCATATGAAAGCAGATACATTTTTTTCTGAAGAAGAAAAACATCGAATCGAAGAAACAATAGATATCATTGAATCCCATACAATCGGTGAGGTTGCTGTTATGGTTGTTGATCGTAGCGATCAATATCGAGAGGCAGAAGTATTAGGAGGGCTATTCCTCGGAAGTCTTTTGGCTCTTATTGTCGCGCTTTCGTTGTTCCATGCTTCTATCTGGGCATATATCATATTCAGTTTCCTGTTCTTTTTCCCGTCGCGGTATCTTTTCCAACAATTCCCTGCCCTTCATGCTGGCTTCATAGGACTTAAGAGAAAAGAAATAACGGTGATGCAAAGGGCTGTAAGGGCCTTTTACGAAAAGGAGCTTTATAAGACAAAGAAAAATACGGGGGTTTTATTCTTCATTTCTTTATTTGAAAGGAAGGTGTGGGTTCTCGCCGATAAGGGTATTTATGAAAAGATCGAACAGGAGACACTGAACAAATGTGCACATATGGTATC